>Ga0208030_1000850_pt1 | contig 19699 bp, 37 predicted proteins | sample MalvirDeepMed_M9_FD_184246 | JGI IMG/M metagenome (GOLD analysis project Ga0208030, IMG submission 184246) | Marine viral communities from the Global Malaspina Expedition - Malaspina viral metaG DeepMed_M9 (SPAdes) (version 2) | ecosystem: Environmental > Aquatic > Marine > Oceanic | place...
TTCCAGATCGGTTGTGCTAACCGAACGACTAGCGAGGAACCGATAAACGTCGGCGGTCGCTTCAAATTCCTGATTCGCCAAATTCATTACGTCCCGAACTGCCTGAACATTCTCTTTGACAAATCGATTGTGACGAACTCGAATCAGCTTAGACGCTTTGGAATCCCTTGCCATTGATTCAGTGTTAGCACATACAACACGAATCGGAGTGAAACCAAAATGCACCGCCAATTTTCCATCATGCCCATTAGACAGCAGGACAAACTTTGCGATCTCGTCACCCTTGACAATCTCGTTGTTGTCCTGATTCAGTTGGCACAATGCCCAAATCCGTTCACCGTTCCGAAGTGATCCAGCGGTATGAATCTGCATATCGCCAGCATCTACAAGCGGCTCGAAAATCTCGAACGCATCACGATTCTGCAACGGTGTCCAACGTGGGCCAACGATGCCAAGAATCCTATCGTCCGATGTGCGATAGGACGCACGATGCGTCACCTTTTCGCCTTCACCAGTGAACAGTGGTTTTGTGTCCACCGTCCAATCCAAGCCAGCCATTTCAAACGCATCCCAAAAAGTGGTAGCGTCATCAATTTCAGTTCCCAAGCCATGCCAAGGAACTTCACCAGCAAAAACCATTTTCTCTACTTCATGCGACATTTCAATTCTCCCTTAAACAAAAAACCTAAATCCTATGCTCTCATTATACTATAATTATCGGCATTGTCAAGCTCCAACTTTAGGGGAATCCCGAAAAAGTCAGATATACTTTTTGACGTAAGTCGTTGGTATCAAAGGGGTTAGGCGGCGGGGGGCGGCCCTCCCCAGCCTGCGATCAAAAGAGCAATTCTTCTGCGCCGTAAACAGACATTTGGCCACACACTTCACATTCACACGCTCTTGCGTCTGGTTCGTATCCGGTGAAGTCCGCACCACACGTAGTGCAGAAGCCTGTCAAGTTGTCCAGCTCAATCGCTTCTATGATTCTATCAAGGTCAATCATTATATTTTCCTCATTTTCTTTGCTGCAAATAAAAAGCCCTGCCGGTCGTTCGGGAGCACTCGGTTTTACCGACTCACCACAACTCCCGACAGGGCCACGCCCAAACTGGGTATCACTTCTCTTGATGTTGCACGTTTACCATGCGACCGTCATAAAAGGCCTTCGATCCATCATCGTCAATACTGATGGTAACAAGATTCCTAGAGCGCTCGCCCTTGATCTTGCCATAGGCCACCGTTTCAAAACTTAACGGACTTTTGGTAATGTCCCGCACTTCTTCAACGGTTCCATTATAATTGGCAGCACGACCAGCGTAGTTCACCAGTTGTGGGCCATAACCTTCTCGGTCTGAACCTTTCAGATAGCTAAACGAAACACGGTCGCCAATTGCTAAACTTGTCATAATACTTTTCCTCATTCTTCTCTAGTTAAGTAACCAAAAACGATAATCCCAAAGATTATCGAGACACATATCCATCCGGTCATAACCCTCCTTCCAACCCAAAGCCAAAAAACATATGTCCTGCATCCATTATACCATCTGATTCCTCGATTGTCAACAGTTCTGCGGGGTAATACTCACCCATCTCCATGTCCCAGACTGTTACGTTGTCCTCTAATCTATTATCGGCATTTTCCTCTAGCGACTTGAGGTAATCTAATAATTCTGCATAGGTCACACTTGCTCCTTTTCTATTGCAGTACAGTTATCTTCCATCGGCAAATCAAAAATAATACGGTTCACACAACCAGCCGCATCGGTTAGAGTCCGACAGAAATACTCCATCTTCCACGGTGGGCCGAACTGTTTATGAATAACAACATACTTAATTGGCCCATTATGTTCAGCCACCTGTATGTCTTGTTCCATGTTATACATCTCGATAAACGTGCGGATTCTTTTTAGACTTGTTCTAGCCATTATACTTTTACCTTTCGATTGTAGGAATGTCGCACCTTGTTTTTCTTTAGTAACTTTAATGCTTCTGCCGCTTCGGTATCTTTCGGTTGTGTTCCGTGAATCAGCAATGCAAAATCCTGATTCTTGAGACTTGGACGGGCGGCATGAGAATCGTCGTGGTCAATTTCCAATCCCGCTTCGGCTGCTTCTGCCTCACTGAATACCACCTTAGTCGAACGTAGATTGTACTTGTCGATCAGCCAATCATCACGCCCACCATAACTAGCGGTTAGAACAAAATTGTCAACGGCCTGAATTAATGCTAGATTCTCCACCCAATACTTTAGACTTTTGGTATAGGCATAGAATAGTTTTTCAGGATTCATCATAGCCACGTTGATCCACGCGAACAAGTAATCGTTTTTGAAAAAATCACCAGCAACATGCGGACGAACAATTCCCGCATTGTCCGGTAGATCAGTATTCAGCCGGTGAATCATATCCTCTACATTTAATCCACGAAGTATATCAAAATTGTGCTTGCGTAAATTGTATACGTTGGTATACTGGACTTCTTGACTAGCCGAGAAACAACGAAATTTTGTATTAGGCCCGTCTTTGATTTTACGCTTGCCATCTATTACAGTTGCCTTAGATAGACACTCACTAGCGAACGGACAAGAGTAGCCCGATAACAAATCTAGCGAGTAAATGTTTCGGTCAAGTAAAAACGGCTTGAGTTCATCGACCTCTTTTAGTGCTTCCGTCTTAGCGTTAGCGTTACTGAATTTCAGCATCTTGATCTCCCTTTAGTTAGACCATCCTATTATACAATATATATCGGCATATGTCAAGCTCCAACTTGAGAAAAAATATCAGAAATAGAAAATAGTTGTAAGTCGTTACCACGTAAGGGTTTACGTCGCGGCGGGCAGGCTGCCAGCATCTAAGTCGTGTTCTGGTAAGCACTTAAGAAAATAAAAATCGGCAGCCCCTGCCTAGTAGGTCTTATGGGGCTACCGATCCACGAAAGGACGGACTAGATATTGAGAAGCGTATTATAACGCTCTCTAGCCACGCGCTTAATATATCGTGGTTGTCCTGTGTGCAGGACTTGTCCAGTTGAGCAACTTACAATCTTGGCCCACTGATCCTTATCCCGGTCACTCGTGTTAAGAGTAGCACGAATCTTCACTGCAAAAACATTTCCCTTGACTGACTTCATAACTCCAATCCTTCCTCGTTAACTTCCTCTTCAGTAAAAATCCCAGACGGGTCTATCCAGTCTTCAACAAATGGAAACTGATCCCCTAGCGGCTCTTCTCTTTCTCCATTATACATTCTGTATCTCCACTTTCAAGTCCTTTTAAAAGTTTTTCACGCTGCTTCCTGCATTCGCCGGGCCGCTTGTCTAGTTCGGCCATCTTTTCTTTATCTGTTAATTTACTCCAAGCCTCCTCACGTTGCTCGCCTTCCTTACACTTCTGTTCCTGCCTACGCTTCCCATACAATTTAGGATAGCGTTGCTTGGTTACTTCTTTCCCGCCTTTATCTATTTTTATATAAGTTTCTAATTTCATTTCCACATCCCATGTAAATTCTTCCAGCCATTTCCACATTCTAGGTGTGCGTAGTGAGAGTGTTCAATTACATCGTCATAAGGGCCGTGGCGGGAAACAAACCCCTCATGCCACTTCGGATTGTATGTTAGATCGTTTCCGTACCGACACGGAGGGATTTTATCTACTACATAGCCAGAGACACCGGCGTGAACATTTTTGCGCCCTTCTCTAAGCACCCTCTCACGTCCGGCCTTTCCAACCAGATATTTACAATCCTTAAGCATGATGGACTTTGTGTGTTCAACCACCTTACCACCCTGACGCACACTCCACACCTTTTTGTGCAGGTTGAAGTAAACGTAAACTCTTTTGTTTCTGTCTATCATATCTCTCATTATACTATATTTATCGGCAGATTGCAACTACAAACTTTAACCCTTTTCAAATTTTTTTGCGTGTACCAACCTCAAACTTGCGTGTACCAACCTCTAACTCGCGTGCCAAACTCGCGTGCTTTACCCATTCTTTAACCCTCAAGAAAGGGGAGCGGGTGCGACACCCCCTTTCTTAAAAAAGGGGGGAGTTAAACACCAGAGTCCACCCACTCCCGAGTCACTTACTCTCTCTGGATTGTATTGCGACGCAGCGCGCCAATGTTTCCAAAGATTCTTACACCATTATACCACTTTTATCGACATTTTCAAGTCTAGACTTTAGCGTTTTTTTTTGACATAAGTCATTTCGCCGCAATAACTTACGATATGGGGGCCCGGCCGCCGCCAGCCTTAAGAAAAATAGTAGTGCGGTAAGCCTGTCCGCATGACCCCTAAAGCGTCTTACCGCTTATGTCCCGTAACGGGCTACTAGGCTTTGACTGGGCTACTATCCACGAAAGGAATTCATGTGAGGGCTTTGTCTCCTGATAGGATTGTGCAACAGAGCATTCTCAATCAGTCGACGGCTCACCTCTAGGTCGCTGCAATTATTTGCAACTCATACCTCGCTAGCTTCTCATCAAATTCTGAGTATGGGAGGGTCTGCTGATTACCTCTACTACTCACTAGCTTTAGGTGTTGCTTAGTAAATCCACTAACAGTATACTTGTCCGATCCAATTTTTACAATATCATTCATTGTTAAAATCGCTGATGGGTGTCTTTTATGTGCCATAGTGATTCTCGCACCAAGAGTCAGTCCACGGAGGAAATCCACAGCAGGGACAACATTCAACTTCTAGAGTTGTAGTCATCACGCCGAGGGGTGATTCCCCCCGCGTCCTTACAGAGCAGCCGCTAGTGGCAACTAACAGGCCAGCAAGAAAAGCCAACACACAAAACAAAGCAGCTTTCTTTTGACTATCTTTCATTTACCAAATACCTTTCGTAGCTTAGAAAACATAGGCGGGATAAAATCCCAACTCATAACAAACAAAGTAACAACTAACATAATTCCAGCGGCTTGTAAATTCTCAGCGTAATTCATTCTTCTTCCTCTACATCTAATTCCATAGCCGAGGCAAACGCCTGATTCAGCCGGTACAACTTATCCTCATTTACATTATAGCATATGTCCCGATCATTTGCAACATCATCGGCATAATTTTCCAGACGTTCCAATCTTTCGGGAGTCCCTTCGCGTATCTTCCCGTTGTCAAACTTTACAGATATATCATTGGGATCAATTTCCCGCTGCTCCATTCTCCTGTCGTACTCTTTCTGTACCGACCAGAGATTGCGATGCGAACGCTTGCCACGATATGATTCGGGCAACCACTCTTTCGGAACGTCAATACATTCTAGGACTGTTCGTTCTGCTTTTTCCCAATCAATCATTAGTGAGAGTACCTCATATACAATTCAAACATATATCCCAGAACATAAAACCATGCTGCTGATACTAGCAAACAATCTCGCCAATACTTATTCATGCCCAAACCTCATTCATTTCGTTAGATTCTATTTGTGCATTGATCGCCTTGAGCGTAATGCCTATGATGCAAAACTGAGCCATAATTATTATCTCTGCTCGGAGAGATTCGTCAAGCTCCTGCCCCTCTACCTCATTTTCAGAGAGGACGGTAATGAACGGTGTGATTACCGTACTGATACCTTCCATCAAGATGGGCTGCTCTGCCAGCATTTCTACCATCGTTTCGAGAGCAAACGCTTGCGGGTCTTTCTGCGTAGCTTTCTCCAGTATGGCCGTTAGACATTCGTGAGTTACTTGTGGTAGTGTCATAATTTCCCTTTCGTTTCCTATTACTTATATCGTCAATTTTACCATCTAGACTTTAGTTTGTCAAGAGGTTTTTTCCAGTTTTACCACGCCATGGTGCCGTAGCCGCACGATGACCGCTTGCAGTTCCCGAATCTCTAGGGCTTGAGCCTTGATTACATCAATAGCATCTAGTGCCACTGATCCCTCATGCCCACCTGTCAGTAGGCTTTCTAGTTTTTCAATAATTTCGTTAGTTGGGATTTCCATTTTCAATTTTCCTTTCTACTTATATAACCGCAAAATTAACAGAGGATTAACAGGCAAACAGGAATTTTTAGCAAAATAATTTATTTCCTCGCCACAAGTCCTTACGTCGTAAGGATTTAAAATTTTGGAGTTGTAAGAGATTTATTTTTGCCGTAAGTCGTTATGTAGCAACGGGTTACGTTGCGGCGGGCAGGCCGCCGCCGGATTTTGCCAACCCCCAAAATAAACATGCCCCGCAGATAGCCGTCGCAGTTACCAATCTGACTAGGCTGCCACCGCTTTCGCCTCGCGGCTCCACGGTTTCAAGGTAACTGGCCTAAACAACGGCTATCGTTGGGGCTGCTCATAATAAGTGAGATTTTTGTTTGTCTGTAGGAAGAACCCCGAAACTCCCTGACGATTTGGTTACTGCCCAGTGATTTGAATCGACAAACATTCACGGACGCACCAGAGTAAAACACCAAACGGTACGGTGCCTATTTGCTAGCGTAACAATTCGGGCGGGTTGCTATCCCTTGCCCACAGCAGAAAGGGCTGCTGCAACTTTGTAATTGAAGCTGAGTGAGGCGATCATTCCTCTCTCTCACCCACCGCAACCCGATGCCTCGGACGATGGAGCTAGTCGCTTCGGAACTAGCAGGTTGGGATGCAGAGCAGTTTGACTAAGCAGCTAGAACACTGACATGTCCAAGGTTACTACTGTCGTTAGCAGGGACTGGATACATTCCTCACTTGTATTAATAATCGGATTGTCCGTATGTTCCGTAATCGAAATCATCGCCGCCATAGAAATCTTGCCACTCGTCATACTCAGACGGTTGACCGTCATCCTCGTAATCGCACAGGTCGAGGTCATCGTCGTGAGTGCCATGATAACCAACAGCGTCATCATTCTCGTCCACGATCAAACCCTCATCTACCAAAGCATCCAAATCTTCCGAAGTCGGATCGCTGTCAAAATCAAAAAACATATCGTTGTCCTTCATTAAAAAGTTTAGGGCGACCTCAGTTAGTCGAGGAGCTTTCCCCTTTCGTGTGCTTCCATTATACAATAGTTATCGGCATTGTCAATAGCAATTCTTTAATCTTTTTCAGATTATATGTAGTGTGATGCCATTTCGTCAGCCCACTGATAACCAGAGGCGGGGAAGATGGTACTTAGCTCGGTGGTGCGGCTAAAGATGTGCGGCTTGATTTCCGACATGGACACGGTGCCAATCTCATCGTGATCACCCATAACCAGAGCGTACACAACGTCGGGATCAGGAGCGTGTGTATCCGGCTCATCGGCCAGAATGTAATACTCCCACATGTTACGCAGGATGATATGCTCAACCACGTTCAACTTCAAATTTCCGTTAACCATTTTTCTCATTTCAATTTTCCTTTCGTTGATTGTCCTATCTATTATATCGTCAATTTTACCATGCAAACTTTAATATGTCAAGTGCATTTCAGGAAAAAAGAGGGAATGTTTTGTGTCGTAAGTCCTTATGTGGTAACGAGTTACGGCGCGGCGGGCAGGCCCCCGTCGAGGGTGACTGAAGGGATTCGAACCCTTGACGACCGAGACCACAACCCGGCGCTCTACCATCTGAGCTACAGCCACCATAGTGGTAGGTGCAGGATTTGAACCTGCGTAGGCATATGCCATCAGATTTACAGTCTGACTCCTTTAGCCGCTCGGACAACCTACCAAGCGAGGCCGATGGGACTCGAACCCACAACCACCGGATAGACAATCCGGTACTCTAACCAGTTGAGCTACGGCCCCTCCACAGCGATCCAGCGAGGCGAACGCTTGACCTTTATCCATCCAGCCCGATCATCATCGCTAAAGCTGACACGGATAGGTTGCCATCCTGAGCGAGCGTTGAACTCTCTGACCAAATCCAACACACTTCCCTCACTAGACCTAACGCTTACCCATCGGTCATCTGGAATACTCTGCACCCACTCCAACGCAGGCATTGATTTAACTGTCATAATTTTCTTCGTCCTCATCGGGAAACATATTGTCAAAGCACTCACCACAGATTCCGCTAATGAGTAACTCACGCTCGTCTACCGTTAGGTAGGGCATCGCGTTTTGAATATACTCGCCGTTCTTCCATGCCATAAGATCGGCCTTCTTTACAAGCACGGTTTCAGTCCGAGTACACTTTATACATTGAGACACAACAGCGGTTCCACGTCCGGTTAAAGATACCATTAACTTTCCTCCTCTTCGGCTTCGTGATCGGCCACACGTTCCTGTTCCAGACGTTCCTCTTCCATCTTTTCGTCATAGGCTTTCAAGTCCTCGATGAGTTCCTCGACCATAGATCGAGCAAGCTCATTTGGAAGTTCCATCTCGAACTTTTGCCATACGCCGGAATCATCGTAATCGCCCAGTTCAATTTGAACCGCACCATTATTCCAACGACAAACGTAAATTCCCGCAGTAGCCTTGTCGCTCAAGGTGATTGCCGTCGTTGCAGTTTTCTTCATTTCCATTTTCTTATCCTTTCACAAAATTAAAACCAGTGGACTCGGAGGGAATTGAACCCTCGTCCCCAACTGTTCCCGTTAAGGGTGTTACAGTAGGTCGATACCATTTCAAGCCCATTACTACCTTTTATATCGTCAATTATACCATCAGAACTTTAACTTGTCAAGCATTTTTTTCAAACTTTTTTAACTCGCGTGCGACTCCCGTGCAAAAACCATTTGTGTAACTCGCGTGCTATCGTTCGGGGCATCTCTCTCAGAGAGAGGGAAGGGGTGCGACACTCCCGTGCCCGTTGGCTTAGTCAAACCTAACGGGGCCGTGATCCAATTCTTCCATCGTGTCCGCCACTCCCACTATCTCGATCTCGATGGACTCATTGGTGGTGTCCTCGTCAAGATCGTCCGGTACATAGCTGGGCTTCTGTAAATCAAATTGCGTAGGCGGCTGTAAATCAAATACCATTTTCATTTTTCCTTAAAGAGATTCGGGGTAGTAATCGACGCGCCCACCGGCGAGAGTTGCCGGTAATTTAGGATACGGCACCGCACGCAGGTCACGCACAACGAGTTGGTCGGTGTTTGCGATGTATTGGAGTTGTTCGGGCGTATACTCGCCCTCGGTGACGTGGATTGCGATAGGGTAGTTTTCGTTCCAGATGTAGTTCATGATAATTCTTTCGTTAAGGTAGTTGTCCTTCTACCCATATAACCGCAGAATAACCGTAGGATTAACAGGCAAACCAACATTTTATCCAAAATAATTATTTTCGTCGCTGTAAGTCGTTGTGTGGAAAGGAGATAAAAATTTTGGGTTTTGAAATTTTGTTTGTTGGTACACAGTCTCAACTAGGCGTGCCCAAGGGGTGAGCAGCCTATGCCTACCGATTGAGCATTGTTTTTTTCCCTAAGTCCTTATGTGGTAACGACTTACGGCGCGGCGGGCAGGCCCCCGGCTCGGTTTTGTCAACCCCAGTTTGAGATTTTTAAGCGAGACCAACGGGAATCGAACCCGTAACCACCGGATAGACAATCCGGTACTCTGCCAATTGAGCTATGGCCCCAGTTTAGAGGATATTCCATCCTCGCTTGGTTGCCCAAGTGAGCATTGCGGCCCATCGCACAGGATGAATCCTATCGGGGCAAGCCGTGCTGTAAGTGATGCGAAGCAGGAATTGCTTCTCGGTCATTCTGTCAGTTCTAGTGTTTAACATTTTCAACCCCCATTGCTCGTTGTCCATACCGGCGTACCATTGATGGCAAGCCTAACGTGATTTCGAGGTGGACGCACCGGACTTTTATCAACCGGTGGAATCAAGCCCAATGCCTCACGATGCTTCATTCGATTGCCGAGAACCTCGAAGCCATCAATCCCGTTGCCGAAAGTGCAGTTCGCGGGCCATACCATATTCTGTGGTTTACTTTTCATTTTCTTTTCTTTCTAAAAAACAGTTGTTTCAAGTGCGGTTTTTTAATAGACCGCAAACTATACTAGAAGCTGCGTACCAACAGCCGGTCTAGCTCTGATATTGGCGACGTGGCAGGGAATCGAACCCTGCGGTACTGGCAATTGATTGTCACGGCTAGTCAACCGATTGAGAAACTTAAAGTGCGGGAGCGTACCCCGTTCAAATTAACTTTCAGACATTCAACTGGACTATCCAGTCCCACCATATCACGCCATATTGTTTTAAAAACAGGACGCCGACTTACTGCTCGACTAACGGCTCTTAAAAGAGACTGACTGCTCGACTAACTGCGTGCCTGTTTATGGCTTCGTTGAATCAAGTGTATCTGATTCGTTGTTTCAAAAACGCTTTTGAATAGTGCCGTGAACTATGCAAGCGACTAGGGCTTGGCTTGCGGGTTAAACCCTTTGTGTGGTTGCGGTCGATTCAGTGACTCTTAATCCTAGACGAGCCTTCCTGCGTACATCGTTGAGAGGTGGAAGGTGTCTCCAGTAAGACCGACTTATTTCAAAAACGGGCAGCTTGCTTGAGATCGAGCAGCTTTAAGACGCCTCCAGTCCCACCTGTTTTTTTGCAGTTGCCACCACTGGCTCGTATGGTCACGCCTGTCAGAGTCAGTCCCTTTAGGGTATCTGCTTGAATGTGACGCCCACAGCATTGCTGTTACGTGGTGGACTTTGTTTCGTTGAGTCAAGTGTATCTGACTCGATTTCCTTTGTTTCTATATCTATATAGTGCATTATCCGTGCCACTCAGACCAAACGCCCAATAATTACTTCTGAATTGTTTGTAAGTCCTTATCCTGTAACGACTTAAAATTTCCGAGATATTTTATTTAGTTTTGGCACGCTCTTATTGAGACAGCTAAATGATGTCATAGTGATGACACGTTGTTGTCAGATTGACTTAGCCTCCTTGTAAGTCGTTATTCCACAAAGGGTTATGACGGTGCCAAAAAGACATAGGTGTAGTCACATTGACATCCGAGCCCCTTATTGAGACGGCGACAGCCGAGAGGTTTTCTTTGACGTAAGTCCTTTGGTAGCAACGACTTACGTCGCGGGGGGCAGGCCCCCGGTCGGGTTTTTGTCAACCCCTGCGGTGCGATCCCCCCGGCCATGTACCCCGTGGGGGGGCTCTCTCTCAGAGAGAGAGAAGGGGTGCGACACTATCTGCTTCTCTCGCTACCCAGCAGCTCAAGCACAGCCCAACCAACCGGCAACACTAGGCACAGGGCCAACATATACATTAGAGTATCATTCATCTGGATACCATCTCAATCCACAAAGGTAATCGGCTTTCCATTTTACTTGCTCCAGCGGATACAGGCCCATCTGGTAGAGTTCATCAACAACCCAAATATCTGAACAGTTAATCTCAGGGTAGTCTAGAATGAGCATAGCTGCCGCTTCAAAGTGACCCTCTGCCTCGTACCACTTAGTGATCGGCCTAACGCGAACGAGGTAAGCCTGTTTCCGGATAGGGTCGTCGTCAGGAACAACACAGCCCTCAGCTTTATATTTCATCTCTATACCTCATCATCCCAGAGCGTGTACAGATTCATGTCCTGTCCAGCCAGCATTGTCTGATAGGCTACACCAGAGTGACCGATAGAGATACTGAACACGACAAGCCCATCCTTATATACATTGATAGTTCGACAAGCAAGATCAGGGATCGAGTCAAGCATAAACGTGCATGTGCCATCCTCGTGACTGGTAACATCATTCAGATGCGGATTATCTTCGTGGTGTAGTGAGTAGTTTCGTTGTTTGTTTTTGCTCATTTTCATTTTCCTTATTCACAACCATAGCTGCTGCGAGAGAGGTAAGCGGCCTTACCTTTGATATAGCTATCACGATCTTCCTTGAAGGCAGCTACAGTATATACTCTATACTTCTCATCATACTCAACCTCTACATCACCGAACTGCTCAACATAACGGTCGAAGTCCACCTGTGAGTGGAGTACCCTATTGGCATCGGTTGTAGTATGAACCTTAATCCCAACCTTCCAAGGGTCAGCCTTTGGGTCAGTCGTCTCGATATGTTTCTTCATTACTTCTGATAGTTTCATTTTCATTCTTTCGTTAAACTTACTTAGTGTTTTAAAAAGTCGCGTGTTGAATAGTCACGACAAACTATGCTAGCGACTTGGGCTAGACTATCGGGTTAAACCCTACTTTATAAATCCGTCGATGTAACCCATCGAGAAGTGTAGCGATTCATCGCTGCCTCGCTCGAACGGATTGAGTACCGAACAACTCTGTCGGACTTCCGATTGATAATCGGTGATGCCAGCTTCTAGGCCAGCTTTGTAAGCGATGTCTTGTTTTTCTGTAGTTTTCATTTTCATTCTTTCGTTAAGTGTTTTGTTGTGTCGCCGGTATTGTTTACTTGTTAACCGTTCAAGTGTCGTTGTTAACCTGTTCAACTTCAGGTGTCGTTGTTAACGTGTTCAACTTCACGTCTTGTTTTGAGTATCAAACCAACAAGTAGGTTCGGAACAAATTGTTAACCATTGTAACAACTCAGAACGTCAGTGATAAAATCACTATCTACGTTCATGAGATAGTTTACTTGAGTATGAGTTTTACCCATCTCTTGCAAGATTTTTCCAATCTTACAAATGATTTGCAATTCGTTAGTCAAACCGAAAGGTAATCGGCTTGCAACTATTTGACAAGTATTCATGTTAGTATCTTTCTTTGTTAGAGGATGTCGGCCAAGGCCAGTCTCTTTTGTCTTGTTGTTATTTCTTGCTTTCATAATACTATATAGTGCGAATATCGTGCCGTTCGGCCAAGATATCTAGGAAACCTTTTTTCATTTTTACGAAATTTTTAAGTCCTTGCATAGTAAGCACTTAGGGAAACGGAAACTTTCCAGAAATTTTATTTTGTTTTGGCACGGCTTATTGAGACACGTAAATGATGTCACAATGATGACACGTTGTCGTCATATTGATTCGATGGTCATATTAGCCTAGTATGGTAGAGTGAAACGTACCCCTCTAGTTGGGGGTGTGTAGTCACATTGATATCACAACTGCTTATTGAGACAACTCCCTAAGTCCTTGCAGCGTAGGTACTTGTGGCTTTGGCACGGTATTTGCAATAGAGGCGCATGCCTACCGATTGAGCATTGTTTTTTTCCCTAAGTCCTTTGGTAGTAACGACTTACGGCGCGGCGGGCAGGCCCCCGGCCGGATTTTGTCAAGCGATGGCCATGCAAGCCATTAGCCAAGCGCCCCACAACGCAAGAGCGCCGATAGCTACAAGACTAGTGCCAATGATCAGAGCTACTTCAATTCTATCTTTCATTTTCAATTCTCCAAGGGTACAAGTACAGATGCGGTGATGATAACGATAGCCCATAGTAAACCTAAACTCATGTCAACCTCCGTTGCTCGTTGTCCAGATTGCCTTACCATTGATCGAAGCTCTAACTGGATTTCGATTGCTGATACGCTCAGGACGTTTCATGATACCATGATTGAAGCAAGCCTCTTTCATGTCATTGATCATTGCACCGATACCACCATTGTGTAACGGTTGATCCATTGTACCAAAGGTATTAGGTGAAGGACTATCAAGGAATCGCCATTGACATGCAGACATGTCATTCATATTCATTTGAATCCAGATATCAATACCATTGTCATGAAGCTTACTCATGAGGTTACTTACTGTTTTCTTATCGTTTTCGTGAATCTTAAAAGTCATTTCCATTTCTCTTTCGTTAAAGTGTTTTGTCCCGCCATTGTTTACTTGTTAGGCTTCAAGTGTCGTTGTTTACTTGTTCAACTTCAAGTGTCGTTGTTTACTTGTTCAACTTCAAGTGTGCTGTCTTGTGTTGAGTAATAATCCCACAAGCAGGATCAGCAAATAGCTTTGCAGCTATACCGCTTCAAAATCTCTTACGAGACTTTTAGCAACGCTTTGGACTACGCCAAAATCGCTAGAAGCAATTCGCTTGAGAGAAGCGACATGCGGTTCAAGACTAACCGTAGTCCATTTACCTTTGCTAGTTCCGGTGAGGATTTCACCAGTAGCACGTAAACCGTTTTTGCTACAACGCATTATGGTTGATGCAAAAACTTTGACTCGATTATCATTGAACGTGATTTCAAAATCTGTTTTAAACATGTTAGTATCTTTCTTGGTTAGAGGATGTCGGCCAAGGCCAGTCTGTTTTGTCTTATTGTTATTCTTGTTTTTCATGAGTGTATTATAAACGATCTTCTCTGATTTGTCAATAGCAGTACGGCTATTTTGTGAAGTTTTTTGCATGTTTTTTTCAGTCATCATTTTGTTCTCTTTGTTTTTCATGTCTGTATTATAGCAGGTATTTCTAGTTTTGTCAACCCCTATGAGGCCATTTTCAGGAAATAAGTCATCTTTTTTATTGCCTTATCCCCTCCCTCTCTATATATATTATCGACTATAGGTGTGACACCTTAGGTCATTCTGAGAATCCTTTTTCCAAAAAGGCCAAAATAATAGGTATATTTTTTACTGTAAGTCCTTTGGTAGTAAGGGGTTACAGAGCGGCGGGCAGGACACCCCATCAAGAAGGGGTATTATTATAGTCTAAGGCTCCCGTAATGAACAATTAAGCAAAACAGGGGGTGGGTCAGACTACAGGTCGAGGGCTATTATTAAAACTGGTCGTTTGATCTTAAAAAAATTTGCCGTATAGTCAATAAAACTGGTCGTTTGTTTTATGTTGCATAATATCTACCAGACTTATTACCACTAACGGCCCGCTTCCTCTTTTTTATTATCTCCGGAAACTCTTCTCTTATTCCAGTTTTCTTTTCATAATGATATACGGAACTTGCAACTCCTCCTCTGCTTGTAATACAATTTTTCTTCCACCCAAAATGCTCTGTTATCTTGACTGGATCGCCACCCAATTCTATCCAGACATTTCTGAACTCTTCATGAAATTCCCGATGGTGATCTCTTGAGTTGTCCGCATGTGTACCTTTCTCTAGATGACTAGGGTTCATGCAAGATTTATTGTTACACTTGTGTCTTATCAGTTCTGGATATTCACCGTGAGCTTGCCAATAAGCCACGCGATGCTTTAAAAGATGCCTGACTTTACCATCTATGTGAATTATCATTTTGCTATATCCTGATCCGCTGTGGCATGCTTGCGATTCCCAGCATCCCGTTCCTTTGTTAACGATGTAGCGACCATACGCTTTGGTTTTTGTCGATTTCTCTAAAAATGGTAGCAATTTATCTAATTGTGGGGGACGCGACGTATTATAAAGTTCGTTCATATTGTATGAGCCTAGAACTTCCTTCTCCCTTTGTAGCTCCTCTCCCTCTGGACATTCACAGACAATGTAATGTTTAAAAGAGTGGCCTTTATTGTAATCTTCTTGAAGAGAGCTGTTGCTGTGATTCCTACTAGACAAATGACCGTTATGAGATCTGTTCCTTTTGTATATATTGTGGGAAGCCCCGATATAGGCCTTGCCATTAGTCTGATTGACAATAGCGTAGACGCCGCAGCATTTTTTAACCTTAGTCCCATAAGGATAACGGCGAGTCAAATCTTCAGAAGTTATTTCCTTCATGTACTTTTCCTATAGTGGAGGATAGGGGACGCTTTCGTTTGGTCTAGGTCCATGCCCGTTCATGCAGATAATATGCAGCCGACTTGATCACAAAATCAGCCACTCCAAACGCCACGCTAAACCCAGCCTCCCCGGTGCAAAAGTAAATCAGCCCCATTCCTATTGAGGTGGCTATTACCCTCCAAGATAGCGTTTTTAGCACGCTTCTTTTTTTTGAGTCTTTTCTCATAATGGCCACTCCGGAGACTTTGGAATTCGACGCCCCTTGTGCAACACCTTCCACCGACCACAAGAGAAATATCTTTCTTGCGTTAGCTCTTCTAGCCTATCCTTTAGCTTCTCTCTTCTTTCCCCGTACTCTATAACTTTGTTAAATTCGCCACCCTGAGTATATAGCACTTTAATGCCGCGCTCAATTTTACGAATCAGGTATTCCACCTGATCGATCTGGTACTGTTTGGGAAGGGCCACCCTCATTCTCCCAATCCGAGAGTTCCGGTATTTCTTCTTCTATAGGGGAATACACCAAGGCACAAATTCCTCGCCCGTGCCTCTTCTTTATTCCCAACTTCTGTCGCACTTTCCTTAAGGCATCAACAGTCACGCGACGCCCGCTTTTATCAGTAAGCTTCTGCGCCAACTCCCGATCCTTCATAAACGCAGCATTTTCTCGAATGAATTCCTTTTCTTCTTGCGTCCATTTAATATTCATTATAAATCTAACCTCATTTCATTTTCAGTCAGTCTGAAGCCACACTTGACATAGAAGGGGACATTCTCGTTGCTACAATTTAATATTACCTTATAGCACCCCTCCTCTTTTGCTATCTCTACAAGAGAATCAATAATAGCCCTTCCCGTTCCCTTTTCCCTCGACCGGTTATCAACCACCACGTCTTCTACGTGCCCTACCCTGCCTCCACCCCGTAGGAATTTTTGTTCAATCAAAACAGATCCCGTTCCTATTATTTTTCCGTACTTTTCTGCTACCAGAACATGCATGTTTTTATTATTGTCATATGTATCCCATAGCCACTCAAAAGGCAAATTATGATAGTCTGTAGTCTTACTAAGCTGATTCAGTATAGGAAAGAATTCTGAATCCGGAGAGACATCTTCCCTTTGTAGCAGCCTAATATTTCTAACCATTGAAAATAATTTATCTAACCCCTCAAAAACTGGTGATTCGTGTATATAATATTGTAGTCACAAGGACACCAGTTGTGTTTATTAAAACTGGAGATCATAATGAAAGATTCAAAATTTACAAACTCTCACTCGGCGAGGACCGGTTCCCCGCTCCACCCCAGCTTCTTAAAGGCAGCCAAAAAGACTAGTAAAAAAAAGACTACTAAAGCAGTCAAAAAGACTAGTAAAAAAAAGGCTAAACCGAAATTTGTAGAATCTGAGCTTAACGTCAAAGCGTCGGAGGAGCTTGAAGAAGAGGTTCGTGCTGAGCTTGAGGAAGAGAAAGAGGAAAAGTCAATTGCCAATTTAATTCAAGAAAGTGGTGTTTACCCAGAGGAAAACAATGAAACTTAAGATTATTTATAGCGGGGACCCGACAGAGACAAAGATCGTTAATGCCGAGACTGGAGAAGCAGTTGATGGAATTCATTCTGTTGAGATAAGCATTGATGCCTTTTCCGGGTATGCTGTTCTTATCCTTCAGGATTTCATTGCAGAAATAGATAACATGGAGGCAGAAGCCGCTCACGCGGAGGGAAATGACAAGTTTATCGGAACAAGAGATAATTGAAATTATCGACAAGATAGCTTCTAGACTTGGACCAAAGTTCAAGTTTGGCTACCACACCAATGAGGACATGCGACAGCAAGCCTCCTTATTTGCATGGGAAGGTATGAATGCTTGGGATGGTATTCGTCCTCTTGAGAATTTTTTATGGATTCACGTTAGGAATAGGTTATACAATTTCAAAAGGAATAATTATGGTAGGCCAGAGAAACCTTGTGAGCATTGTCCGTTAAACGCTTACGATCCCCAGTGCAAGAAATCCAAAAATGGATGCACAAAATTTGAAAACTTAATGGACTGTGGACTATACAAGGGGTGGATTGACCGTAATGCATCAAAGAGGAACTTAATGAGTTCTTATAGCCCAATATTTGAACGACCAGAACACGTAGACGCATCAGATGTCGTTTTTAACAGAAACATTTTCAGCCTTCTAGATGAAGAGATTCCGGTTTGTCTTAGGGAAGACTGGATTAGGCTTACTCATAATCTAAAAATTTCTAAAGTTAGGCGTCAAAAAGTCTTGGATGTGATAGGAGAAATACTAAAGGAGAATAATATTGACCCGGAAACGTGGTAAGCTCTCAAAAGGGGAAATGAACTACATACGACAGAATTGCTTTGACCTTTCTGTGGAAGAGATCGCACGTCATCTTAATAGGACCTCAGTTCCCATCCAAAAGTTCATTGACAAGGAAAATCTTAAGGCACGGAATATGACGGACGATGAACATCTTCTCGTTCATCTGCGAGGCCGATACTATTACTTTGAACTAAAGAAACAATTTAGCGATCCCGAAATTATTTTCTTTGAACATCAGTGGATTGATTACTTTAAACAATTTGGTGAAGATGTTACGCATACAGAAGAAATGCAGATCTTAGAGGTTATCCGAACAGAAGTTCTTATTAATCGGGGAATGGAAGATCGCCAACAGGTCATGTCTAATATTGAAAGATTAAATAAGCTTATTGACGATGAAATTAATAAACCTACTCCAATGCAAGACACTCAGGCAATTGCAAGTTTCCAAACGCAACTTGGCGCTGCGTATGCTTCTAAATCTGCATATATTAATGAACATGAAAAACTTCTAACGAAGAAGGAGCGATTGCTTAAGGATTTGAAGGGTACTAGGGAACAACGTAAGCGTAATACGGAAGACGCAAAGACAAACTTCTCAGCTTGGTTAAAACAGCTTGATGATGCTGAGGTTCGTAAGCGTGAAGGAATAAACATGGAAATCCATAGAATAGCTGCTAATAAAGCAGTTGAGGACTTATCGGATTATCATAAATACGAAGATGGAACTTTGGATCAACCGTTTTTAAATGCCGACACTATAAAGGATGAGGAATAATGAAAAAGAAGGCGATCATAACCGGAATTACTGGACAAGACGGATCTTATCTAGCGGAGTTACTTTTGTCAAAGGGATATGAGGTAGTCGGTTTAAAGAGGAGAACTAGCACCAATACAGAAGATAGGATAAGCCACATTGGTTCAAATGATTTTTCAATTGTGGAATGTGAAATATCGGACTCCGGATCGGTATATTCCGTGATTGAGAAGCACAAGCCTGACGAGATTTATAATCTTGCAGCTCAATCTCACGTCCAAACTTCTTTCGATCAAGCGGACTACACATTTCAAGTGAATACCATTGGGGTAATTAATATATTAGAAGCGATCAGGATGTTTTCTCCAAAAACACGATTTTACCAAGCGTCTACATCAGAAATGTTTGGAAAGAATTGTGACACCTATACGAGAGAAGACGACTCTTCTATAGTCAAATTTCAAGATGAAGACACAGTTTTTCAGCCTCAGAGTCCGTATGCTGCTGCGAAGCTAGCTTCTCACCATCTTGTGAGAATCTATAGAGAAGGCTATGGATTGTTTGGGTGCTGCGGAATACTTTTTAATCACGAAAGTGAACGAAGAGGGGAGCACTTTGTAACAAGGAAGATTACCAAGTGGATTGGAGATTTTTTAAGATGGGAAGAAAGAAGCACCCTACGTCCACTTAGCAAGCACGAACAAGAAAAAATTCCCCGATTTATAATTAGCGAAGATACTATAAGCATTCCTACAGAACGTATGTATATAGACATGATGGCAACACCCTCATTTCCAAAGCTTAGATTAGGAAATATAGATGCGTATAGAGACTGGGGTCATGCAGAAGACTATGTTAATGCCATGTGGCTAATGGTGCAGCAAGAAGAACCAGAGGATTATGTTATAGCGACAGGAGAAACATATAGTGTTCGAGAGTTTCTTATTGAGGCCTTTAATTATATAGGCATAGGGAATTATGAAGATTATTTTGTTATTGACCCGGAATTCTATAGGCCCGCAGAAGTCGAATATTTGAGAGGAAGCCCGACCAAAGCAGAAGACAAGCTGGGATGGAAACGAAAAGTTAGCTTTACAGATCTTGTA
>Ga0208030_1000852_pt1 | contig 19637 bp, 32 predicted proteins | sample MalvirDeepMed_M9_FD_184246 | JGI IMG/M metagenome (GOLD analysis project Ga0208030, IMG submission 184246) | Marine viral communities from the Global Malaspina Expedition - Malaspina viral metaG DeepMed_M9 (SPAdes) (version 2) | ecosystem: Environmental > Aquatic > Marine > Oceanic | place...
CTTACCGTCAATCGGACCGCAGATTGGGCAGGCATCGTCGAAGGCGGAGAACTCCTTCTCCTCCAGGCCCGACTCCCGGTAGCTTGCCATATTCCCCTGTGCCCACGCCTTACTCATTTCTGTTCGGGCGATCATCTCGGCCCGATAGTTTATTTGTTTATTTCTCAAGGTGGTAATGTGGCCCTCGATAACATTGACCGGCGAGCCTTCCAACTTCTTACGTAATGTCGCCTGGGCGTTAATCTGCCGCTGGTTCAGCCCCACGCCCATATGTAATATCCGCTTCTTAAGAATGTCGGTTGTCTCGCCGTCCCGGATACTGTCAGCGACCAGCTTCTTAAGTGCCTGGCGGGTCTCGTCGGTTATCAATGTCACACGCTCTGCCGCGAACTGACTGGCGTAATTAATAGCCTGGTCGTTCCTGACGTTCCATTCCGATTCAATCCCAGAACGCCGTAATCGTTTGGCACCTTCGACCGCCCCGTCGTTAAACTGCCTGTGAAGCCCCGCACCGACAGTCTCCACGCCGTCGCGCTTAATATCAGACCAGGGGACAAACACGTCGATCACGTTAGGGTCGGTCAGGACAATATCATCGGTCGCCTTAATAATCGCCGTTGACTGTACGCGAAGCCACCGTTTCATGTCGGCCTCGACCGCGGCGTGTACGATTGGGTTCGCAATTTTATACTCATGTGAGTGAACGTGCCGCTCCTCGGCGTCTTCGGGTTCTTCGACTTCGGGTTCTTCGACCGCCGGCGGAGCCATCGGTTCAGGGGTCTCGCTCAGTGGGTGGACCTGGCCCGTCACCAGCGGTTCCCCGCCCCACTCAACCTCGTCCTCGCCCATTCGCTCTCGATACTCATTAATTGTCATACTGTAATTATTCAGGCGGGTGTCCGCCTCGGTTAACATGAACTCTTTGTCCTCTGGGACAGGATTATCAAACGCCACAAATATGCGGTCGTCATAAAACGGCATAATGTCCTGGTTGATTGTCTGTTCAATTCGCTTGAGCCGAGGGTTAATAGTGTGCCGCATATACGCCACATTTCCCTCAACGGCGTTGCTCTTGTTTACGTCCTCGGTAGTCAGCAGGGAAAGCGGAACACCGAATATGGCGGCGATCTTCTCTTTGGTAATTCGATGTCCGTCAGTGTAGTTGATGTCCTTCGGGTTTGCCGCCATGCTCTTAGGTTCCAGGCCGCCGGTGAACAGTCCGAACTTGCCCGCCTTCTTGAATCCGCGGTGAATTTTATTGACGTCCTCACGCAACCGCTCGATAGCCGCCTGATTGAGGTTTTGCGGCGTGCTAAAAACAAACGGCATTACCGCGTTATTGTCCAGTATGGAGTTCTCAAATATATCAAACTTATTATTCAGCGTAACCGGCAACTGTGCCGCCTCAAGCGGTCCGAGTCCGTAAAAGTAGTCTTTAGGGTTGGGGAATCGAAAATGGGCCACAAGGTCAGGCTCAAGCTGTTGTATGTCAGCTTCCTCTTTTCCGTAAGCGTAGGCCTTGATCCCCTTTAATAAATCCCGCTTGATATTAACCCACTGGCTCTGCAAGGGCCATATCTCGGACGGGACGCCGTTTTGCAGGATGATATACCAGTAAGCGTTGCCGGTAAGCTCCAGGGACAATTCCATAAGCTCGACCAACTCAAAGCCGTTATACTGTGGGTTGACCTCTCTAATGAGGTTCAGGAACGGGTGGTCAATAATCTCCACCACGTCCGCCGCGTTATTGAGCAGCGGCCCCAGGTGCGACTTGGTCATCAGATACTGTTTGTGCCGCCTATCTATCGCTCGCCAGGCGACCTTATCACGCATCTGCCTCGCTGCTGTTGGTGCAGAATACAATCGCAGAGGTATCTGTGCCACACTGGACGCGTTCTTTGAGGCACAGGCATAAACCCACCCGTTATACTGCTGAACGTATCTGAGGTAGTCCCGATCCTGGGAATCGAAGTCTCGCAACTGAAACTTTGGCGTAATAGCCGCGATAAGCGCCTGGGCCTCGCGTGCCAGGTTCGCCGCCTTAGACTCGCCAGCCCACGACAAGCGGTCGCGAATGGCAGTTAATACCCCCATCATTTAACCTTCTTTTTTGAGGTCTTTTTTGAGGCCTTTTTTGTGGGTTCTGGCCTGGAGTTAAACGACTCGGCAACACTCGCGGCGAGTTCGGCGGTCACATCTCTAGGGCCACAGACAGCCCCGGTGTCGCTCTCAAACCAAATGGTCACAAAGCCGTTTGATACACTTGCAATATTAGCCTTCATGATAATACCCTTAATTAATCTTCCCACGCTCCGTAAAGGTCTCCGTAAGTCAATGTTAGGTCGCTGGACGGCTCGGCTCTCTCTCGGCCTCCCATCAGCACCACCTGTGGCACGTTATCGGAGGAGGCGACCTTATAGCGGATCGCGTCCATGCCGTGGTCGTTGAACTTCACCGGCTCGTCGAATACCCGCCCCTCTTTATCCTCTCGCCATTTATAACTTACGTATTCTTTGTACAGGTTTGCGCTGTCTTCGTGATAATGGCATTTTCGCGACTTAATAACGTCGATGCCATATTGCACCGACCCCGGCCCCTTATCCGCTGGGTGGATATTATAGCCCGCCTGGTATATTTCCTCGATACGGTCAGGTTCGGCACAATCGGCAACCATTTCCGCCCCCTGATCCAGTTCCAGGGAGTCCATACGTGCAATCAGTTCGGTGTTCGTCAGGCCGTGATCGTAGACTATTTCCCTGAAATATAGCTCATTATCCAGGGTCCCAACCTCCACAATAGCCGTAGCGTTATTGAACCCAAAGTCGATTCCATACCCCACCTCGTCGAATCTGTCGGGCCATCGGTCGGCCTTAACACTTGTCCACCCGCTGTAAATAAGCCCTTTGTGAGCGGCCCACTGTCCCAGGGCGTAAATCTTATAGTATGTTTCGTCCTGGTCTATCAGGCCCTCAATCTCGGCAACATACGCGTCGTCGAGAAACTGATTGTCGTGGTAGGTTGTATGCAGAACTCCAACGTTATCGGGCGGCATATCGGTCAGCGGCTTAAAGAAGTGGTTTATGTCTATTGGGTTAAACGTAAAATACAAAGCATTCGGTCCGTTAGAGTTATGGCCCCGGCACCTCAGATTGATCTGAAGATAATCGGCCTGTGTAATCTCGGTCGCCTCTTCGACCCAGACGTAGTTGATGCCCTCGATAGATTTGAGCTTCTCCACATCGTCAAGCGATACGAACATAATTTTATTTGAGCCGAATGATAACGTCATATCGGTCTTATTGTTTTTGGCCTTAACACCTAACGCCGCCAACCTGTCCATCATGAGTTGGTAGGCCGACTTACGCAGCGAGGGAAGGGTTTTACGGCAAACCAAGATACGGATGTTCTGCTCAGAGAGGAACTTCTCAACCAGCAGAAATATAGCTACTTGCCAGGACTTCGAACTCCCGGCAGACCCATACAGCAGATTCACCCGGAATTCGCTGTTCGCCAGGTAATCATACACTTTGCCGACCACTTGTATTTTTTTGGTTTTCATATTCGCTCGATAACAATCCGAGTCTCTTGGTCAACTTCAACGTGTTCGGACGGGCGACCGTCGTCCCTGTCCAGGGCTTCCTTGATCCGCTGCCAATCGCCTTTAGTCATTGCCAAAACATACCCCCTGGCGGTTAGTTGAGCCATCGACAACCCCTCAAGATCCAAACCTCTCAACTGCTTCGGGTCCATCGCGGCGTAATTCTGTATGTGCCGCCAGAGGTGCATCTTTTGTGTTGGCGGCCCTGCCGGGTTCCCACTCACGCCCCGCTTAAACTTCTTCAGGTTCTTCAGGCTGTTGGGGTGTTTGCCGCGAGGCAATTTTCTCTGTTTGGCAGTGGTTTCGTCAGGCTCCGCAATCATACCGCCACCGCCTGTTCTAACTGGTCTAACAATGCCGCCGCCCTCTCGTAATACTCTGCGTTACAACTACTTAGCTCTACGTAAACCTTTTCCTCCTCTGGGAACGAATGAAGGGCGAAATGCGACTCCGCCAACAACCACAAGGCCGTATACCCAAACGGCAGGAATTTCCAGTCTACAAACCGAAGAATAGTAAACCCGCTATCTTTCAGCAGTTGCGAAAACGCCTGTGCCTCTCCCGCGTTCTTATAATCCCGCGAAAGCCACAGTGATTTATTCCATATCTTCGCCTTCATTATCGAAAGTCTCGTCAGTTATTATGGGAAAATTGTCCTGTATTTTCGTCATATCCCCTTTGTAAAACACCAGCAAGTTCTGGTGCGCTCGGACCACCTTTCGGTTCCTCATGTGGTTCTTAACCCTTAAAATCGACGTACCAAGTGGGTCGATCAGTACCATATCGTTGTAAAACAACATTCCCGCCTTCGCCATACTTTCCTTAATAGCGCTTAAGAACCCGCCGTATGAGTTGCCTTGCCGCTTGTCCCGGACCTCGCTACACAAAATAGCCGCAAACCTGTTTTCTGCCAGGCATTCCATCGACCGGGACAATGCGTTATCTACTATTTTCATAAAGGAGGGGAAGTCCTCCTGGTTGCTCGCATCGTTTGGTTTGTCGCTATAAACCTCAAGGTCGAAATACGGAGGACAGGAAAAGAAAAAGTCCTGCGACCCTGGCTTGAGGTGTTTTCCGATATTCTGACCGTCATCACAAATATAATTTACACTAAGTCCGTTTCTACGGCACATTTTACGATTGAAATCAACCTGTTCCTGTCTCAATTCCGTCCCGCTAAACTGGAACCCAAGTGAAGCGGCCACAAACCCGAACGCGGTATCTCCAGCGAAGCAATCGAACACCCTGGTCCCCTCGCCCGGAGAGAACCATCGCAGGCATATCTCCGCGACTACCGGGTCTAGGACACTAACTGGGCAGGCACGCGACGCGTCCATCACTGGCGAGGAAGCGGTCAGGTTCGCATCACCCCTTGCCTGTCCCCTGTCATTTATTTTTTCGTTCCAGTGCCTTTTTCTCTCAAGCCAATACCCCTGTCGAGCGTCCAGGACCGACAAAGGTGGGACGAGATAACGAGAAGTAAGAGACCCAGAACCCGAATCTTTCCCATACCTTTCAGGAAGCGACCCCCTTGCCATATCGAGGCCGTTTAATAACTCCTCGACCTCCCACTCGTCAAACCCGCTGACCGCCAGGTCCACCTCCCCATCGTCAAGTTCCTGAAATAAGTCTCCGAGCTTGGGCCAATCCCATTCTCCGCTTATTTTATTCAGAGCAATATTTAGTAAAGACGCCTTCGCGTCGTCAAACTCCACATAAACCACCGGCGCCGTGTCCATACCTTCCAGCTTAGCCGCCTGGACCCGCTGGTGCCCACCAATAACCAGGTTGTCCGATTTTCTCGCGATAACCGGGTCAATAAACCCGAAGTCCCGGATAGACCGGCGCAACTTGACCATATCCTCGTCGGAGATTTTCCGTGGATTACCCCCAAATGGCCTAAGGTCAGACAGCGTTACGTTCTCTATTTTGACCTGATTTTTGGCTATCATATAACCCTTTCGGGCGAATTATGACAGCCAAACCCCCTTCGTCAACCAACAAAATAAAAAAAAATCAAAAAAACTGGTTATAAGCAACGTATAGGCAACGTATAGGCAACGTATGCGCTCCTTATATCAAAAAAAGACCGCCCGCAACATTTCCCAAGCCTTTCATGAGCTTAGGGTCGCCAGTTCGTGTTCGTTGCAGGGCGGTCCCGAAAAAAGTCAGTTATGTCGTCAACTCTTTAATCCTCGCTTTTACGTGTTCGTCGGTGGCCTCTTTAAGATTAGCCGACAGAGCAGCGTTGACCTCGGATACCTTGCCGCCGCTGGTGGTTTTGCCAATACCCCGAACCACTTGCAAGAACCCTTTCGCGTCAGCGAACACCCGTCGGTGCCGTCTCGCCAGCCCCAGGGCAGTCAGCGCAACGCCTACCACAGCGCCACCAGCCGGCCCGCCAAGCGCGACCGCCAGGGGTGCCACAGCCGTAACCGTCTGCTGTAAAGCATCAAGTTCGTCAACCTGGAATCCAGCGCCGTAGTCCGTTTGATCCTCAAATCCGTCAATCATTACCGCAGGAAGGGTCGCCAGGTGGTCAGACGTGACCGTTTTCCCCTCTGCGTCGCCTCCTGCCGTCCCCTGGTGCAGTGTTTTCGCGTTGCAGCCCAAAACAAACAACACAACCGACAATATTATGCATTTTTTCACAAGAATCCCTTTCTGTTTATTAACATTTCAAACGCCGTCCTCGCACATAGCGGAACGACCGAATTTCCTAGGCATTTAAGGCGGTCCACTCTAAAGGGTAGCCCATTAGCCAATCTACCCACTGCGGGTTCAGTTGCCCAGTGGGCTGGTCCGCTTCCTTCGCCGTTGCGCATAAATACTGCCTGTCCTTCATGTGCGTATGACTCTTGCTCCCTACCGGGCCGCTGCCCTTCCAATCTGACGCTCTCGGTGTCGAAAACATTACTACAAAATCGTTTAGTCCGTCTGGTCCTTCCATTCGCCCCACCCGATTCTTTATTCCCGATCTGTAATCCCTGCTCATTGGCGTAGGCCAGAATTTCTGGTTGATTGTCTGCACGTGGTCTCGCAATTTGTACCGTCCCGTCGCACCCTCCCGCATCTCCATAACCCCGCCCTCTCCATCGCTTCCGCTGGGAGTCCGCCAATATCCAGACACGCTTCCTTCTATGATTGGCCCCAACATCGTCCGCTCCCAACACTTGCCATTCCGCATCGTACCCGCTTTCGGAAAGCTCTTTGAGTACGGTATCCAAGCCTCTAGTAAGCAACGCTGATACGTTTTCCAGGAAGACGAATCGGGGTCGAGCCAAGCGAATGAGTCGGATAATTTCAAAGAACAGCCCGCTTCGCTCTCCTGCCAACCCTGCCCCCTTGCCTGCGACGCTGACGTCCTGGCAGGGGAAACCGCCGCAGATAATGTCAATGGGTCCGACTTGGTCAATTTCGGATTGTCCAAAAGTCGTAACGTCACTCCAGATTGGCGCAACGTCGATGTTACCTTCTGCCATGTTTTTGATGAGAACCCCGGTGGCGTATGGGTCGATTTCACAATAACAGATAGTTTCGCACCAGGGTTGGAGGGCGACGGATATTCCCCCGATTCCTGAGAACAGGTCGAGGCATCTGAGTTTTCGGGTATCACTAACCATGTCACAGTATCTTCTTCCTTAGTATCAAATCGGCACCTACGCTGTCATATATCTTGCCGCCCTGCTGCACAATAATTACCGGCAGCAGGTCGGAATCCCAATAGCCCCGGAGCCACTGGTACAACTTCCACTTCAATCGAAACTCCCGCGTCGGCATACCTTTGACCTCGACGTAAACCTCCTCGCCGTCTCTTAATCGTACCCAATAATCAATCGCCCACGTTATCGTGCCGTTGCAGAGCTTAACGCTTGGCGGGTGGTGGAGATATTCAATCACGGCGCCAGTCTTGACCAGGAGGTCCAGCTTGTGGCCATATTCCCGCTCCAGATTGGAATCGTAGCCGCCCGACCGAATATTGTGATATTTACTCATCATACTCCCATCAAGCTAGGCAGATGGGCGCCACATCGCCTGACCCCATTTTTCTGGTGATACGTTGCCGGGTACTTGCAGCCTTCGTAATCGCATATAGGTTTCGGGTCAGGCGACGTGGCATTTCCGTTTTTGTCATATTTGCCGTCATATCCATCAGCCGAGCCCTTGTCAAGTGAGGACAGCACAAACCCAGGGTGTACTACTCGCTTCGCCGTCAATGCCTTCTCAACCCTGTCCGCCCCATGAACGCGGACGGCTGCATCTATCTGCTGACGCTTGTGTTCCTGGCAGTGGGCAGTCGTCAGTCCTGCCGCCTCAAGCCAGGCATCTACAACTCTCTCTGTCTCGTCGTGAAACTCATAAACAGGGAGAGAAAAATCCTCTTCTTTAGTTCTGTCTTCTGTATTCTTAGTTCTTAGTTCTTTATTGCTTAAGGTATCCTTTGGCATACCTTGCCCTTTCAAGCCACCCCTTCGCCCCCCCTCAGACTTCCTAAGTCTTTCGCTCTCAATGCGTTGTAGCTGTATAGTGACCTGCGGGTGGCTTATCATTCCGTCGGAAACCTGGAATAAAAATTTTATATTTTCCCAGACTTTTGAACATCTTTTGGTCGTTTTTATGCGAAAAGTTCGGCATAATTTGGTCAAATTTTCCTCGACTTTACCCCCTTTGTCGTACAGCTTAAGGATCAATCGAAAATACGCCACCTCCTCCGAGTGGCTCATTTCGTGGACGTTCTCGGACTCCAGGTACTTAGACGGGTACATTTTGAACCATTCCATCTGGCGGCCTCCCTGCCAATAATAAGTTTAAAACAATTTCCCCGGCTTTATTAGAGTGTACCGAGCATAAGATTTTCCGTTATTGTTCACGGTCTCACTGTGAATCGTGTGTCCTTTGTTGCGAAGATCGTTAATCCTCGCCGCCAACCGCATACAATTAAACGGAGGCCTCGCAGCTTCCAGCGGTGTAATCGCATGGCCCCATTGCAGATATTGCAATATTCTTTCGCCTTGCGTCATCAGAACGGCACCTCCTCATTGTCTGTTTCCAGGGTGGACTCAAGCGTCGCGTCGGCGTGTTCTTCTTCGCTAGATTTGCCTCCGACAAACTCCCATCGGTCAATTACAATAACGTGCTTAGATCGCTGGACGCCCTTATTCTCCCATTGTTCCTGTTGTAGCCTGCCCTCGATGAGGACGGGCTTTCCCTTCCCGAAATACAATACCATGTTCTCTGCCTGGTCTCCGTAGACCTTGCAGTCAACAAAACAAACGTCCTCTTGCTTGTTCCCGTCCTTGTCTTTCCATACCCGGTTGCAGGCGATACTCGGCTCTGCTAGTTGAGTTCCTGATGGTAAGGATTTCAAAGTAAAATCACGCACGATATTGCCCAACATTATAACCTTATTCATTTCCTGTTCCTTCCATTAATCGCTTAAAATCAATCGCGGGCATACCCGTGATAACCTCTGTCATTATTTGCCATTGAGCGGCGTCGTCTGCCATGAGGTTCGTCGGCGCGTCAAGTTCCGCCACCAGGCATTGTCCGAGAACTTCCGCGTCGTCGCAAACGTCCAATAATATCGCCGTTGCGGTTTTTTTATCTGTAAGCTGAACCCGCAACCCGCACTTTTTAATTCTTTTTTTAAGTGCCTCTTTGAAGCACTTTTTATTCTGCTCGTGCTGAACCGCCTTCGACAATGGCGGTGCAGGAGAAGACGGCGGAGGAATAACCGTTAGCGTCGAAATCCCTGCTTTTGTTTTCCTGGGTGCGGCTTGCTGGGCGATGGCATTCCCGACTTCCTCGGCGCTTGCCACGCTCGCATCTATACCAATCCCCAGGCACCCCAGGGCACGCCCTATGGCCGACGTTTCGCAGTTCTCAAGGTAGCTGGTCTTATTCACCATGCCGTCGCCCTCGACCTCCCTGGCGTGGCCTGTCGCCGCCAACGAGTCCTCCAGGTAAATTTCCGTCCTAAATACGCAATGCCCGTCGCTGTTGTCTAGCAAGGTACTAACGATTCGACCGCTTTTGTGTTTTTCCCGAAAATACTTAATCCTCTCATTGACCTCAACATAGTCCTTCCCCTTAATATTAACAGTTTTCATTTTGATAGTTCTCCTCTAGGATTTCTAGTAATTGACCTTTAGTCATTCCCTCGCCCTGGCAATCTATAACCGCCTGGGCGAACTGCTGCTCTGCCATCTCACGTTCAAATTGTTTCCGGGCGACCTGTGCGGCTCGCACCGTCGCCTCCCGCATCGCCATCGTCTCAGAAAAATCTCTTTTTCCGCCAAATCTATTTCTTCTTTCCATAATATTCCTTTTGGTATTTTCCGCCAATCCCCGATGGCCCGATAGAAACTAAGGGTAAATCGTCCAGGTCGGCCTGGAGGCGGTCCATCGCTTCACGGTCTTGTGACATTTTTTCGGCCCAAGCGTCTACGTCTTCGTTGTCGTATGGCAAATCCCATGTCAGATATTTCATTTTGTAGCTCCTTGCCCGGTTCGCAGTCCAGCGATAAACGCCTGTAATAGATCGTAAAGTTCTCGTTTAGGAATATACCCGCAGTGGAACGGTTGAGTTACCCCGCCCCCTTCGTTATCCATCTGTTCAAAGCAAACTCCGCTGTAGGCCCAACTAAGGCAATAAGTCCCAACGTTAGCCTTAAGATTTCCGTTACTGTCTTTGGTATAAGGTTTCGTTTTCTTCCCCGCACAAATATTTATCCGCTCAACCAGGGAATATAACTCGGCTCTGTTAATTCTCATTTTCGGCCTCCCGCTATGTCCCGCAATTCTGGCGAAAAATATCTGTGCAGGTTCGGTTCCCATTCCAGGCGTAGGCGTTGAGCGGATTTGATGCGAATTTTACGTTTGGTATCCTTCGCAATCGCTTCCCACCCTCCGTATGCCGATTCCCTGGTGATAATTACGTCGGTAAGCCGATTGCTCACTTTCGCCAGGTATGTGCTTCCAATTTTTACGTGTTTCTTTTTCATTTCTTTTTCCTTTAAGTTTCAAGACGTTATTCTTCTAATCCAACTTTCTTTCGTTCAATTTTTAGTTCGTCCATAAATTCCAACTCCTCTTTGTAGTCGTCCTCATCGGCGTATGTCGCTATCTTGTCTGTGATAGCACGGTGAACGTCCTCGACTCTGAATTCGCCATCTGGTATCCAATATTCTCTCAAAACTCTGTTTTCGTTGCTCGTTATAGTAAGTTTCATTTCTTTTTCCTTTGTTTAGTCTTGTAGCATTTCAATCAATGTTATAATTTCAGCGCAGTCGCCGCTTGTCCCTAAGTATCCGTGAATCAATTCGAAAATATTCATGGCAATCCTGCCGGGCGAGTCGTCGCCAGTCTCGTCAACGATCCAGGTCCGGCTTCTAGGTTGTCCAATCGTTTGGAGTGCTATTTGTGGGATGCCCCCTTTCTCGTGCGGAAGCTGAGAGCGGCGGCCCGGATAAGTCATGGTTTTGAGCTTCCAGTCATGGCCTTCTGCCTCAAATGTGATTTCCGTGATCTTCATATCTATTTCCTTCCATAAAAAAAGCGAGCAGGAGGCATAAGAAATGCGGGCAAGCAAATTTCGCCGTCCTGTTCGCTAATTTTAGTTCTAATAGTTTGTTTCATTTGCTTGCCCTTATGTTTAAAGTATAGCACATATTTCGGCAGAAGCAAACAAAAAATCTTAATTTTCTAAATTTTTTTTTGCGGTAATCCCTGCTGTTATGGCAGGCGACCAGATTCTCGGAAATTCTACCGTGCGCCCACCGTGCGCCCGCCGTGTACCCGCTAACCATACGCTAACCATACGCTAACCATACGCTAATGGTACGCTAACGGTACGCTAACGGTACGAATGTCTGTCCTGACGTTCGTCACTGACGTTCGTCACTGACATTCGTCACCCGACACCTTACCCGACACTTTACCCGACACACTGAAACCTTATCTCCCTTTCCCCCAACGCTTTACGTTTTGTCACACCCGACACTTTACCCGACGCTTTACCCGACGCTGCTGTACCAAAGCTGTATCAAAGCTGTATCAAGCTGTATCAAGCTGTATCAAAGCTCTATCAAAACAAAAAAAGGGCCAACAGCACACGCCGTTGGCCCCAGGAGGGAGGAGAAAACTGTATTAGTCAAACCACCTGGGCGGCGACTTCAAAATCATATCGGACCTCGTGTACTTTTTACGCAAATGCCGGTCTGCCCACCAGACCGCAACCGTCCAGGTTGAGCATATCGTACAAATCACAGCAAATATTACCCACCACATAACCAGTTAGGGGTGATCTCTCCCGTTGTAAAGTTTCAGCATTATCTTATCTACATGCTTTTCAAGTGCCTCAATCTTCAAATCCTGTCGAGTGTCGCTCGGTAACTCACCGCTTAACCAACGACCAGCAGGCCATTCCAAAACAAATTTACTATTATGAGTTACATCTTTTTCTAACATCTTAATCTGGTAATTGTTATGATTCACTCGGCTATCAACTGAGGCAATATACCACAAACCCGCACCAGCCTGCACAAACAGGGTGATGCCTATAGCTAGTAATTTCAAATCGAATCCGCCTTGCGCCATGTTAATCTCTAGGAGAGGGTTAGTGATTGCTTTGACGAGGTAATAATCGCACCCCCGAAATTCTTCAGCGTTGTGAATATAAAATTAGAATACTGGCTCGATATATTCAGGGTTGCACCGTGATACAAATTGCACGCTGTAACCGTCGGTGCAGTCGTCGATGTAGACAGCATCGACGTTCCGTCGAAGGTTCCGCCGAACAAATGAGCCGTTGTTATCGCCGGCGACTCGCTCGCGTTGTCTGGCGTTGCTCCCGTGTTCGTCGGTTTCCAAACAAACGTACCGCCAAGCTGGACCAGGGTAGCAATATTGTCGTCGTCAGCGTCCATGTCGTAAGCCGTGCCGCCGCAGTTAAAAGTTCCCTTGTATAAATAGAGCGTACCAATATCAGAGTAATTGTTTACAGTGCCGCCCGATTGGTAGATCGTACCGGCGACGGCGTTCTTAAGGTCTTCGCAATGGTCGCCAATCGTAACCGTCGGACTCGACCCAGGCCTCGGTGTTACATATAAATTTGTGTAAGCCGTCCCGCTCTCGTTGTCCAGGGTGGACTGGGCGGAATCGGCGTTGCCATACAGCAGGACGGTTCCATTTTGGACAACAATATCGGTAAAGATGGCGACGTTACCGCCGTTGGCGTTTTTTTGGCTTGATAGTTGCACCGTGCCGGACACATTGATTATTGTCCGAGCAACGTCCGCGTCAGCCGAGTCGTTACCGCACTGAATATAATAACTGCCCGACCCCTCGATAATCATGTCACCGCTGCACTCAATAGTGAGAGGTGCAGTGGCGGCTCCGATGGTCCCGCTAAACGACGGCATAATATGCAACGCCGCCAAATTGACGCCCGTCTGGTCCAATCCTGCCGTGATGTTTTCAGGCGCTCTTCCGTCCAGTATAACAATATCTCCGTTCACCGGCAGAGTGTTATCTGTCCAGTTGTTCGCACTTGACCATGTATTAGCCGTGCCGCCGCTGTCATAATATCTCGTAGCCATAACTAATCCTCTCTATAAGTCTTATCTAACGCGTCATGTTTCCCAATCGGGCACGGTAATGCCTCAAACCTCGTCTTACCTATCTCACCGCTTAGATGACAACCGCAACTGGCCTGTTTGCATCGCGGGCTTCCTCTGTCATCGAGTGTATAATGTTCGCACGCTTCGCAGATTTTAAGCCGCTCGGCCTGCTGGGTGCCATTAACAAATACGCGCCCCGTCTTTTTATAATGATCCACAACCGTTAGCGCGTGCTTCCCCAGATTCCGAATCATACTAAGTGCGCCTGGCAGTTCATCAACCGCCATCGCTACCTGGGCGGTTAGCGATGACGTCTTAACCGCCGCCAGATGTGACAAGTCGTCTGGAATATCTCTAACCAGATACCCTCTAGTTGCCAACATGGATTTTTGCTTTTCAATATCGTTGGGACCGCACCGCGACTCGCAATAGCCAAGAGGAATAAAATTACGTTTGCCCGAAATGTGCGTTAGCAATAAACATTCTTTGTTATTGTAAAACTTGCAAATCATATTAAGCCTGTGAAAGCACGGCGGTTCCCTCTTTTCCGCGAAGTCGCCAAGTACTGACGCCCCCGCTGGAACAAGTTCCGCTATAAATGCAGGGCGAAAGCCTTGTGTCGGTCCTAGTAAGTGGCAAATCGCCGCACTTGTCGCAATCAGAAGTCGACGGAATGGTATACATATCTCGGTAGCAGTAGGTCGATAGTTCGGAGTCAGTGGCACAAGGGCCGCCTATAATATATCCTGCAGCGATAACGATTGTCGAAGCATAAATTGTCATATGTACCATTTTAACAACCTCTGAGCAGCCTTCAGGGTTGCAACTATCGCACCACCTCCAGCTACAAAGGTCGGGGTACCATTCGACAGTGAACGATGCGTTTAACCAGTCCGAGCAGCTAGGACAGTCCGAGTCGTAACAGGCCCCAGCGGAACAGGTTCCGCAATCATCAACGCCAGAAAAGGTGATGTCGAAATATCTCGGCATTCTTGAACAAGAAGTGCCGCAGCATTCGCCCGACACGTCAGCGCAACAACAATCTCCATGCCCGGCTATTTCGCCGCTAACCTCAACTGCCGTGCCTAGTGATATTTGTGCTTCATTTGCCATTACGCACACACCGTCGATTTGATTATTGTTGGATTAACGACGTACCAGGTTCCCGCTATTTTCGTTATCAAGATTGTCTTACTGGCGGCTATCCTGGGAAGGGCCGCGTTTGCCGCCGTCGCTCCGTCGGTCGCTATTAATGTGGCATCAAACGCATCGCCCATTACAGCACCGTCGCGGTCTTGTAATTTGACAGAAATAAACAGATCAGCCTGGGCAACTTCCATCGTGGTCGCCCGGAATATATTCTGACCAATATCGTTCTTCTCTCGCGTCCTCGTCCCCGAACTGGTTTCTATTTTTGAGACTACCGACAGAGGCATTACACGGTTGATTGCGTCCACCAATACGTTGTACTGCTTGCCTAAAATCCTCGCCTTCTGCGATACCCTGGCTAAACGGCTCATCGAGACCCGCCCAACTGTGGCGCCTCGTCTTCACCTGTTGCCCCATTGAATAAATCAGAGAGTGCTGTTGTCCCGTAAAAATCTGTATTATGTCCGCCGCTGTCCTGGTTCCAGCCGTCGGGGTTGTACATAAATTCCATGTTCACCTCGTATATGTCTACCCCCTGTCTGACGACGTTTAGATTAGAGAAAAGCCACTTTTTCTGGTCTGACCCAGAGAAGATAAAGTTCCCCTCCTTGTCGTACATGGCGCGAGTCCCCCGTGCTGTTTGTCGCGTCGTCCATAGCTCGTCGGAATTAACCTTGCCGAGTTTGTCGGTCAACCCGTCAAGGTTGGCAAAGGACATTCTGACCGTCAGATCGTAAATGAAACTAGGAACATAAACCGGTTGAGGTATAATTGTCCCGTCCGCGTCTTTAAACGAATCGTGGCTCAAATCGGCGCCGGTATATGTGCCGTTGCTGTACGCCCTTGTGACAGATTTAACCTCCATCACAGAGTAGAAACGCTCCTGCCACGATAAACGAGAGTCGGGAACGTTTTTGGGTAGCGTTTCTTTTGAAATATTGCTGTAAGTTATTTCTACGCGGCACCCGTCAACATCTTCGTCCCTGGGCGACGCGACTATATTAATGACCCTTAAATCCTCGCGGTCAGGAAAAACGGAGTCGGGAATCGGGTCGCCGATTGCGGGAAGCTCATAAGAAGCGCCTCGCAAACTAAATACGTCGGCCCATATAGCGTAAAAAATTTGTACGAACTCCTGGCCCTCGCCGGTCTCTCTAAACTGCCAGGACTCGTTGAGTTCAATTGTGCTGGTAAGTGCCATTTAAGCCCCAATCCCGCCGCCAGTGTTCGACTGAATACCCCTTTGCAGTCGAATCATCTCTTGGAAATTTCGGTTGATCTTGTCCGAGTTTTGCAAAGTTTTATGTTCACCGACGAATGGAAACGCCTGATTATTTTGCGAGGCGTCAATCGTCCTGACCGTGCCCGATTTGGTTGTCATTATTGTTCCTTTAATTATCCCCATACTCTTTGCGAGTGTAAGTACCATCTGCAAAATCATCTTGAACAATGGCACAAGCGTATTTTTGATAACATTTGACAGGGTGTCAAATACCCCGGCAATCTTATCCATTATGGCCCCTATGCCCCCGTGAGCGTCTATGAACCCCAGAGCCTTCATTCTCGCATCTTCAAAGAAGGCCACGAGCTTCGGTCTCGTCTCCGCTATTTTTTTAGACAATGCAGAGAGGCCCATAGACGCATCGCCTAAAAATACGCCACCCACCGCCGCCAAAGTCTTAACCAGTTCGTTTCTAATCTTTCTTAGGTTGTTGGCAAAACTGCCCCCGGTGCGCGCGAGGTCTCCCTGGTCGTCTTTTGTTTTTGACAAAATAAATTGGTAGCGAAGAATTGTTTTCTCCGCTTGGCTCATTTCCTTCCACAATTTCGTCGCACCGTTCGCCGCCGCGAAGGTGGCAAGGTTTGTATCGGTCATGACTATACCCAGCGCCTTCAAACCCTCAGTCTCGCCTGCGATGCCCTGTCTGAGCTTGTTGAATGCCTCCTCTGGTTTAGAATTCCGAAAAGAGGAAATGTCAAATGCCAGTTTAGTGAACTCAGCGGACATATGACTCGACATTTCCGCCCCGACCCCCATACCCTTAATCATCACATTAAAAATCCCCATAAACTCCTGCATCTGGACAATATCCAGACCCAGGGCATCGGAGTAACTTTTAGTGAACTCTAAGGCGCGACTGTGCATTTTGCCCATCGACACGGAAAACAGATTAGCCGTCTCCTCCGCATCACTAGCGAATTTCAGTGCGGCGGCAGCAAGGGCAGCGAAACCCGCAACCCCGATTTTAGCCATACGAGAAACGCCGCGACGAACCATATTGAATGCCCTACTAAGAGCGTTCTTGAGTGGTCCCAGTTTGGCATTGATAACGACAAACGCCTCTCCTAGTTTAGCCATTTATTTTTCCTTCCGCTTTATACATATTGATCTTGTCCTGGGCGGTCATCTGGTTAGGGGACTTATTCGAGCCGCCGCTCTCAGCTTCCGCAATCTCTCTCATACCCTGGATCAACCACACGACCTGATCCAGGGTCAAGTCGCCCGTCTCAGCAAACCCTAAATGATAAAACCGCAGTAGCCAGCAAAAGGCCTGGGTCATCTTCAGGCGGTTTTCAGCCGCCGCCTGACCTTTCCCTTCGGGGTCGCCCCCTCGTCCAGTTCGCTAAGTGAACCAACTAAAACCTCAGTAATCTCAGCGATATTTTGCATGGTCACCAGTTCGCCCACCGTCTCTGGCGTGATTGCCGGGTGGTGTTTCCTCAACGAGAGGTAAAGCAAATAGCGTATACCCGTCATGGATTGCTGGTCGATTTTTTGCTGTTCAACCGCAATCAAGTCATTCAGAGTGACAGGCGAGACTTTAAACGTGTCTCCGCCTAACGTAATTTCTTTAGGTTCCATTCATGCTCCTTACGCCGTAGATATTGTTACAGCCCCATTTCCAGTAAACGACAGCGTGGTAACGACCAGGCCGTCTACATTTACCGACGTGCTAATATCCGAAATAATCCCGACAGCGGTATAAACATTATTGTTAGTGCCGGCGTCGTTCTCATGCTCAGAAAACACAAAACTTCCAGACGTTCCGATCAGGGTCAGCGGGTTATAACTGCCCAATTCGTAGGTGTCAGCAGACCCAGACCAGTCTTTCAATCCGCTCTCCATAGATTCCCAGAGTCGCCCGTTCGCGTCATCGGTGTCCTCCAGCGAGTTTACAGATAACGACTCGGTGGTAATGTCAATCGTCCAGGCTCTAAAACCGGTCGTGATACCCGTGCCAGCGACCGTACCATGCCCGCCAAATAATATCCCAGTAATTGCCGCCATTGTAAAATCTCCTTACGATAGGGGCTTGCCGCCGCAAACAAATACGTATGTTTGTTTCGTCACATCATCAACGTCAACCGTTTTCGTAACGCTTTCCAGGCGAGCCAATAAAAATGTGTGATCTTGCTGTCCGTCATTAAGCACCAGAGTCGCCTCCTGGCCTGTTTCATCGTAGGCTCCCGCCGCCCCGATTGTCACGTCCAGAGAGTCCACGGTGGCCCGGTAATTGTACCGTCCAACCGTACGGGTGCGCCACTTATTAGAGTTGTCCATATTGGTCGTGTCGATCAGATTGACCGACATTTCCAGCACCCATGCCGTGACTTTGCTGCCTGCCGCCGACCCAGAATCGTTCCAGGTAACAGCCCCCTCTTGTCCGTGTTTAACTTGTGATATTGCCATAGTTCTGTCCTTATTCTAAATGAGTCATGATTAAAAAGTCCGTCGTCACCTGGTACGACGCATCGTCCAGTTTTACCGGCCCGGTCATCGCCTCGCGCCGACAAAGTAACGGAGACCCGGACGAATAGGTTAGGGCTTTGTTTTGGTACGCAGAATTAATGGCGCCGTATATTGTCATCGCGGCTATATAGGTCTCGGAGAATACCGAAAACTGGAGCGTGTACGAATCCATCTGTGCGTTGTCAATCGTGTAATCCGTACTGCCCGCGATGATGTTGTAGACCACAATCGGGAGTTCCTGACCCGCCGCCGCCTGACCGAAACGGAAATTGGTCACCAGGCCACGCAGGTCGGCAGATACGTCCTCGTCAGAGTATTGACTGTAAACAGCTTCAAGCATCTCAATCATTTCGACAGCCCCTTGAGAATGATGTTGGCTATCTTGCGCCGATTGCGAATAACTGCCGGTCGCAGAAACGGTCGCGGCGATATATTGAGTGTCCCCAGTTCAAGGAATCGAGCGTATTTTATGTTAGACCCGACCCGCTCTTCAGCGAACACACGCTCGCGGGAGATGCTTCGCCGCAACTGACCGGTCTGCCTGAACGGAGGGTCGCCGGGACTGGAATGTCTTTGTGTCGCCGATCCGCTGGTCTTACTGCCCTGGGTACTCAAGTCCCGCTTGACCTCATTAACCACGAAGATTCCCGCCTTCTTCAGGTTTCTGTCCACCTCGTCGTCCATCAGGCGGAGGAACGAGGTGTCAAACCAGTTGATACCGAATTTTCCAGTTACGTTAGCCAATTTTTAATAAGTCCACTTTCATATACACGCCTTTATTATCGTGGTCAGGGTCTACCCCTTTGACCTCATACTCCTGCCCGTTGTCGCTGACTCGGTCGCTCTCTTTTATGTCCTGGTTCGGGTTGCAGTACATAACCGCGTCTGACAAGAATGTCTCCTTCCCGGTATAAATCGCCTCGCCGCTCCGCCTCCGCTGAATCCTGCACCCCAGGCCGACAATATGCGTCGCGTAATGCTCATTAACCTCGCCCGAAGTCCCAACCGACGAGACGGCGCGTAGTATATTAACAGCGTGATTTGACAGACTAAACATTAAGAATATCTCATACGCTTATATGGCGCTAAATCATACGCCTTGTCAGCGATCAAACTGGAAACGCCCGAACTGGTAGGCGCCACTTTGTACGAATAGTCACCGATCTTTTCGGATTCAAGTTGCGTATTGATTGACCTAGATTTTATGACATTGCTTATGATCTCGATGGCAATCTGTTCCAGGTCGCCAGGGATAGTCGAGTACCCGGCGGTATAGTCAACGTATACGTTCTGGTTTCCTCCTGGGAACCCACCAGAGGAATATATCGAGCCAACGCTCAGATCAACCGTATAGCTGTGCAACCGCTGGTCAAATACGTCCAGGGATAGTGTCCCGTCCTTGAAACCACGCTCGGTGAACTTGATGAGCTCGGTCCCTTCCCAGATACCATAATCACTCAAAACCGTAGCCGTAAACCCGGAGACCGCCGTAATATCAGAGGCAATGTCGTCCAGGTCC
>Ga0208030_1000855_pt1 | contig 19505 bp, 23 predicted proteins | sample MalvirDeepMed_M9_FD_184246 | JGI IMG/M metagenome (GOLD analysis project Ga0208030, IMG submission 184246) | Marine viral communities from the Global Malaspina Expedition - Malaspina viral metaG DeepMed_M9 (SPAdes) (version 2) | ecosystem: Environmental > Aquatic > Marine > Oceanic | place...
TATACTGATACCCTACTGGCACATCTAGTAACTCTGAGTCATGTACTGTATGGAATATGGGCTCATGCTGACTAGCAATTAACTGTTCTTTCATGGTTTCACCGGCTGAGCCCTGTATGGGATTATTCACTAATGCCCTAAGTGCCGCCTGTATTCTCCATTCTTCACCTGAATCTAGTGCTTCTGATTCATCTCTCCTCCTCCCATAATAAGTTTCTGTGTACCCGTTAGCTAGGGCAAACTCTGTAGTCTTATCAAGTCCATTCTTAATGCCTGGGAATCTGGCAAAGTAGGCATCCATAATTCTAGTACCAACCGTTAGTGGTATTTGGTTATTCCTAAGCATTGTGTCAGCGTTACCATAGTATAATAATGTAAAGTTTATTATCTTGGCAGTTTGACGTCTAGCATAAGGTGTGGGACCTAATAAGGAACCTACGCCAGCCTGAATTAACTCATCTGCTGTACCTTGATGGATGTCAGTACCAGCCTTAAAGAGAGCCTGCATAGTTTTATCTTCCCATAGGTATGCGGCCCATCTTAATTCAATTTGACTAAAGTCTGCTTCTAGTACCTGACCATTCTTAGGAATAATAATATCGCGTAAGTCCATTTGGATATTCTGTGTAGCAGGGTTTGATCTAGATAGTCTACCGGTACTGGTAACATTAGTATTGATACTGGGATAAATCATATTCCCTGCTTCTACATATCTTCCTTGGTATAAAGGCCTTACCAAGTGGGTAAGTAGGGTTTGCGCTGATCTATATTCCATAGCCATTACACATGCTGGTACTGTACTATAAAACCTTTTAAGCACATTCTTGTTTAGGTTGGGTCGTTTCTTACCATCCTTGCCCCGTTTGTATGGTACATTATAGCCTTCTGACTCTAGCCAAGCGGATAACTGTAGACTAGAACCGGGATTAAAACCAAAGGTACCTTCACAGACTGTCCTGATAAAGGACATCTTAGCCTCTAACCTGGTAACATGGTGTTCTACAGCTACCATGTCAATATGAATACCCCTTCTCTGTATTTGTAGTGCCACAGGCAAGAATCTAGTTTCCAGGTCAAGGGCTTTCTGCGGTACCCCCATACCGAGTAATGTATACCATGCTTCTAGACAGTCCTCTGCATCCAAGCAGGCTCTTTCGGCCACCTTCTCTACAGGGACCTTATCCATATTTATTTTATTTGCCCCCGTACCTAGAAGGTCACTAATAGGTCTTTCTGGTCTGTCAAATAGTCTTAGGCAAAGTGCGGATAGTTTGGAAGGTAGTCCTAATAACTGTGCCATAGTACAGCTATCGTGGATATTATTTATCTTTATCTTGCCATAGTCCTCTAGTATTTGAACGTCAAAGCCTGAGTTATGAAAGATTTTAGGAATTGCAAGATTTTTAAGAATCTGCCAAGGAAACCTATAGTCATCTATACTAAAATAGAATGATTCAAAGTTACCTGGTGTTCCCAGAGTAAAACCAGCACCTAGAGGGGTGCGGTCCTTCAAGCTAATTGTCTCAACGTCACAGCCCACAGGTCCCTGATACAATAATAGCTTGCTTAGTACAGTAGGGTCTGCGACTTTACCCGCATTATGATAATAAGCCCACATTCCATAGTCCTTTACCAACCTTAATAACTGTTGATTTACATTTCCTGCAGAGTTGTATCATACTCTGGGTGGGTATAGCACAGATTAAACATAGTTTTTTAACCATTAAGCGTCCCAATCTTCCTTAGGAATATCTAGCGCCTCTAGTATTTTTGGCGTACTCCTAATAGTACCATTTTCGTATTCGTACATTCTAGTTGCCTGTCTAAGAATTAGGTGTAGTTGCTTGGCAATTTCTGGTGTGAGTTTTATTTCCATATAAAATTCTGCCTCATTAACATTACCTAATTTTAAGGTAAATGTATAATCGTTGAAGCCTACTTCAAAGCGGTCAATATATATGGAATGTATTGGTTGTATCATTGATGTCCTCTTCTATGTGCTGGCCAATCCCTAGGAGCAACTGTACTCCAGGTTTCCTTGATTATTTCCATAAGACTTATATTATTGTCATTGCAGTAACCTAATAGAAAGATAGCAATATCACCTATTGCATCCCTTTCACCTGCACGATGATCTTCTGTTAGTCTAATCCCCTGTCTTAATTTTAGTATCGCATGGGCTAGCTCTCCTACCTCTTCAACAATCCCTAAAAACTGGTCGATGTCTGTGTTATTGGGGAAGTTATATTCTTTCCAGGTCTTCTGCTGTTGCTGTATCATGTCTAGGGTACTTATACCTAGCTGACTATTCCAAGAGTCTTTTAGTTCAGACGGGGTAAAATTCATGAAATCAGGCTTGGGTATCACTGGTAATCTCCTGTTCTGGCTGATGCCCTACACTATAGATGTGGCATTTTAAGCTAAGGCATTTCCAACCAAGTGGTCGCTTATAGCCCCAGTATATAGGCCCATTACAGTTAGGGCATCTATGCTCCTTATTGCAGTACGGATATGGACATGGATTACTCCGGAGTTTTGAAGACAAGTATATCCTCCAAAAGTATGTCTAACTCTGGGTTATGTTTGCCCGCTTCTATTCTTTCCTTTCTGGCTTTAACTTGAAAAGGACTACTAGTTTGGCTAGCATCCCTGTATAACCACATATAAGGTATAAGTCCAGCCTGTATACACATTCTAAGGTTATCTGTGGAACAGGGTATACGTTTGCCACCCTGTATATAGTCTTTAACCACAGTAACAAGTATTCCTCCTGGTACTAGACTCTGGAGGCATTTCTGATAAACTATTTTCATGGCTGTAAGGTACTGGCGGTAATTCTTCATGTTACCAATATTTTGAGGGTTATCATCATACCCTACCACATAGTTCTTTTCCTGACTTACCTTACTTTCACGACCCTTAGCACTAAAGGACCATAGGGAACCATAAGGGGGACTAAAGATTACAGCCTCAACAGGATTATCTAATGGTAGAAATCTGCGGTTATCCCCTTCTAATATAGTATGCGTACCAGTATTATCTGTAGAATCCCAGCCAAAGCTGTCAAAATCCCGAAAAAAATTACCAGTTTGGAAGACCTTTTCTAAGGATTCTAGATTCATACGTTGTAGTTCAACAAATCCTGGTACTATTTCTACTGCAATAGAGTTTCTTCCCATATACTTGGCAAAGTGTACTGTACCTACACCAGACATTGGATCTAGTATAGTATCCCCTGGCTTAGTAAACATTTCCACTAAACGCTTAAACGTACGGAGTTCCATCTTAGCCTGATGTTGGTTAGATTCGCGTACAAAATACTTATAGCGTAGGGCGTCTCTGGGATAAGGTAAAATAACTGGATGCTCTAGAGTTGCCATGTTAATCATTAGGGTCATCCTCTAGCATATTAATTACTAGTGAACCTGTGTTATTATCAATAAAGTTAACAGCTAATTTCCATTGTACAAATGAGAATATGGCCACAGTAGTTTCCTTAAATTTTGGATATAATGGCCTAAATCGCATAGTACCTAGATTTGGTACTGTGGAAATCTTATTAACTACACGAATTTCACGTTTAATATAATCTATTTCAAGTCTCTGGTTATCCTGCTCTGGGTCACCGTGAATAATAAGATGTCTAAGCATAATCACTTCCCTATTCCTTTGTAGATGGCTCTGGCAATTCTATCGCCATAGAACTCTTGTAACACATTTTGGGGTAAATTAAATATATCCCAGAGATTATCATGGTCTGTCATAAGTCTTTCTGCTGATGCCTGTCCTATGCCAGTAATAGACATTAGCGTGGTTATATATTTCTGTTTACCTTTTAATATTTTTGGTATTCTTTTCCTGTTAGGCTTGCTAGCCACATACTGATTTAATCCTGTATGCTCAGTCTTCATGGAATTGAATACTAGACTACTAATAGTTATGGCAGAATCTGCTATATCTTCAGTGATAATAAGATCAAAGCCTTCTAAAAATCGCTGGAAAATATATGCCCGATATGCAGTATAAGGGATAGGAACAATGCTAGAAACTACATGGATAGGGTCCTTCCTATTTCTCTGGTTAACTTTCTGCCAAACATAACACCCACCTTCTTTACTGGGTGTTATAATGCCTTCCTGTAAGATAAGTACCTTGGAGCCTGGATGCTGTGTAGTATATTTGGTTAATTGAACGTCAAGTTTAGAGCCCATGGTGGATAGAAGTTCTCTACCTGTCTTGCGCTCTATCATTATGAGTTGGCCATTATTCCATACATAGTCAGCTAGGCCCTTTGGTTCATTAGCCTGTACTATGACAGGATTAAGGAGCCTCTTTAACATCAGAATTATATCTGATGGTTCGTGTATATCAATCAGGATAGGCCATGTCATGGCTAAATTTGTTGTCGCATTGCATTAACCATGTTAAGTACCATATCAAAGGATGGATTTTGTAACTTAACTCCATTAGCTTTTAATGAAAAACCACAAAATTCAAAAGATAGACAAGGAATCTGTGTAGCCTCATCCTTAGTTGGGACGTTATGCGGGCCATGCTTTTCCCTATTGGGGAAATTATCTACAAAAGTAACTTTACATTCAGGACATTCTATCTCAATAGTTGTCCGGACAATAATATCCGCTATTTTACCCATGTGTCGGAAGCCTGCCCAAGTTTCACCTATAAGCATATTCGGGTTAAACTCTCGGACAGTCTGCTTACCTTTCTGTATGGTTTCATAGCCTGGACCATATGCTGGTCCTGTATGATGTATCATTACTAGGTTTTTATGTGAACGTCTAGCTCCTAGTAGTATTTCCCGCATTTCATCGTTAGGCTCAGCATATTCAATCTCTATGAGCCTTTCCCTGTTTGGCGCCCTCTGCCGGACCCGCTCTAGTTTAGCTGTGTGAGCAATTTTCCAGAGCAAAGTACCAGTGTCTATGGATACTGATTTAACCCATTCTGTATTATAGCTTTGTAATACTTCCCGTCTAGTACGTTGCCATAAACTATCATAGCCTGTGAGCCTTTGTCCTGGTACAACGAACGGTTCAATTAATTCTCTACAAATTATGTTAGCGCGATATTCAGCATTTATTTGACTGTCTGGACCCAGTAAGTCTACTGAGGATGGCACTTTACAAACAGTTAAGTCAGGATTCTTAGCTAGTACACGGCCTATGGCTCGATCAAAGCCCTGATCTATGTCAAAAATTATTACAGGGTCTGGAAATTCCAAACCAAATGTACTTTTGGATGATTTTATCTCGCCATAAAGTCCGATAATCATATCGGTTACGGGTGGTATTGTGGTTGTCATTAGCTTTCCTCCATATCCTTAACTATAATATAGGGAGCGCGCCTTTTAGTAACCCTATATTCGGACTTAATATCGTCAGGTACCTCATATGTAGTTTTAATACCCTCTTTAACCCTGGATATTCTAACGCCATCAATAGTAACCTTATCAAGTCCTTTAGCATCCATAAATGCCGCAAGCACTCCTCTTGATTTGGACATCATACCTTTAACAGTATTTTCGAGGAATTTAGCCCTACGCCATTCCTTAGTTGCATCTATGAAGTGTGGAGGTAGTTCAATTTCAGGTTCCTCAGACTCACAATATGCGGAACAGGACCAATGATCTAGTAAATCAGGTTCCATATCACAGGGAGCCAATTCACCTTTATCCACATAATTTTCAATTCCTTCAAGCCTACCCACTATAGTGTGGAAATCTGTTGGGGGTTCGTCCATAAGAGTTATAGCGTGTCTGCCAGTATCCCTATTCTTCTTGACATAGAATATGGGAAGATTTTGAAAAGCCTCATGATAGCAGGAAACCTGATAATCGTATGTTCTATGCTTTCCAATGCCATGACGCTGTAATTGGTCCCAGACAAATCTACCTAGAGCCTTGTATTCGCCTATAAATAGTTGTGCTGGATCATCATCATGCCAGTTAATATCGTCCATATGCCCAACTAACAGTCTTTGAGGCGTATCTATCTCGACATGATAGCCTTCCCGACCACATGGTTCGCATGTAAAATTGGATGATTTCTTGGCTGTAGAGTTCCAGCCGAACTCTTTAATATCTTCCCGTATAAATGTTTCATGTCTGGTGCCTTCTCTGGCGGCCAGCCGTAGATATTCTGGTACCTTACCGTCTGGGATATTGGCAGGAAGTAATCCTAACAATTCAGCACTTATGGTTCTAGCACAAGCACCTACCTTTGACATTGAATATCTATATTTTCCTTGGGATTTAGTTGCCATGCAATACTCCTAGGGGGGAGTTAGCCTCCCCCCATTCTACTTGACCGTATAACTAGGCCAAGGATACAACGGTATGGGTCTGATCTTCCTGTAGAACAACTTCGCCCGAAGCTATTTTGGAAGCTAGCCACTGATCCCCGACTATGCTAGAGAACAATGGTGCATCCTTCTTCAATTCCTCGTTATTAACAACAAGAGGAATAAACTCAGACTTGTTCTTGCCATGCAGTAACTGGAAAGCTAGTGTCTCTCCTTGGACTGCATTGGTTACAGGCGCCTGGACTGGTGCTGGACTGTTACTGGGTGCAACACCTGCTACCTTTGCGGCTTTCCAGACATTACTCCAAGTATCGCCATTAGCGTCCGCAACAGTGGAGTTTGGAATCTTACCCCAATTATATGGGTACGCCTCTAGTTCCCAATCCTGACCAGCAAACATATCGAGGTCAGACTCGGACTGTACCAGGCCACACGCCTTGTTAAATGAAGCCATAAAGATTCCGAATTGGGACCTCAGGCTTCCTGAATGTTTGATTCTAAGTTCTGCTGTGTCATAGGGATAGGGCTGAGAGTTTTCTTCTAACCTCAGTACCTGAACACGGTCGAACTTCAGGACTACAAATCTAGAGTCGTCTCCCTGGTAAGGCGACGGTTCTACGTCCCAACTTAGTCCACGGCCTTTGAAGTGTAGCAAAGGAGACTTGTCTCCACCACTAACTAGATTGCGGCCACTATATCTAAGTACTTCCTTGTTGATGCTGGCTTGGTCTTGGTTCACTTTATCCTCCATGAACAAAAGTGTTACAGTTCGGTCTGAAATCAACAGCTACGATTTTCTGAAAACTACAGAACGGGGTATTACATAACAGTTAATCTAAATTCACATTTGAATATTCTGGTTTACCTCCCTTCTCCTCAGATTCAGCTTGCATCCTAGTCCAATACCCTTCATATTTAGGGGGTATTCCACCTAACTGATTTATCCTTGCTAACGCTTGTTGTATATTTTCAATGAATTTCTTAGCCTTCTTAACATCTGCAGGCCGTATTTCAGTGATATACTTTGGCGTGGATAAATCTAGATGTCCTTTAGTTATATAATAATCTATTTGGTTATGTACTTTTCTAAGTAGTTTGGTTCGTTCGGTCATTTCATTAATTGTGAGACCTAAGGGAGGTCTACCACTAGGATTATTTGAAGTGGTATTCTGTATCATACCATCAAACTGTTTTTCAGACCATGTATTAAAGCAGGATATTCCAGGCTCATCCGGTCTATCGTAGTGGAAATGCCGCCTAACCAGTATGCTCTTTTCTCCTCCTGCCCTAACCCTAAATACGTCAGATAATCGTCGAGCCCCAGGAAAAATGGGGTCCCGACATTCATAACAAATAGTGGTACGGACGGCTATTACAGGTTTCATGAAAATAATTCTCTCTACCTAATTAGATTATAATATTGAATCTACATACTGATACATAGTACCCCGTTCTGTAAATTTCATAATCTAGATAGGCCGTTTTCGGAGTACTAATTCATATTTATTTCATATTTCATATTCACTATATCACGTCTCAAAGCGTATGTCAAGTGTAACGGTATAATTCAAATAATTAAGGTGCAAGTTTTAACCATAATGCTGATCTATCTAACTCTATAGTCATTGGCCTAATTAGTGATTCCCCATGCCTAGTTTCAAAGATTAAAGTCCTGATATCACTGTCAATATTGCCGTCAATCTGTATCAGGGTATCAAACCAACCTTCTATGGTTCTAGGGCCTCTAGGATGGAAAGTCTTTATTACTTTACCGTTAACATCTGTCTTTGGTACTGTATCATGATGGACCATAATAACACTAATACCAAAATCAGCTATAAGGCTATCCATAACATCCTTAGTAGTATCATATGCTCTATTATCCTCTGTACTAAGCATTTTATACCAGGGGTCAATAATTAGTACCCTAGGGTTAAACCTTGCTATATCCTTCCTAAGCCTATCTATGTCAGACTTCCTGTCTAGCTTAAATGTAAAAGAGGAATCAAAATATAATGCGTCCAGGGGAATGGCCTTACCTAGATTGGATGCCATCTTAACTACTCGTAGTCTAAATCCATACTTAGTTATCTCTCCTTGTAAATACATTACTCTACATTGGGTAACCCTATAACCTAGCCACGGTATATCTGCCGCTAAACACATAGCGGTTTGTTGGGCTAATATGGATTTCATCATCTTTGGCCCACCAAATATACAGATTTTATATTCCTCTGCTAATATATCATTAGCAATCCATTGTACTGGCTTTGGTGGGTTCCAAGCTACTAACTGCTGGAATGTTTCAAACGGCATTATACATTCCCCGAATCTCTCTCATATGGTCCATTACCCGCAATATCGCTGACAAGATGGGATAGATACTCCTGGTCTATACAACTATCACAAAACCACCTACCACAGCCAGGGCATTCCAGTGTATGTGTAAACAGGTTACCAGTCTTAAAGGAACATCCAATACAGATATATATACCTAGTTGTTTCATCCAGTTTCTGCATGTAGTTATCTCTAAGCCTAGTGCCTTTATCATTGGATGCAGTCGCCTATGTTTTCTCCACATAACAAAGAAAATTTCTTCCATAGGCATGTCCATATGAGTTTCCATTAGTCTCATAGCTAAGGATCTTTTCTCGTAGCCTACTACCCTATAATTGCGGGACATATACCCGCTGTTATTGCTTGATAATGTCATTATGGTATTATCCCTACTGTTTGTACCAGGCTTCAACAGCATCCTTTAGATGCTTAGGGAAGTCCTCGATAGTGCGGAATTTTCTAACTATTACCTCTGGGAATCTTTCTACTACATTGATCCATTCTCTAGGTAAGACATCCTTATACCGTGGATGATTACGAGTGGTATCACTTTCCAGTATTAATGATATTACCTTAATTTTAGGAAACTTACTATCAAGTACAGTAAAGACATCTTGGAGAGGAACATCTGAATTAGCTTGTCCGTCAGTGAAGTGTACTATTAGACTCTTAGGATATTTAATTGCTGTAGCTAACAGTGCCCTACTAGTGGGAGTACCTCCACCCGGTCTATGTTCCTGTAAGATTCCCTCTGGATTAATCATGTTTAGATCACATGAATTACGTTCTGCCCTATATGTAATAACTTGAGTTTCAGGTACCTCCTTAAGGACTGAGTTTATAGCCTCGAAGACTATATTGTGAGGCTTGCCGTCCATACTACCGGACTCGTCGGTTAGTATTACAAGATCTAATTTCTCCTGCGGCCTCACTAGCGTCTGCTTAAAGATATTCTTAGAAGCCTTATATCTATATAGTCTCCTGGAGTCTAGTCTTCCATCCTCCCTACCTCTCAGTGTTGACCTGGATGCCTCATTCTTGATACGTTTTAGCCAACCAAGTTCCTTTACTATCTTCGGGTCAGGCTCGGACTCAAATGGTTCCCCCTTAGGAGTATCCCAGATAATAGGCAGGTTTCTACGATTATACATTCCTGAGAACCTACCCAGTGTCTCGTTATTTAGAAGATCATCCTTAACAGCCTCCTCTAATATATCCCCTACCTGTGAGGTCATATCCTCCATACCTGACTCTATGACAGCCTCTAATTGTTGGACTAGTTCCAGTTCTTCTTTATCTTGTTTAAGTTCCTGTTCTTTCTGACTAAATTCTTCCTTTCTAGCTTCTAAGATTTCCGTGTCATCCTCAGAACCATAAGGATTCTCCAAACTATCTAGGGTTTGAGTAAGTTCATTAGTGATATGTTTTAACTCCGCCTCTAGATCCTCGACGGACTTACCATTCTCATCACCTTTGTGGAATGCTTTATCGTCCATAATCTCACCAGGCTCAGTGTCTGGCTGATTGGATACCGGTGCCATATTCCCGTCACTGTTAGTTCCCATTTCCACACTATTCTGTTTATCGCCAGGTGTATCAGAAAATTCACCCTTTAGATTCTCAGGTAAATCACCTTGTTGACCTCCTGATAATTGTTCCTTTAGGTCTAAGGTTGAGAGTAGACCGTGGAGAGCATCCCAAACCTTAACATATAACGCTAGACGTTCCAGTTTGGAGTAGTCCGAAGATTTTAGGCTATTGGTTAGGGTGCGGAGTACCGACCATACCGGGTCCAATATTGTTGGACTATCTTTGATAGTTGTATCCCAATCCCTACCATAGACGGCACAGATTAACCAAACAGCGTTAATATTATCTGGTGGAATATCTCTAGATGTCCTGTATGCCTCTCTAGCCAGCTGTATATACTTATTATGGATAGGATAGTGCCTCAGGCCTAAGCCCTCACAATATACTTCCTCAGCCGTACTAATAAATTGACCGTAGCCAAAGTCCGCTACCGTGTCAGGTATTCTATGCTGTTTTCCCCTTACAGTATCCACTGACATATCAGCGGAGATAACACCATTCTCGTAGGCCCTAGCAAAGTCCTGTGGGTATGCCGCGTCAGACTTAGAATGGAGGGACTCATGGCACGCTAGCCCCATTGTTATATCTATTTGCTTACCAGGAACGGGCCACTCACCTTGCATAACATGCTGTCTGGTAATAACTATTTCCTTACCTTGAGTATTGTATGAAAGGTCATTCATTCCTCCAAAGATAACAGTCTCATTGTTACTAGATATTGAGCCAACAACCCGGCGAACCGCCTTAAGTATGTTGGCCAACTCTATTAGAGGAATACTAGATTTATTGGATCGCCACTGGTCTGATAGTGGTCTATTTATGACATCAGGCTCCATTGTTCCTCCCAATCACCTAAACTAACCTCCTGACCTGAGAAGTGCATGGCCTGGAGTATACCTTCTAATCTATCATTAGTTACTGCGACCGATGCCTTGATAGCGTCAATTAGATCAATGCCCGCCACCATCATCTCGGCCATGTCCAGTACATTCCTGGTACTGATCTGGATGTCCTCCTGAACATTAACCCTAACGGCCTCAGTTATTGCTATCAGGGACTTAACCTTATCTAAGGGTAGTGCAAACCGCATAATGATGAGGTTTTCCATTATACTATCAGGAAGATAGTCCATTGTAAGTTTAACTTGGAACCTATCCTCCAGAGCAGAGTCCAATGGCATAGTACCAACAAACTCATAGCCCTCGTTTAGACTGGCAAAGAATGTAACCCCTGGTGCTACATCAAAGAATTTACCTGCCTCATCTATCCAGACACTACGCTGTTTTGGATCCAGGACACTGAACATTGCATTTAAGGACCTATCTGATTCTGGTCTATTCAGTTCCTGTAGATGTATAACACAGTTAGGAGTGGTTATCGCCTTAGGAAAGATTCCTTCCCTAAATACTATGCTATTTTCCTGGATAACATTCTGGCCAAATAGCATACTAGCCTCACCTAGCATTCCACATTCCAGGACCACATAGGGTAGTTGCCTGGTGGCGGCATATTGTTCAGGTAGAGTGGACTTACCGGAACCCTGAGGACCTCTCAACAAGATGTTGGTGTTTAGTCCCTTGGTCCTCTTGTAGTCCACAAATTCTGTTATTTGTTTTTGCTGGTCAGTATAAAAGAAGCTGGATTTAGTCGGAATCCTTAGCCCATTTACCTGACCATTAGAATCAACCACTATTGTCTCCTCCTTAGTTGGTTAGTCCATTGGTGGTAATGTGTCGATAAAGTCCAATGCTTGCTGGACTTGCGTAGGTACTTTCTCCTTTCTCATCCTCATGGATGTGTACTGATTCTGAATGATGGCTCTCCGCCTACGCTCAGTCGAGGCGGTGGTTTCATCCTTAGTGATAGCCTGCATTGCAGGTTCATCTATACCTCGGGACTTCTTTAGTATGGCCCAGGACTCATGCTTCTTATGTAAGGTTATCCTGGGCCAGTTCCCGGTCTGTTCTGCTCTATCTGGACTATTTTGATATAGATCGCATAACGCATCCTCCTGAGCCTGAAAAGCAGCATCCTGATACCATTCAGGTGTATCAGGAGCCTCAACAAACCTTATAGCATAGCCTCCACCCTTATCAGAGGGAAACATCATGTGTATTTCATGGATAATGGTGTTAGGCTTTTGCTCATGGTTATCTAGGTCTATCTCTCGTATCTTGGCATATTCAGGTAACATATCAGGACCTCCACCCTGCTATTATACCATATTAAAACCGGCATGTCAATAGAACACCAGTTCTAGTTAGTATCAGGATCGGATAGGTCCGTGAAGCCCACTAATTTGTAGAGATCCCGCCATACTGCCTTACAGGTACGGCATTCTATCTCCTGGTAAGCATAGCCAACGCCAACCTCAACCCCGTCGAAGCTGACTATATTTGGGTCTGCACATGCAGGACATTTCAGTCCACCTTCTTTGACATATTCACCTTCAAAGCCGTTACTTAGTTTATTGTCTAGGGGCATAGTTTAGTTTTCCTCCATGGACTCAACTTGGCATAGGCAGAACAGGTGGGCCCAGCCCTTATGTCCTGTTACAGTACATAGCCTACGTTCACCTCTTTGTACCTGCATACCCAGGACTCTCCAAGCCCTGTATATAAATATTTCCTCATAAGGTACACACTGGCAATTCATGTAGATGCCTTGGGCCTTTCGGGCCTCAATTGCATCTAGGGTAATCTTGGTGTTAATCTCGGACCTAACAGGTCCAGATCCTTTGGGCACTCTAAAATCCATTCAAACCCCCTTAATTTTGGGCAAAATATAAGGGTGCCTAGGTTTTAATCTAGACACCCTATTTGTAGTAATGGGGGTTAGGAACCGGCATTGCCTGACAGGGATGCCGTTCGTAAAACTGTCCTGGCCGACGTGGGTCGGACCTGTCACACCACGCTTCAGGTCCGACCCGTGGCCAATTCAGTTAAATTCGCCTAACCCCCGGTCCCCCTAGTTTGGCTTAGGCCGAAGTTGCCACATCCTCAAACTGGGGTTCACCCGCCTCGGCCAACTCCTTGTTCAATTTCGGGAACAGCAGGCCCCAAGCCTTCTTAGGCTCAAAGAGTTGAGTATCCCGCATAGTATCGGAGGCGTATGCGTTGACGGCCTCTTTAACCGTCATCTGTTCAACGGACCCATCCTCGAGGGTTCGTGTAACCATCTCAGTGGACCTGGACCGTCGCTGGCCTGTTCCACCACTGGCCCGTCGTGCGGCCCTAGCCGGGTTAATCCTAACCCCGTAGACTGGCCCGGTAGTACCATCCTCACTTTCCTGTGAGGTGTCAATGTACCATACTATGGTGTGGATACCTTCACCGGTCAGGTTGTACCAGTCGGTGTTTTCCACAATGGCCCGTATGCCATTCTTGAGCAGATCCTCAGCCTCAGAAATCTTGCCCTTATTGGCGTCCTTCTGGAGTTTCTGCAACTCGGTTCGGGCCTTGGTAACTTCACCCGCCTGTATCAGTATCTGGTCCACATCGGTTTCGCCTGTCAGCTTTTCAGTCAACAGGTCCAACGCGGCCCGCTTGGCGGATAGTTGATCCTCGATGGATAGTCCCATGGTTGATTCAACCATTTTAGCGTCTCCTATATTGTTAATGTACGTCTATGCATTGTGCCGGTAGTTGATAATCAAACTATGCAGATATCACCTCACTTTCATTTATACCCTAATTCTAGCATAGTTGACAGAGAATGTCAATAGACCAGCCGTTCTAATTGTGATATTGCTTGGTTAGAACGCCTGTTCTAGGAATTATACTTTTTGAATCCAAATTCTCTCGGCCGCCCCGCCACCTACCATCCACAGGTTCGGAAGGCCATTGTCTAGTCTGCATGTGTCTAGGGACATTATAATGTACATTTCCTCACATGCTATGGCCTCATAGTTTGCCGTGTAAAACTCAGTTATGCCACTGATGGTACATTTACACTGGATAATGCCAGCCCACACCTGATACTTGTAAGGATAGATAATAGCCTCACAATCATCAGCGTGTAGGATAAAGTATTCCAGCTTCGGTTGACTCATAATCACCTCTCGATATATGTTTCGGTATGGTGCCGAGTGTAAGGTCTAGGTAATCGCTTTAACACCGCAATGATAAGAAATATATCTACGGTTGATAGGTTGTCCCACCAATCCCACGCCTCGATGTCTAGCACATGGAGTGCCATAGACGTATCTGGTGTTCCATCTACTAGCATTGGATATGTCATGCCTAAACTGTCAATGACTGTTCCAACACTCTCTAGCTTGGTTAGTACCATTGTGCCTCCAGACTAGATAGTTGCCTTGTGATATGTCCTGACGTAATCCGCCAGCATGTTAACGGCCTTGTGTTTGCCGCAATTGTTCTGAACCATTAACTCTCGAATGAGAGCCTTAATCATAGCATCCGGCATGGCTTGATCCTTTCCAAATGATTTTAGACTTGACGCAAAAATTGACCAGCAACATATGCGGTCGAAACCGCACATATTACTAGCCAATCATGTATAGGGCTTATTCAGTTTTTATTTAGTCGGTATTTTCCTCGCGCCAATCATACTTAGCAATAGATATGCCGTTAGCATGATTACGCTGGAATTGTTTGTCACGATCAGATTGTGTCTGTACAAACCGTGACGTTCTGTTTCCCGCCCAAAGTTTTAGTTGCGCCATGTCAACTTCTGTTATGTCAAGACTGGGGGCGTGTTTTCTCTCCGCATTTGCTCTACGGACTCGGGATTCCAAGTTAGTGTCTAATCCTGAGTCATAATGCGAGCGAGATTTACGCTCAGACTTGCGCCTGACGACTGGAATGTGATTCCCATAAACTGTCTTGCGTCCACTGTATTCTTTGGACCGAAAGGTTTTACGCTTACGACCGACGCGTGGCAGTATCTGGATCTCGACACTCGTGCCATCTGGTAAGTTGACGTTGCGTGTTTTCTTACGCATAGTTAACTCCGATGCAAGTGGAATATTCAATTGTTATTGTTCAGCTACTATGTAGCGTATTCGGATATCGTGCTATTAACTCACTTTCGATTAACTACGTTAACTGTATTAACTATGTAATCATTGTAGCAAATCTAACTGTTAACTGTCAAGATCAATTCTTACGACTGACTGCAACTGCAAGCGCTGACTGACTGACTGACTAACTGATTGACTCACTTCTAACTACTCATTAATCATAGCAAATCTGAACAGCGCTGTATACAGCAGTTTTATTCATGTATTCATGCTCGCAGGACATATGTTCTGTAGGACATTAGTTCTGTAGGACATACGTTCCAATAGCACATATGTTCTGTAGAACTACCGGTCTAAACATTCAGAACATGCGTTCTAGTCTAAGTGTCCACCAGTCCATCCAGCAAAAAAAATAAATTAATCAGGATCCAATATCCTTGTCCACTGATCCACTGAAGTTACTGAAGATCCAGGAAATATGTAGCGATTTTATCTCAACCAGGTGTCTTCCAGCAAAAGTGACGCTAGTGACGATAAATCTATAAAAGTATAATTTAGAGGGAAGTCCCACTATTTTGAAAATTACTAGTTACATATTGACACAGACATCAGCAGCACTGTATAATACCAGTAACCAGTATCTAATTAGTGGCGATACTTCTAGATCCTACTAATTGAAGGGTGGAGATAAATGGCAACAGCTCCCCATGTAGACGCAGTACCTAAATCCATAGCGTCACGAAAAATAAATGGGATGCGTCCCGTAGTTATTCCAAAAGGAAAATCTGTTATCGACCGAGCAACTGTCAGAAGGCAGTCGGTCCAAGAACTCTGGCTCCAAGGACATAGGGCACCTGAAATATCCGCTGAGCTGGACTGCTCTGTTAGCACTGTTATAGCTGATATCAAATCCTTCCGCAAAGAACTCTACGAAAATAACCAGGCTTCCCTACAGGAACATACAGAACAGACAGTCGCCGTCCTTAGAAAAGTTGAGGCCCATCTCTGGGACATCTTCCTAAGCGAAGGTATTTCTCCTATGCAACAGTCCCGTCTGCTAGAGCAGATTCGCCGTACTGAGGAATCTGTCGCTAAAGCAAGAGGTATTCTCCAAAGCCGTATAATCGCCGATGTGGTTCATCAGGTTAAACTATACGACTTTAAGGATAATTTCCCAGCACCTATCCAGAACTCAACTGCACCTGTCCTCCAAGAGGCTACTACTGTAGACGGCGATACCTTTACCGTAAATACCCAGGATCAAAATCCAGACTACACAGTTCCAGGTATATCTGAAGAAACTCCCTCATACCGAGGCAAACCCGATTTTGAAGAACCCGAAGGAACAGTCCTAATGCCTGATGGCACCTGGATACCGGTACCCTAATACTATGGTTAGCGCACTTACTCAAACAGTTACAACAAGGGACGGCCTAGAAGGGCTCCCTTTTGACACCTCTAAGATTCCTGCTCAACGGAAATTCATGGAATCACAGACCCTAGAACTATTATACGACGGTGCCTTTGGTGCAGGCAAATCTAGAGTCGGCTGTGAAAAGGGCTATTTTCTCAGTACCAAGTATCCAGGCAATAGAGGCCTTATAGTCCGCAAAAAGTTCACTGACCTCCGAGATACCACCAAAGTAACATGGGATAGATACGTCTGTCCACCAGAGCATGTACAGTCATATAACAAGCAAGAGCATCTCCTCACCCTTATAAACGGCTCTGAGGTGATGTTTCATGGCCTAGACCAACCTACTAAAGTAGGCTCTCTAGAAGTAGGCTGGATATTCGTAGACGAGGTTATCGAATTTACCGAAGATGACTGGATGATGCTTCTAGGACGCCTACGGCACCCCTCTGTCCCTTTCCATCAAATCTTCGCTGCAACCAACCCAGCAGACCCCAACCACTGGGTATACCGACGTTTCTACCATGATGAGGATTTACAAGCTAAAGGCTATACTTCGACCTTCTCTAGTAATACCCTCCTAAACCCATTTACGCCTAAAACATATCGAGATAGCCTGGACCAATTCAAAGGCCGCTATCACGACCGCTATGTCAAAGGTCTATGGATTTCATTTGAGGGTGTTGTTTATGACTGCTGGGATCCAACTAAGCATATCCTTCCCAGAGACACAACAGCACTAGGTCTAACAGGCGATCCTAATGATCCTATCCCTAGAGACTGGGAACGCTTCCGTTCTATCGACTTTGGCTTTACTAACCCTTTTGTATGCCAATGGTGGGCCTCCCCTAAATATAAGTACACAGGACCCCCTGGCGCACAAGACCGTACTGAGATACCCTACTACCAACGTGAGTGGGTCATGTATCGTGAAATCTATCACTCAGGAAGAACCGTTACAGAACACGCTAAAGTCATTAACCTCCTAACCGCCAATGAGAAGATACATACTACCGTTTGTGATTGGGATGCTGGTGATCGTGCTGATCTGCATAATGCCAAGATACCTACTATAAAAGCGGATAAAGAGGTTAGTCCAGGTATACAGTCTACATATCAGTGTATTTCCAATGATCGTGTCTTTATCCTTGAAAATAGCTTGGTCGAGTCAGACTATGCCCTAACCTCTACTAATAAGCCATCTGCCACACAGCTTGAGTTTGCGGCATATATGCGACCCAAAGGGAAAGAGGGTAAATTTAACCCTAAAGAAGATCCAGTTAAAGTAAATGACCATGGAATGGACGCCTTACGCTATATACTCCATACCTTCAAGGCAGCATTTGGCCCCTCAGGTCAGGTAGTAGTTGGCAATGCCCAAGATGTGGAAGTTCGTGCTAGCCAACTAACCCAGTCTAATCATGCTCCAGTATCTAGGTTTGTATCTGGTACCCGATCATATAGTCCTACTCGAACATCATGGTCTAGTTATCGTTAGTGAACCAGTTAAGGAATTATAACTAATGACAACACTAAATGGTACTAATGGGACGAACTCTAGTCGTGCTGTAGGTAGACCCCCTAACGCCTCACAGGTACTACTCCAGCCAGGTCTTAGTATCTGGAGAGGTACTATTGCTGAGGAGTACTTAACAGACCTTAAGCCTTGGTCTAAGGCCGTTAAGGTCCTTAAAGAAATGGAAGACGACGTAGTAATAGGGGCTCTCTATGAGTCAGTCTCAGCCCCGCTTAAAGACGCTAAATTCCATATGATACCAGCGTCAGATAGCCAGGCTGATAAGGACTTCTCTGAGTTCGTCCGAATGAATACCATAAACTCAGAAACCGAAGGTACAGGCATTAGCTGGATTGAACACGTTGAAGAAGCCCTAGAGTTTATGACCTTTGGATTTAGTATTACTGAGAAGGTCCTAGAAAAAGGCCCTGAAAGTAAACTCTGGTTATCTGACCTAATGCCTATAGGACAAGAAACCCTCCTAAAGTGGGGCGATGTAGATAAACATGGTCGAGTAACCGCCTTTACCCAACAAATAGTTATAGGCGGTAAAGTAGCCACTAGAACAGCCCCTATGAGTAAACTCCTACACTTTACATTTAGAGGGCGTAAACGCAACCCCATGGGACGTTCCCTCTCCAGGAACCTCTACCGCCCATGGTTTTTCAAAAAGAACCTCGAAGTCGTAGAAGCCATTGGTGCTGAACGTGACGTAGGTAACGTGCCAGTAGCGGTACTGGGCGAAGGAGCTTATTCTGATGCTGACCAATTAGCATTGAAGAAAGCTCTTGAGGGCTTTAGGATTGACGAAACTGCTTTCCTCATAGTCCCACACGGTACTGAAATACGTCCCTTTGGCGCAGGCGGTAAGGTCTACGATATTAGGACCATTATTAGAGACTACCAACATCTTATCCGCCAACGCTTCTTTATGGACTTCATATCCCTAGGCTCTGAGCAAGTCGGTACCCAAGCCCTAGCCAAAGAGGTTACTGGATTCTTTAGCCTCGCACTAGGATCCATACAAAGGGAACTGCTTAGGGTCTGGAACCAACAACTGATACCCTACCTCTGGGAATGGAATAAACTCCACTTCCCCGATATTACAAGTATGCCCTTACTAACATGGTCTAAGCCAGGTAAAATCAATATCCAGTCCCTAGCACAAAGTACCACGACCCTACTAGGCACTAACGCTATACACTGGACTCCCGAACTTGAACACCATCTCCGCGATGTATTTGAGCTGCCTCCCATTGACGATACGGAATTAGCCAGACTCCAAGCAAAAGATGAACAAATGCTTCAGCAACAGCTAAGTCCTGCTGGGCCTAACGGGCCTAAC
>Ga0208030_1000857_pt1 | contig 19498 bp, 11 predicted proteins | sample MalvirDeepMed_M9_FD_184246 | JGI IMG/M metagenome (GOLD analysis project Ga0208030, IMG submission 184246) | Marine viral communities from the Global Malaspina Expedition - Malaspina viral metaG DeepMed_M9 (SPAdes) (version 2) | ecosystem: Environmental > Aquatic > Marine > Oceanic | place...
GTCCAGTGATACACACCTACTGTTTTGTTTTGGGCGGCACTAACACACGCGTCGGCCAACCCTTTCGCCCAGGTTGGCGTACCAATTTGGTCGTCTATCACGGTAAGCTGAGGTTTATCTGCCATTAACTTAAGCATGGTTTTTACAAAGTTATTACCATGAGCGGAGTACACCCACGCGGTACGAATTAAGCAACTTGCTTCAGGCAATATGTCGAGTAACGCCTTTTCGCCATCCGCTTTGGTTTTGCCATACACGCCTTGTGGCTCTATGGGGTCGTTAGGTAGGTACGGTGAGCCCTTATGACCATTGAAGACATAGTCGGTAGACACATGAACCAAAAACGCGCCGGCTTGCTTGCAGTACTTGGCTAAGTTTTCAACCGCAGCGGCGTTAATAGCATGGCATAAGGCTTGGTCTTCTTCCGCTTTATCTACCGCTGTGTAGGCAGCTGCATTGATGATGACATCAGGTGCTAATTGAGCCAGCGTTTCTGATAGCACATCTAATTTGGTGATATCCGTATCTTCTGGCCCAAGACAAATCGTATCTTCACCCAGAATACGCACTAGTTCGTAAGACAACTGCCCTGCATTACCAATAACGACAATTTTCATTGTTATTCCTTTAATCCCTGCTTATTAAATCGTTGGCGCATCGACAAAGGCCAAACCCGCTTCGTCTTTGCCAGATAGAGAAGGCTTTTCACCCTTCACTAACGGCCAGTCGATATTCAAAGTAGGGTCATCATACTTTACTGATATCTCAGACTCAGGGTGGTAATAGTCGGTACACTTATACACGAACTCAGCCGATTCACTGGTAACGTAGAAACCATGGGCAAAACCCGCTGGCACCCAAAGTTGGCGCTTGTTTTCAGCAGACAAGGTAACCCCTACCCATTTTCCATAGGTAGATGAATCTTTACGCATATCTACGGCTACATCGTAAACTTCACCGCTAACCACGCGAACTAGCTTACCTTGTGTTTGTTGTAACTGATAATGCAGCCCACGCAGAATACCTTGACGCGACTTAGAGTGGTTGTCTTGTACAAAGTCTACCTCTGCGCATTCCTGTTTAAACCAATCTGTACGAAAGGTTTCTAGAAAAAAACCACGCTCGTCGCCGAACACTTTCGGCTCAATAATTTTTACGTCTGGGATATCTGTTTTAATGACTTGCATGTGCGTTCCATATATTCACATAAGCAAGAAGGTGGCTACTGCCACCTTCTTGCTTATCTTTATCTATTTAATTTTTCACTCTATCGCTGATTACTTTTAGCAAATAATCGCCGTACCCACTTTTCTTAAGGGGGGCAGCAAGCTTTTCAAGTTGGTGAGCATCAATGTAGCCCATTCGATAGGCCACTTCTTCAGGGCAGCACACCTTCAAGCCTTGACGCTTCTCAATGGCCGCAACAAAATTGGCTGCGTCTAATAAAGAGTCGAGTGTACCCGTATCTAACCAAGCAGAACCACGCCCCATTAACTCCACCTTCAAACTACCATCTTCCAAATACAAGTTGTTAAGGTCGGTTATTTCAAGCTCACCACGGTGAGACGGCTTTACTTCTTTTGCAAAGTCAACCACACGATTATCGTAATAGTACAAACCGGTTACCGCGTAGTTTGACTTCGGCACGGCAGGCTTTTCTTCAATAGAAAGCGCCTTCCATTCGTCATCAAATTCAACTACTCCATAGCGTTCTGGGTCGTTCACGTGATAACCAAATACCGTGGCACCATGTTCTTGTTTATATGCGTTTTGGAGTGAAAGTTTTAAATCATGTCCGTAATAAATATTATCACCTAGAACAAGAGAGCAACTATCGTTTCCAATGAACTGTTCGCCAATAAGAAACGCTTGCGCCAAACCATCGGGTGAAGGTTGAACAGCATACTGAATATTCATCCCTAATGCAGAGCCGTCGCCAATAAGGTCGATAAAACGTTGCTGTTCATCTGGGGTGGTTATAATAAGTACATCACGGATACCCGACATCATTAAAGTGGTAAGCGGATAAAAAATCATCGGCTTATCATAAACCGGCATTAATTGTTTACTAACTACTTTCGTCAGCGGGTGCAAACGCGTGCCTGTGCCACCAGCCAAGATAATTCCCTTTCTACTCATTGCCTTTCTCGTGTTAGCTTAACTTATTGGGTGATTCCTTTATCGTACCAATTTTTCACAAATAATCAGTGATAAATTTGTATTCATTCTTAATCAATACTTTGTTTTTTTCATAGCTCACAGCGTTCTCTATTTCCGGCGCACCATATTCTTCATAATTGGCGGGAAATTGCTTTCCTAACAATTCCCCTAGCCTTTCTAGTTCACTCGGATACTTATGAATAGACCCAATAAAGGCAAATTTATCAATACCTTTAGGGGTAAGGAAGGCTTGATAAGTATTTTTTATTGAGGAAAACTGATCTACCTTCATGAATTCGTCAAACAGATCTTCTAGCGTTGAGAGTCCATTCTGTTTCGCCAACGCGAGAAGCTGACAATGTAAATGATAGGGCTGCTGAAAGTTTAAGGTATGATTGAAGTGCAACCATAGCCTTTCAATGGGATCGCGAACCCAGCAAATATGCACTGCATTCGGAAAAATCTTTAGCTGGTTTTCGTGGAATGGAAAGTGCCCGTGCACAATACGGGTACCACTAGGCAACCAAATACTTTGACCATTTTTTAGCGCTTTCGCCTCTGGGGCTGAATAAGCATTGAATAAATCAGACCCTCGATACACTTTTGAAAGCGCCAATGCAAACGCTTTACCTGAAGTATTGGGAATATGATGTGAGACCACTTCTACACTTGGGTAAACATCTCTAGAAGGTGAATTCGCCCAGCGTTTCTGTACCTTCTGCCCTGCATGAACGGCCGTCGTTTTTTGTCGTTCAAAAGAGTTTCTTAAAGCCTCGGAAACTACAGAGGTAATCCCTCCGCCATTCTCCGAAAGCTTCGCTTTAACCTTTAATGCTAAAGGTAGGTGTGCGTACAAAAGCTGCATTTTTGCTTTATCCAACCAGGACCTAGCTTTTGCATGGTTGTCTTGGTAAAAACGTAATATTAACTGGGCATTTTCTTTGCTTTCAGTAATAAAGCCTTTAATCAGTGCAGACATCCGCTGCCTATCTATATATTGCACCCTGATTGGATCTTGTTCTATACCTCTACACTCACGAATAAACCTGTCGCTATCAGCTACTTGATGCTGTTTAAAGAAATTTTCTAATTCTTCGAGATAACCCGCTTTTAACCAGTTAAACGTGTCCCTATTTATAAAGGAATAAGGGGGGGCATTGCTTCCTTGTGCTTGCAAATAAATGTCTAGTTTTTCTTGTAAAGGACCTAGCTCATATTGATTAAGCCAACGTTTAAACTCGACTCCATCGGCTGAATAACGTGGGTTTATTTTGCGGGAGTCAACAAACAGCGTGGCATTATCCGAAAGTGGTATCTGCGCCAGAAAGTCAGATACGATGTTGTTATTTTTAAACACAGTTTTACTGTATGGCCGAAGAATAAAACGTTGAATGCCAAATGACTCTATATGCCTTGATAGAAACTTTATGGAGTCTGCGCGAGGAGTTTGAGGAGATTTAAATATAACCACCCTTTTATGCCTTTTCACCGCCTGATTATAGTTGGACTCTAATAGTTCTAATTCAAATCGAATATAAGCGATAAACTTTGCACCTGGAACATGCTCGGCAAGCTCATTAACCCTTTTAAAAAAAAACTCGGATGACAACAGAACGGTATTCGCCCCTTGTTCTTCTGCGTCTCCAATGAGTTTTTGGAGTTTTTTTGTATTAAGCGTTAAGTGGTTATTTTCCTCACCTATACTGTAGATGCTTTGAAGATTTCCAGGGCTTATTCCGTTTGCATCCACATCGTGTGCCGGATAGTAGATATTGTGCTTTAACAATTCATCTCTGTGCGTTTCACACCAATACTGAATTGCTGAAGTGCCCGTTTTAGGTGGGCCTATATGAAAAATGAATTGCATTTTAATGGGGGATCCCTAGGAAGTAACCCGAACTTTATCAACGCTTTGGTTTTTAATCAGGTGAATTATGTGGTTGCTCAATCTTTTGTTAAACATGTCACGACTAAATAACGCTTTCGCTCTCAAAGCTGCTTCCTGCTGGATCATCTCTCTCAATTTTAAATTGTTTAACAGGCGCTCTAAGGTAGCAACAACCGCAATATTATCTTTATATTCCACCAAACAACCAGACTCTTCGTTTAACAACTCGCCTAAAGCTCCCCACTCATAAGCTACCACAACTCGCCCCATAGACATGGCTTCTGCAACAGTACGTCCAAAAGACTCTTTGAAATTAGACAGCGCTAAAACAACATCATGCTTGGCCAATGCTCTAGAGGGCTCGGCTATATAGCCAGCAAACTTAATATTACTACACCCGAATTTCTCGGATGCTTTCTTAACATCAATCGTTGAAGGCCCATATAATGTGAATTGGATTTTAGGGTTGTGTTTGCATAATTTTGCTATTTCGAAAAAGTCGTAAACCCCCTTTTTCTTAACATTGCTACTTATCATGCAAACTTTTAATACTTCAGGATCAGGCGCTTTAGATGAGTGGCCATAATTATCAATACAATTGTAAATAACTTTCGTCTGTTGAGGGGCTGCTAACCACTTAGATGTCTCGTTTGAGTTGGCTATATAGAAATCTGCACTCTCGCACACGCGACGCCTTGATTGTTCTGGCGTTTCCTCGAGAATATTAGTTAAATCTACGTCAAACTCTACCAATTCTCTTACGTGCACAACACTTAAAATTTTGGCTGCCTTCGCTGCAAGGAAGGGTTCTAGCAACATGATAGTATTCACATAAACACAATCAACTTTATCTGAAACGAAACGGCGCTTTAGATACGTCACAATCTCACTGTATACCGCCCTATTTCTTTTCATCCAAGGCAAGGGAATAAAGACTATGGAATCTGAGTATTTTAATAACTCTTCGATATACTGCTGGTTTGTGCATGCTGGAAGAAAAATCGTAAGATTAATATTTGCACTGCTATTTAGTGCTTTCGCCATATCTAGCAAGCTTCTTTCTGCACCAAAGATATGAGTAGAAACCGAATGCCCGAATAACGCCACATTTACACTGTTTTCTTTTGGGGCCTTTTTGCTTCTGGTGATTTCCACAGGCGAACTAAAATTCCAGTTAGACACTAACGCATGATATGTAGGGGAGTCGTTCGAGCTTAAGTTGAACTTATACCTGTAAGCATCTGGGCAAAACAAGGGCGAAGGATATCGCCCTTCTGTTTCTCCAGTTTCCCAGAAATGTTCATGTAGCCCCTTACCCAACATTTTCACGTCTGAATACAGGCTTAAGTACCACTTTTCATTTAATGCATCACTCCAGCGCGCAAATTGTCTCGCGTTGCATTCATCTTCTTCTTTTAACATTATTGGAGGGACTGGAAACGGACGAGATTTTAATTTGCTAGGCGTAACTAATTTGACAGCTTTTTTATGCCAAGCTCTAGCAAAGTCCATATATTGTTTTCTCACTCCGCCGAACTGTGTAACCGTATGCGTTAGCTTGTTTTGCGTGAGTGATGAGAAATGGGTGCGACCAAACGACATCGGCACATCAGGCAAAATCTCTTTAATCGAATGAGGACCAAACTTATTCCTTAGCCGTTCGTAAAACTCGGTATCGGCATTCACAGTTACTTCGTCCCACCCTCCTAATATCGACAAGACCTCACGTTTCACCATCAGTGAAGATATATTTCTGTGCACCCAAGAGCGACCGGTTCTAATAGCGGAGAAATTCAGGTTCTCATCACACCTAACCCAATGTGATACTGTGCCTTTTACCTTGCGCCCAAATAATAATGGTAGAACTTGCTTTTCAATTTTTTGAGGGTGAGCATAATCATCGGCATCCATTACCGTTAGATATTCTCCCGTAGAGGCTTTCATACCTATATTTCTAGACGTATATGCGCCTAAATTTTTAGTGTTATTTATCAAACGTATTGTTGGTTCATTACGACAAATAGATTCAACTACTGCCTGAGTGTTGTCTGACGAATAATCATTAATGACAATAATTTCAACATTTTTCCATGTTTGTTGACGCAATGAAGACAAACAAGTAGTAATGCTATTCTCAGCGTTAAAAGCTGGAACAATAATAGATACCTTATTCGACGAAAAATACTGAGCTAGCTGACTAACGATAGAGGGCTTAGAATTCTGCGAACATAAAGCATCAAAAGGGGGGATAGTGTTTCTTTTCGAGAGAATGGTAAGCCCGTTTGATTTGTACACTTCGTTAAGCGCTTGCAGAGGACGTTGGTCGCCAAAAGCCATTTCTTCTGCCAATTTTTTCGAAGTACTTTCTGGCCAATCAGAATCAGCTAGCAAATTTTTTGCTTCTAGGAGTTGACCGCTTTGAAAATAGCAATCAAACCTTAAAAGGTATAGCTCCTCAAGGCAGAATAATGATGTCGCTGTTGGAAGCTTTTTCCATATCTCATTGGCATGGTAGGTTGCTCTGGCTGTATTCTTAGAAAAAAGATAAAAGGAAACGAGCACTCTGTTGGCATAAACTGCGTTTATATTGCTTTCTATAGCATAACTTTCGAGCTCAGCAAGCTTAGGTTCAGCAGTGAATGCATTTGCCCATAATTCACGCTCTAGCGCCAGGGCGGGCAGATTACAGGGAATCCGCCCCTCTTTTCTTCCATATTTTTCGAAATGAATGAGCGGGTCTACACCCGCTTCTGCAACGTCTGGGTACGTTTTAAGGTACCATTCAACATCAAAATATTTTACATTCATTTCAAAGCTTCAGTAAAAATTAGCACAAACTTTAAGTGACATTGATAAGAGAATCACTCAATTCACTTATGTTTGTAATCACAATATCTTTTTCATTAACGTCGTTGATAAACTCTACAACATGCTCACTCGATATTTCGCTCTCACTGCGCTTTGAGACAAAGACACGGCGACCTGACACTTCTGCAAGCTGCTCTGGAACAAATTTCAGTAAATTGGGATTCAAAAAGACTACGTTGGTCGTTTCCACTTCCATGCCAAACACGCAAACCTCGGCATTTTTGAAATGCAATAACTCAAAGAACCTATCGCATAACGGCCTATAAATCTTTCCATATTCCGGGACATGATATAGTAATACACTTTGACCAGACTCAATTAAGGTATTTATAAGTTCAAACTCGCTGTCTTTAAAGCGCTTATCGCTAAAGTCAGAAATGAAAATACAGTCGCCTTTGGTATTGTTATCTCCGCGAATAATCATAGATCGAGGTGCAGGAAACGCTCTTGTGTCATCTCCTTCGGTTTTAAGTTCGTCATTATTATTCTTATGCCACCACTGACAACCACTTCTATAAATATGACGCAATCCGTTATGCATGGTTTTAATATGGGTAGCTTTATTTCGAGTAAGTGAAGCCTCATCATCTAACGCGAATGCCATAGGCACTTCTTTATGAATGCGCTTAAACGCCCACTTACCGTATTTAGCTTGAACGCGCCAAATAAATTCCGTATCACCGCCCGCAATAACAGTATCCCATGGGCCCAACTCTTCAAGAACTTGACGCCTGAACATAAATGAAGAATGAGACCAATGTATTAATCTTGGGTTTAATCGCCAATTATGCTGGAACTGTAAGTCGTCGGTTGCACGTATCCAAAAGGTGGAAACACCCATCACCTTTGGCCAAGAGTCCAAATAAGCAATTTGGGCTTCTATTTTTTGTGGGTGAGACCAATCATCACCATCATGAGTGGTAAGAAAATCTCCCTTAGCAATCTTGAGGCCAGCATTTCTCGCACGGTAAGCACCACCATTTTGTGGTTGTTGCACTAACTTTACTCTACTGTCTTGCAGAGATAGCCTTCTTACCAATTCGGGCGTATCATCCGTACTGCAATCATCCACGACAATAATTTCTAAATTTTTCCAGCTTTGATTAAGTAACGACTGAATAGCAATTTCTAAACGCTCACCCGCGTTAAACGTTGGAATGATGACACTAACCAATCGCTCATCTCCTACTGCTGGGGCAGTAGCGTAAAGAGCCTTAAAGCTAATTGAACTTTGTTCATCGTCAAATTCAATAGGGGCAAAGCCATTTCGCTCAAATGCATCGTTTATCCACATTAAGCGGTCTGCAGGGTCTGTATAAAGGTTCGAGAGTGATAGCAGCGCATCCGCATCGTTAGGGTTGCTTTCTAGATATTCAAACAGATGAAGTTTGGCCCTTTCAATTTCGCCGAGTTTCATTAAACAAAATGAATGCATAAGCACTGCGGTTTTATCCAAGTGATAATCAGTGCTCAACTCTCGCACTAGCTTAGATATTGATAACGCCTTTTCAAAGTCTTCAACGAAATAGTACCAACGTGCCGCATGCCATGCAGCGAAAAAGCGCAAATCAAGGTCGGCGCCGGTGTTTTGATATATTGCCTCTAATTCTTGAAGCGCCGGAGCAGAATAGCCCCCCCACAAATTTTCAACTACGCCATTTTTTATCTTATCAATTTGTTTTTCCAACGCTGTGGCAAATTGATTGGGGTTAGGCTTACGACCTTCCCTTCTACCATACAATATATAATGAACGAGAGGGTTTATCCCTTCCTCTTTAATGTCTTCATACTGGTTAATATACCAATTGGTATTGAACCACTTAGAAGGGTTAAAGCCCATTGAGGCACCTTCTGTTATAAAGTGCCTTATAGGCTTTTTAACTGCCATCTCACTTTGGCTGGAATACGTTGATGTGTAAAAATCCACATCAAATTTACCACTTTCTTTAATCAGCGACTCAAGCTTATTAAGCTGCCTATGCTGACTGTATTTTTGCTTTATCGATCCTACGAGTGTATCTAATCTCATTATCTACATCACAATTTTATTTATTGACAATAATAACAACTTCACCGACATGACTCTAGAGACGAGTTTACGCCTGATAAATTTATAGCACATCAATCGGCTGCTCTAACTTTTCTTGAAAGGGCTTAGTTTCATCTAGAAAGAGTTGATCGACCATTATTTTTAGATGCTCAGGCGGCGACGATATATATTTAACGTTATCAATTACGCGCTGAGGTGGAAACATCTCTTCAGAGGCTGTTAATCCAACTGCTTGATAAAATTCCTGTAACGGAAAGTCACGCATAAAACTGCGTTGTTCCTGAGCGCTTTCCCATAGTGAGGCGTAGTTATTCCCAAAAGCGTGATGAATTTGCGCTTTGTTTTTTGCTAACCAATCAACAAACTGTTTATTTACCGTTCTATCATGTATGTATCTATTTGAGTAGTTTTTCAATATAATTTGCGGCACAGAAAGGCTTTTCCTAACTGCTTCCGCTTCAAATTTTGCTAAAATTTGATACCCCATACCTTCAAAAAAGCTCTGAACAAAATTTGGCGTTTTTATCAAATTCTCATAAATCATTACAATTGTTGTACCAAATACCTCCTGATATCGAAGATAGTTCTCTGTATATTTAAGGTGAAACTTAGTTTTGGCCCATTCGGATATTTTTGGCAAAGGATCGGCTGGCTTTGAAACGTTTTCTTTGTAAAGTGATTCAATGAAGCTATCAGGGCGACGAAAGACCAAGACAGGAATGACGTCAAATTCACTGAATATCTCCTTTATTTTTACTAGGTAGGCCATTCTAGGGTGCATTGTTTGTGATTTTAACAAGTGGCGAAAAATTGACTCTGCACTAAAAAATAAGTCGCATCCTTTCTCTAAGCACTTTTTTTTCCATATTTCGACTAATCTCTCACATTCTTCTAATGTCAATTGGGAAGGCTTTCCTGCTAACGAATGCGTAAACTGCATGTGCCCGTTTATTTTCATTTCGGCAAATGGTGAGTAGTCAGGATAATGTAGTCCGTTATTCTCAAGTACCTCTCTATTAGCCTTTGCCCACTTTTGAATGGCGGATGTTCCCGTTTTATGCATACCCGCATGCAAATACAACCTTGGTTTCATTTTGCCTCTAATTCCTTTTTGTTCCTCGCAAACACAATAATTTGTTTGTACTCAGTTAAGCTTGCCAAATCTTATGACATGTTGAACGTTGCGAATAATAGCGGATAATAGTACTAAAGACTAATAAGCATTACTTTGAAGCTGATCCAGTTCTCATATCTGGTTTATCCAACGTTACCGCTAATTTAGGTCTCTGCTCCATCTTCTACATTGTTGCTCGACATGCATTGCTATACCCTATATTCATAAAGCCTAAAGGGTCTAAGCTACTTTTATGTACTAAAGTAAAAATATACGTTACTAATTTTAACGGCTGAATTATGAAAACGATCTTATCGACTGTATTGCTCACTTTTTTCTTCCTCATTTTCGTATTGCCCATCACGTCATACGCAAAAAACACAGTTAATTCATCAATACTAAATACGCATATAGAATTAGAGCGATTGCGCTTTGTGAATCAAACTCAAGATGGTTCGGTAAAACGAGCTTTACGTCAGCTTTATTCTTCGCAGTATGCAGATATTGAACGCCCATATAAAGCATTGGAAGTAGTTGAAATAGCTGCAAGAGAAAGCACTCCTCACGAAGAACAATTCAAAGGAGATGCACACTCGGCAAGAGCGTATGCACTGATGTGGCGCATTACTCAGGAGAAAGCCTACAGAGAGAAGGCTTTAGAAATAATTAAAGGCTGGGCCTTCACCTTCAAAGATTTTAAGGTTATTAAGGGGTACCGACCCCAGAAGTATTTAGAAAGCGCTTGGGTAATACCTATATGGATATCCGCGTTAGATATGTTGAATAGAAACGCTGAAGGTTGGTCGGCGACTGACGAAAAGCAATTTGAAAGTTTTATTACTAAGTTACATAGATATTCCCGTAAGGCTCATCGAGACAATAACTGGGGAACATCAGCAATGTTAGCTGACATTTCATATGCTGTTTATATGCAAGATGACCAACTCTATTATCAGCAGCTTAAAAAGTTTCGCTACTATTTGGCTAAACTTACAAATCCGAATGGTACATTAAATGCCGATTACTTATCTGACCCCTGGCACCCTCAATATACTATCATAGGTCTACTTCATACTGCTGAAGTAGCCGATAATCAGGGAGATCGCCTTTTTAACATCACCTTCCCGAACGAAAAAGTACCAAGACTACAAAAAGTCCTTGCGCATTTTACGTCACTTTTCACTGGTGAGTTAGAAAACCCTAAGGGTTTGAAAAAGGGCAATTACAAAGGGGCCCATAACAATAAACAAGGTTATCAAATAGCTTTTAATGCATATTCAAAAGGTAAATTTGAGCAGCCTTGGGTGAAGCAGTTAGTAGATAGCTGGAATCCTAGCAATACATCGCCATTGTTTATGATGTGGGATAGAATTACCCATGCTCCAGAAATTGTTGGAAGTAACATGCTAAACAACGAAAAGCTTGTTATAGATAATTAGTGCTTATAGTGATAAATTGCCCCCCGACTAACTGGCCAGTGCAACTTCTCAGGGTCAAATTTTTATTTAGATAGCTAAACCACTGTATTTAAGTAAGTAGGAAAATATGTCTATATACTCTCTTCACGAGAAAGGTCTTCTTGACGTAAAAGAAACAGGGAACGCGACAGTTTCACCCGATTTAACTTTGGCATTTGCATTTGACCGTGGCTATGCAGAATGCTTCAAAGTCATGCTAGCTAGCATGGCAGAGCATGGCGTACTGTGTAGAAATCCTATTGTAATCTATACGGATGATGAGCAGCTAGCGAACGACCCAATAGTGGCCATGGCAGCAGATAGAATTAGTGTTCTCGCTGGTGACAGAAAAAGCATGTTATACACCCTTGCAAAGGATAATGTTAAACGGCCTGAAAGAGCCAATTGGAATAGAGGCACTTTTCTAAAATGGTGTATTTTCGAAAAACAAGAGACGAGTAAGTTACTTTTCCTTGACGTGGATATGCTGACACTAGGCTCGCTTAAGGGTTTATTAGATGCATACCCAAACACTCCTCTCGTCACCTGCCCACAGTTTCAGCAGTCTATTCGCACTGAAAATACAGACGCACAACTGAAAAGCATGCTTGAAGGTAACTTTGATAATAAACATAAAAATAGAATTAACTCCGGCGTAATGCTTGTGAATTCAGAATTACTAAACCATGAGTTTTTTAATGAAATTACACAATTTGCTTCTGAGAGAATATCAATACATGAGCAAGGCCTTTTAAGCGAATACTTTACTAAAAATAGAAATATGCTTGGCATGGCCTCGTCGCGTTACAACTATCAAGATAGCTACCTTCGCATGGCTAGCGAAAGCGTATATACAGATATTCTTGCAAATATATCAGTTATTCATTATGCAGGAAGCGTTAAGCCCTGGATGGATACTTCAAAGCCCGTAGAAACTATGCCGAGCATCAGCATTTGGCAGCACTACAAAAAGCTTGCCTCGAACGTTTTATGATTGAAAGAAATATCTAATGAGGTTGGGTATTAAATAGGTCAGAAACTTTATAAAAATAGAAGGAGAACTCTACAAAAATTTTTTTGTAGAGTTCAGTAACGTAGCATTTTCGGCGATCAAAACCAATAGATTAGAAGTAAAGTTAAAAGTACATGGTGTTCTTCAAATGCATAAACAAAACGTTCAAAGAACTCGGTTGAAGATAACCGTCAATTTCGCTTGATAATTAGCGACTGCGACAAAATCGCTTGATGTTAACAGCTGAGAAAATTCTAACTCTAACCTAATCTGACAGCTGCACCTAAAAAAAGGAAACTGTCAGATCAAGTCTAAGCTTGCACATCTTAGGTGATTTTAAGTATAGAACTCTTAACAAATTCATAGAACCTATCTTCACTGCCAATCCGCACCGTATCCGCTTCTGCTTCGGTAAGAGCAAGCTCATCAATTCCCAAATGCTTAGAAATAGCTTGAACTTCTATATTGCGATTTTCTGATGTAAGAGCTTCATAGCTAACATCTAATGTAACTATATTCAGACTTTCAATTTTCTTGTCTATAAAGGCCTTTTGATCTCTTAAATCATTGCATACCTTTTCAACTTCGAGTTCTGTCGTAAGTGAGATTAGCTCTTCGGAAGTCAGTCTTTTACGCTCTTTTGTAGCTTGCTCATTAGAGTGAGCGTGCCAAAAATTAGACTTCCTAGCCCTCAATATTGAAGTAACTTGAGCCGCTTCATCCTCTCTTTTCAGATAGATGAACTTAAAATCACAGGAATTCATTTTCGCTAAAAGATCATATTCCAAATCTTGAACGAAATGTGAAATTAACTTGGTGCCAAAAATATAACCGTTATCATGTTCTACAGCGCCGAAGTATCTTAGAAAATCTAGAACTTCATCAGGATCTGCACCGAACAATTCATAGTTATTCAATAGGGTTGCACTAGCCTGCCTAAAATGCTCTCTAGGCTTCCCTAAGCCGCCATTTGCCAACATACTAGAAAGCATGGTTGAGCCAGATCTAGGTGTCGTCAAGATTGCATAGTTTAAAAAATTTGAACTATCTAGTGCTTCTTTAGCTTGGTCTAAACACTCTAAATATTGATGAAACTTTCTAGATTTAGAGAGAAGATAAGCCCAGACAGAAGAGTTATTACAACTAATCGACCGATCAATCGTTAGACTAAACTCTAAGTCGCTGTTGCGTACAAGACGAGCCGAATTTTTTGAAGAGGAAAAAGGCCAAAAAGGTGCGTAATCAATTTCACTGTCTTCATAACTGCGGCTCATCGCATTAAAGAAGTAATCATCAATATATGCTAGTAGCTTTTTATTTAGGGATAAAAATTTAGGTACATAAAGTTCGTTAAATAATTGAGTTAATTCATCCTTAGTAACTTTAACTTCATGATAAGTAGACGTGCTATTATCTATTAGTTCATGAGCACCTTTTCTAATATTATTAAATGCTGCATGGTGCATCATTGGACTGGCATAGTACAAATTGTATTTCGATTCTGTGTAGCCATAATCAGAAGACTTTGTAACACTCGCTATATATCCATCCCACCTATCAAAAAGCAACTGTGGAGTGCCATCTGCGCAAACTGACTCAACATAATAATCTGAGACCTCCTTCAAAAATTCTGCCGTATCTTCGCCCAAAAAGTGAGGGAACATACCCATTTTCTTGAAAATATTTCCCTTTGCACTTAAATTGAGCTTCGAGGGTGGTCTTTTAGAAAACCAGAGAGTAACAATTGGAACTTTGATTTTACTATATAACCGTCTTATTGACTCATGGTAATTTTCTACAGTCTCACCAACAAGGTTTTCGAATGCTTCTTCTCCGTTAGCCTCTAAGTATTCTTCGTATAATTTATGAGCAGGCCTAAGGGAGTTAGTGCCTTTTTTAACGAGTTTCTCGAAAGTAAACAAATCTCCTGAATGTTGGAATTCTGAGTTTGCTACACTTCGACCGGAAAAAACACTTACAATACAGAACTTTGTAGAATTAATTTTATCGATGATCTCAGAAAATTCATCAAGTAAATAGGTAGATGCTGAGCTACCTTGCAGTGAAAAATTAATACAATTAAGATTAGTTTCTCGAGCTAAAAGATCTCCAAACGTATCGTTCGTGTGACAACCTAAAGAAAATGCAGGACCGATGACACTAAAACTGTTGTTTAATTCTTCTGTGTTGCTTAATAGGTCGATGTCTAAGTCTCGAAAATATACAAAATCCCCATTCTTTAAACGGAAACCTTGCATATTATAGTCATTGAAATCGAGATCTCTTTGTTGGTATTGAATATTTAAACGCGACACTCTTCTTTCCTTCTAAGCGACAGTTCTATAGATTTAAATTTGTTACTAGGTTATCCCAAGACAACTTTCTATTAAGTTCGGAAAAACTAGATTCATTGTGAAAGGTAGATCTCTCTGATTCAGTAAGGTATGAATACATAATGTCATAGAGCTCGTCATAATCCGAGAATAGCGTACCAACTTCATCAGAAATTATCTCTGGAAGTACACCTACATCAGGAGCGATAACCGGACAATTTAATGAAAGGCTTAGCATCGCTGCCCCGCTAGTGAGCACTTTTCTATAAGGCAAAACACATACGTTAGCAGCACTAAAATAGTACTTAACCATGTCATCAGGAACAAACCCTTCGTAGAAAGTAACATTGCCTTTTACTAGTCTTTCTCTTAATACATCATCAAAGCTATCATCTAATATACGGCCAGCTATTAATAGGTGCGCGTTCGGATGGTTTGCTGAAAGTTTCTCAAAACTATTTAAAAGCTCATCAACTCCCTTGTAGCCTTTAATATTACCAAAGAATAGAAAGACGTAGGCATTTAGTGGAATTCCTAAACGTTTGCGAGCAGAGGCTTTTATTACCGGGCTACCATAAAAATCGCCATAGCTTCCGTGAGGAATAATTGTGATTTTACTAGCATCTAAATCCAATTCTTCTACTAAGATATTTTTAGCCGCTTCACCATGAGCAATAGCAATATCGACATGTTTAATAAATTTCTTTCTAGCGGCTATTTCTGAATCAACATGTTCACTATCATGTGAAATTATATTATGAGCTGTATAAATTATTTCGTAGCCTAACTTCTTGGCATAATCTACGGTATCTAAAAACTCTCGCTCTCCACCAGACTGAGAAAAGTCCATGAAGACATGAAGCCAATGTAAATGTATATATCTGAACTTATCTTTATTTTCTTCTAAATGCTTTCTGCAAAAGGCTTCTTTTGTAAAACCACTGATGTTTATATTGCATTGTTTAGAGACAGCTTGATAAAACAATTTTTGATATGGATTATTTTTTGTCCAACAGGGAAAGAACATTATACCGAGGTTATCTCCTGGAAAGTTTATTTTTTCCTCTGTTATCTTTTGAAATTCTTTCTCTAATGCTTCATTCTTTTTTTGCTCAAGGAAGAGCTTAGCTGATGTTAGACTACCATCCCTCATGGCAATGAATTCTTTATATAGCCACCACTTTTTATTAGCAATACAAAAATCTTTGAATTCCTGATCTCCGACTCTATGGAAACTATCTTTCACCTTCTCAAAAAACGAATCGAAATAGTCCTCACCAATAAGCTTCAACGTATACATCAAAGAACTAACCATCTTGATGTCAATAAGTCTTTTGTAATGTAAATCTACATTTTGAAGTTGCGCCCAATCTAGTACCGCACGAAATGCCTCGAACTCAAACTCACAAGAAGAGTTTTTCCTATGTGCTACCGTTACAGATGAAGTACTCTCCCTCCGGTAGTAATATCCTAGATAATCCCTTATAAAGCTTACGTTAACCGCAAAATAATAGGCCTTAAAAATAAACGGAACGTCAACAGCAGCTTTCGTTTCGCCCAATCTAATATCTAAATCCTTTATAAATTTTGTTCTAAACACTTTATCCCAAATCATAAAGCTGTCGTGAAACTTATATTGGTCAGATGAACGATCCGTAAAATCAAACTCCTTATAAATTCTTTCTTGTATCTCACCGGTTTGCATAACATTGTAGAATCCACCAGAAAAGACAATATCCGAAGAATCTTCGTAAGCTTTATTCAAAAGCTTTTCATAAAAGTCTGGCTCAATCCAATCATCACTATCCACAAACCCAATAAAATCTCCAGCCGCTATTGAAATTGCTTGATTTCTAGGGGTGCCTGGATTTCCTGAAGGAATTTTATTTTTAATTACTCTAATTCGGCTATCTAATTTAGAGAATGAATCTATGATATCACTCGAATCATCATTAGAACCATCATCAACTAAAATTAATTCAAAATTCTTGAAACTTTGATTTAAGATACTTTGTAAACAACGTTCCAAATATTTTCCACTATTATAAATAGGGACTATAATTGACAAGTTAACTTTTTGACATTCTGATACATCAGATTTGTTCACTTCAGATTTAACAATTTCTAGGTAATCATTGCTATTTTTTGCAAGTTTTTCATGAAGGAAACGGTAAGCCTCTTTTTCTCCCCCAAACTCTTTTAAACAAAGATACATGTTTATCTGTGCTATATCTCTGAGGAGCTCATTAGTTTCACTTTTTTTATAAAGTTCAAAGGCTTCAGAGAAGCTACCCTGAATAAATTTTTCGTTTGCCAGTTCGAACTGATGAGTTAACGACATAATAACTAAACTTCCATTTTAACTTTTATTTCTTATCTAATAAATACATGCCAAGACTTCTTCCTTCATGGATACCGAATCTTAGGTAGTGTATAAGTGGATTCATTCCATCCATCTTAACATCATTGTTAGACATTAAATATGCATTTGTATCGAATTCACAACTTGGATTTTTGCCAACTTTAGCTCCTTTTGTTAAATAATGTAACGCAGGGTCAATTATTGAATCATTGTTATCCATAGAATTCTCCCTATACCATCTAGGGTCAAATAGCTCAGAACTATAAAGAAGGGTAACATCATCTTCTAAAGTATAATAAGATGTAAAGTTTGAAAATTTATATTTAGATCCCTTAAACATTTTATCCAAATAACTTTTGAACTTCCTCATACTATAGATTTTGGATATAAAGGCCTTAAGGTAGTAATTCTCCTTTGAAACCTCATTAAATGAATCTAGTACTTTTTCGTTATCAAACTTCAATTTTGCATTACTAAATTTCAGTTTTTCTTTCAAAAGAGAAACTTCATCTAACTTTTTCTTTGTTGACTTTATTATTTCTTTGTACTCTTTAGATGATGATAGTATTTCTAATCGAAATTTTTCTGCTTCAATTTCTTTCTCTTCAGTAAGCTTAATTATAGTAGAGTCGTAGTTTTCTTTTAAATCAGATATTTCTTTTCCATGCTTATTTACAATAGCTTCGACTTCATCAGAATGTTTTGATTTTAACAATTCTATAGAATCTTCATGATTCTTATTTAAGAGTTTTATCTTTCTCTCTAAATCGGTTACTTGTAAGTTATTCTTGTTACCTATCTCTTTGATACTTAATTCTAGTTGATTTATTCTTGATCTGAGATAGTTTACTTTTTTCTGAATTTTTTTTAGTAAGAAAGAAATATCTAAATCTATTTTATTCGACAGGTTTAGCAACCTCGAATCGAACTTTGTCCTGTTCAAAATAGATTCTAAAGAGCTTTTAACAACAACTCTTGTGTTACTTTCATTTATTACTTTTTCAGAGAGTTTTTTTTGCGTTAATAAAAGCAATGATTTAACTATTTTTATATTTACTAATTCACCATCAGAATTAGAAGTTTGAGAACAAGAGCTATTGATCTTTGTGCCTTCATCTCGTAAAGACTTCGCGCCGATAGAACCATTGGATGTATCATCTTTATTTTTCTTTTCGTAGCTTAGTAGTTCAATTTTACATTGATATAGTTCTTTTTGTGTTTTGAGTAAAATAAGATTACTCAATTCACTATTACAAGTGTCAAATTTCATAGTTGTTTATTCGTTATTCAGAATTTTTGAAAATAAATACAATGTATCTATATTATATTTTCTTCATAACCCGCCCATACCTATCAGAAAAACGTACAATATCGTCTTCACCTAGATAGGCACCTGATTGTACTTCAATAAGCTCTAGTGGAATCTTGCCAGGGTTTTCTAGCGCGTGAACCGCACCGATGGGAATGTAAACCGATTCGTTTTCGGTAACTAACTTCGTTTCTTCATCGATTGTTACGTTGGCACTACCCGATACCACAATCCAATGCTCTGCGCGGTGGTGATGCATTTGAACCGAAAGCTTTTCACCTGGTTTTACGGTAATACGCTTAACTTGGAAGCGAGCACCACTGTCAATGGAGTCGTAACTGCCCCACGGGCGGAACACTTCACGGTGGAATTCAAACTCAGGGCGATGTTCAGCTTTAAGCTTATTTACTACCTTTTTAATGCTTTGTGCGTCATCTTTGTGGGCTACCATTACCGCGTCTTTGGTTTCTACTACAATAACGTCTTCTAGCCCAATTACAGACACTAAACGCTGTTCTGCGTTTACATAACTGTTCTTGGTATTTTCTAAGATAGTATCGCCTACGCAAACGTTGCCGCTATCATCTTTTGCCGAGGTTTCCCATAACGATGTCCAACTACCTACATCGCTCCATTGTGCATCTAGGGGCACCATGGCTGCACTGTCGGTTTTTTCCATTACAGCGTAATCAATGGAATCGTCGGGGCAGGTAGCAAAAATATCGTGGTCAACGCGAATAAAATCTAAATCAGGGGTTTCTGTATCGATAGCACGCTTACATACATCTAGCATTTCTGGGTTGTATTTTTCTAACTCGTCTAAGTAGCGACTAGCTTTAAACATAAACATGCCGCTATTCCAGTAATAGCTTCCAGATTCAACGTATTCTTTCGCTGTTTGTAATTCAGGTTTTTCAACAAATTCTGCAACTTCAAACCCGCCTT
>Ga0208030_1000860_pt1 | contig 19494 bp, 23 predicted proteins | sample MalvirDeepMed_M9_FD_184246 | JGI IMG/M metagenome (GOLD analysis project Ga0208030, IMG submission 184246) | Marine viral communities from the Global Malaspina Expedition - Malaspina viral metaG DeepMed_M9 (SPAdes) (version 2) | ecosystem: Environmental > Aquatic > Marine > Oceanic | place...
AATGCAGATTCCCCAAGAGTGCTACCTAATCCAACCCCTATAAGTCTACCTTTATTATAACTAATTAAAAAATTATCTGGATTGTATGATTCTAATTCATATGTTCCTGATAATATGATCTCAAAACCTATAACAGAATTTCCAATATCAATTTTTATATCACCATCACCATATTCTATTTTATTATACATTATTGATTTTCATTTATAATATTTGTTAATTGGATTACATCTAATATATCTACAATTTCATCATCATTAATATCAGCATTTAATAGTTGTTGTTCATTTGCACCTATATTCCCCATAATATATGACACCATTCCAACAAGATCTAAAACACTAACAGAACCATCTAAATTAAAATCCCCCAACGCATCAGAAGGATCAGAAGATATTAATAATGATGATTCTAATGCTGTGGAATATGTTAATGTCATATCTTGGACAGGACTATAATAGGGATATAATACCATATTATAATTAAATGTATTAGTATCTTGTATTATATCACCACCACTTGTAGTAGGGTATATTGCTTGAAGAAGATTATCATCTATAACATAATAATTACCACTTCCATATATGCTTGTATAATTCCAATTATTATCACAATGATATAATACCCACCCCAATTTTAGTTCTGTTGTTGAAGGGGTAATATTATCAGGAATTATAGTTGTTAATGGATCATAAACATCTGAATCAAATTCTGTTCCTGCAATATTCCTCAATGATAATATTTTGTCTGGTGTTCCATATCCATTGGTCATTCTTATTTCCATTCCAATAAATCCACCAACATTATTATTCCCATATCCATTTGTAATGCTACCATAACCAGAACCATCACTATTTATAGATGGTATTAAACTTTCCCAATCACTCATGCCAAGCCGACTTAAACCAAACATATTCTCAAAATTATCTCTCAAACTAAATGATAATGGATAATTTGGGAGATATTCTGTACCAATAGTAGTATCTGTAATAATAAATTCCCTTGAATATGATGATTGAAATTGTGTTTCATCATGCATAAAAGAACTATCATTGCCTATTAAAAATTCTATAAATGGTGCAGGTTCATAAGGTTCAAAATTACCTGTATCTACTTCATTATACATAGGATCAGTCCAATTAATATTAGGGAAATTAGTATCATTCCAAAATATATCTCCTTCAAAAGCAAGATATGGATTATCATAATTATAACTTGGTTCTGCTAACCAATGTAGATGATAGCAAGATATAGAAATTGAATCTAAACCCCTATCAACACTTGTAACTAAAAATAATGGTAACCTTACCAATCCTCCATGTGCTATTGGGTTAGTATAATCCATTCCATAGGCTTTCACTCCATTAATTACTTTATCTTTTGGGAATTTAATTAATGTTCCTACTTCTATTTCTGAATAATTTAATGGCAATTTTAAATCTATAATTAGATGTGCAAGTTTTTCATTTAGATATTTTCGTTGTTTTAATTTCCAAGCAGTTGCAAAATCTTGTATATACTTACTATCAAAAACCACCTTGTTATCTTCGCTATTTTCAATACCATTAAATTTTAACACAGGTTGATTCTCATCTATTTCCATGTCAGTAAAAGGATAATCACTTGCTTTATATACTTCTAAATAATCCCCTGCACCATAATCATATCCATAATTTAAATCTAATTTAGAAACTACATCCTCTGGTGATGTCAAAGAATAATTATATGAAAGAATATCAATTTCATTTATTGTAACTGCATTATTATAATGATTCTCATCATAAGATATTTCTATTGTAACAAACCCAAATTTTCCATTGTTCTTTAATCTTGGGAAGGACATAGTTGAATTAGATATATCTTCAATTAGTTTTTTAGAATTTATCTTATCTTTTACAGAGAAGGCAAACTTCCAACCTGAATGTTCTTGCCAAGCCTGTTCATATTCTTCCTCATCAAAATTTGTGATACCTAATTCTTCTGTTAAAATATGTCTTAAAATATCTATTGGATTTTCTAAATAATCTCTTTGAAATAAAAAATCGTCTGCATGAGAAAGCGATAATATATCTTCATCAATTCTTCCTGTTACATCTCCATAATAATCTTGTGAATGTGCATCATCATATTCAACTATTGTTGTATAATCTATCTCATTTATATTTGCTTCAATTATAAATTTAAAATATTCACCAGTATTTGAAGGAACATCTGTTGTGTCGCTATAACCAACTAACAAAAAATCAATACAATAAAAATTTAAAGGTGCTTTTGCATGAAGTAACGAATGTTTCCCCTCGTGGAATCTTAACATAGGAAGTCCATCAATATCAATATATGGTGATGTATGGGTAGGAACTCTATATGTTTTAAATTTTATTGGTGCATCAGGATTCCAAGTATATCCTATATTCCCATGATTTAATAAATCTGTATTATTCCACCCATTAGTAAGGTTGTATGTATCGTTCCCATGATTTGCACTCATTGTAAATAGAGAACGCACATCTGGATATTGATTTATACCGAAAATATCTTGTTCAGGAATATGGCTTAAAAATTCAGGAGTACCACTAAACCCATTAAAGAATTGAAAATATGTTCTAATATTTTGTAATGTAATATTATTTCCTGTTCCAGCTGATAATGAATCAGGTGCTATGAATAAATGTGGTCTATTATAATCCCATAATCCAAGTCCTGATGGTAGGTTTGCATCTCCTCTAACAGGCAATTTATAATTATTAATAGATGTGTTTACTAATCTATGAAATTTTGAACCATAAGGTGCAATCTCCCACCTTAAAACATAATGTGATTTAACATCTGCATTGTAATAATGGGCATAGGGATATACTTTGAATAGTGGTTTTTCATCATCTTCAATAATATTTGTAGCATTATTATTATCTGTAATTGTTTGGTAATCATTATTATCTATAAATTCTAAATTGTCATTTTCATAAATTTCTGCTTCTGTTCTTAAAAAATTTACAACATTTGGTTTCCCTGATTTTAAACCCTGTATTCTATCTACACTCCATAAACCACCACTTTGAAATGAAATAGAATTATCATTATTTATACTGTATTGCCTAAAACTCTCAACATTATCAACATCAAAATATGCGTATTCATCATTAAGATCTTCTTCATCATCATCTGTAAATTCATTGACAACAAATACATTCTGAACCATTCTTAATAAATTTACATACCCCTCATCATAGATTTTTATACCACCATTAAGCCAAGTTTGTTCTTCAATGTAAAAATACGAATCATTAATACTATAAATATCTTTATAATCTGGAATAAATGTCATTCTTCCATCTCTTGTTTCACCTACAAGTGGAGAATTTTCTACATGACCATATATCATAGGGATTGGCTTATTTTTATATTTGTCTGGGTTATTATCAGTAGTTCCAAGATATTCTGATGGCAAATCTTTGTGAATTTTTTGTTCAGTTAGATCTTCAAGTTGAATCGTAACTTTTTCGTCTGTATGTGTAACCCTTCTAATCTTCCCAACATATATTGTAGCACAATCTTTTTGTCTTAATGATGTATTCACATTTCTGACAGATGGAGTAATTGTGGTGCAGGATTGTGATTTTAAATGAATAGAAACAATTTCATTTAAAAGTAAATTATTAGTAAATAAATCTGATATTCTACTTGTACCATATTCATAATTATTTAAATTTAATGTTACAGAGGATATTTTATATTTTCCTGTCTTGACATCAATAGATTCTTTTAACTTCGGTAAACCCATCAATAAAGGCTTGAAATATATTCTTGGCTCTGCAACCCCTCCCACAGGTGCAGATTCTATTAACTCAATATTATTTGTAGAAAATCCAAATCTATCAATTATGATAGCAGTTGTTCCTTCCTCACCTGTTTCACCACTAACATATGGATCTCCACCACTTATATATTTTTCAATAATTACTAATGGAATTATTTTTGTATTTTTTGATAATGTATCTTGCTTAAATGCTTCTGATATAAACATTATCCAATCCCTATATCTGCACCACGCCTGATTGCTTCTTTTATCTGTGGAATTGCTTGTTCCTCTATAAATTGTTCACTCATTACATTGCCTGTGAATGTTACATTAACTCCACCTGCTGAATTTGTAGGTTCACCTGCTGCATCTAATGGAGTAACATTAACAATTTCTCTACCACTTGGATTATCTCCTACTCTTATTATCTGTTCTCCACCTGTAACAAAACTACCACCTGTTGCAAAATCATTAATTCCTTGTGATATAGCAATTACATTTGCTAATCCTGCTGCTACTGTTGCTGCTGCTGCTACATAACTAAAAGGAGGTGGATATGTGGCAAGTGCTTTATTCGCTGCTGCATAAGTATTTATTATTGCTTCTGTTTGTTGTAATCTTGCTGTTACTTTTGCTGAACCCTTTGCTGATTTATTTAATGCTGCTAATGATCCTGCCAATTGACCTGCTTGTTTCAGTTGGTCATCTGCATCTTTTTTGCGATATTTCTTTTTCTGTTCTGCTACCCATTCTGCTACATCTGCATCTGAAACCCCTGCTGCTTTGAACGCATCTGTTTGGCTTTTCAAACTGTCCATATAGATTTTCTGTTCTGCTTCTTTAATGGATTTGAATTGTTCTAATTGTTCTCCCCAATAACCCTCTGGCATTCCAAACAAATTAGGATCTTGTGCAGTAAAAAGCACATCGTCCATAATACCTGATGTTTCTTCTTTTATTTTCTCTGCTTCTGCAATAATAACATCAGCAATTAATCCCATCTTTGGAAGAATCTTGTCAATAGCATCAAAAAGTTCATCTACAATTTGTTCATTTGATTCTCTTATGAATGTTTGATATTTTCTTTCACCTGTTCCTCCGAACAAATCTATGAAGAAATTGTCAATAGCATCTATATGGGTTTTATGACCAAACAATTTAACAAGTGTACCCCCAACGCCTTCTGCCCAACCTGCAATTAAAGCATTTCTTGAACCAAGCAAAATTGATTTTCCAATAGCACCACCACCTAAAACAGCAATGTCTGCTGATAATTTGAATATTTTTTTCCATTCCTGTGCAAATGCCTGTGCTATATTATCCCACCCTATTTCACCCATCTTTGATAATGTAGCATTAACTTTTTCTACAAGTGGCTTTAATTTTGCTATTAATGCAGTACCTATTGCTGCCTTTAATCTATCTACTCCATCTTTAAAATTAGATATTGTACCTTCCCAACTTTTTGCTAATTTATCTGTTGCACCTACAATACCTGTTGATGGATCTGAAAGTGCTTTCACCATAACATCTCTGAACTCTGGGATTGTCAATTTTGATAAATCTTTTATTCCTTGCGAATCTTTTATTAATTGTAAAATACCCCTATCTCTTAATACATCTGCTGCACCAGCACCACCTGCAAATGCTCTACCCATTGCTTGTGCTGCTTCCACAACATCTACACCCATAAATGCTGCTAAATCTGATACAGGTTTGATCATGTTTTCAGCATCTACACCAAATGCTTTTAATGATGCACCTGCTTCTACTACATTTTTAAGTTGAAATGGGGTTGTTGCTGCTATCTTATTAAATTCATCAAATGCTTGTCCACCTCTTTGAACAGAACCATACATATTGTTCAATCTTATTCTTAATGATTCAAATTGTCCTGCTGTTTCAATAGCACCTTTTGCAGCACCTAATAATGATTTTCCTAAATATAAAGCACCAAATCCTATTGCAAGATTTCTAACAGTTTTGTTAAGTCCACCCATATTGCCTTTGAGTTTCTTAACATCTCTATTTGTTTTTTTAATGCCTTTTGACTTTACATTAATAAACCAAGTATTTCCTGCCATTATTTGTTTTCTTCCATTTTTGTTTTTTGATTTTCAGTTTTCACTTTATTATATTCACTATCAATAATTAAGAAATTATTTTTCAATTCATCTGATGTTTCTTCAAGGGATTTATATGGAGGACAATTAAAAGTTTTGCAGAATAAATAATCTTTTATCAATTTCTGTGATTCTTCACATAATAATAAAAAATAATCTACAAAGAATGGTGCTTGTGTATATAGTGCATTTCCCAAATCAAATCCTTTTTCCAACGCATTGTCATACAATGCTATTAATTCTTCATATACATCTTCTAAATCACAATATTCAACATATTGATTTTTAGATAATGACATAGCAGAATAAGGGAACTCTACATCAGTATAAGCATTTCTCTCTATTCCATTACAACTAATCCAAACATTAATCCTTAACAGGATTTCTGCTATTTTTTTTTTGAATTAGCAACTTCAAATACTGTATTTGCTATTGCTATGATCTCATCAGTTGAATGATTATTTAAATCTTCCTCTTTCAGATTTGTGAATTTTAGACATATATCACCCCAGAATGTAAAATTTGGAGTATTGCCATTATTAGAACTATCAATCATCAAATCATTTAATTCACATCTTTTTTTCCAAGTTATTTCAGGTATCTCTATTTGAAATGTCTTGAAATCTTGGTTCTCTTTTGCTTTTACTTTTACTGACATAGATTTATCCTTATCTTTGTTATGCTATTGTTATACCTAACATTTTAGTAGTTGAACTTATATCATCTGCACCTACTACTGTGAATGGTATTGTTTCAGTTAATACTGCTCCACCACTATCAATGGTTGGTTCATTAATCAAACACTTGTCTAATGCTATTGCAAAATTACTACTTTCTGCTATATTAATATCTACTGTATTAGAATCATAAAATTTAGCAATTAAGTCGTGAACATCATCATTCCTGATTGCAGTAATAGAACCTGTAACTTCAAATCCACCTGTCATTGCATAACCAAATGGCTCAAATCCACCACTTGTATTATCTGCATAATGTATTCTTTCTAATGTTCTGGTTACTGATAATTCCCATGATTGTATCACTAATTCCTCTAATGTACCACCATTAATACCTGTTGATCCAGATGCTAAACTTCTGATATTTTTTGGTGTTTCTGTATCATATCCAGCAGAAGTAATATCATCATCTGCTTGTGCAGAAGTATTATCAGGTCTATAAGCAGTTGCCCAACTGATTGTGCAAACAAGTTCTCCACCCTCACTACCAATATCTTCTGTTAAAGTGAATCCTGTACCTACACAACCTCTACAAACTACATTGTGTAATGTTGCATCTGCACCTGCATCAATAAATCTTATATTGAATGTAGCAGGAGATGATGTTGAATCATGTTGATATGCTGCTGTTGGGAAACTATAATCATTATTTAATGCTGCTTCACTTGAAGCATCTTCAAATATTGCTTCTGTTGCTAATAAAACTGATACAGAAGTACCCCTTAATGTAGTGTCAAAAGTCCACATTTTTGTTCCTTCTGCGTGGTGTCCTTGACTTGCAGTTGTTACAAATTGACCTGCTCTTTGTGTTGAATATTCAACAGGAACAGATCCTTCTGGAATAGTGAAAGCAGTACATTGTAATTTTTTCAACCCTGCATTATCAACAGTATCATCTTGACTTCTGCCTACTTTCGTTTCTTTTTCAAACCAAACCGAAACATTCTGGCTTGGAAAATAGTTAGTCGCTTGTGCCATTATTTAACTCCTTTTTTCTTTACTTTTGGTTTCTTTTTTTGTTTGGCTTCTAATGATTCTAATTCATTTTGTACTGATTCAGGCAAAGAATCAAAATCAGTTATATCTATTGAACCACCTTTTAATAAATTATTTATCTTATGAATACCAAAAAACTTATTTTCTAAATCTTTAAATCCTGCTTTTGCTTTATATTTCGCCATTATTTACTCCTATGTAAAATGGTTAAAATGTTGTATAGTAATTTCATATTCTGCTATATGTAGATTAGTTTCTTCTTCATTTTCTTCATCTTGAACATTATAAGTGATTTCATCTACAATCAATGCTGCCCAATTATTATCTGTATCTACTTGATTATCTAATAAATGCTTCCTTAACCTATCAATTTTGCCTTTTACGGACTTATTTATTAATTCTTGACTTGTATCTGCTTTAAAGTAATATCGCAGGCTTAAAGCATATTCTCGTGTTTCAAAATTAGTTGCTTGTTCAACTGATGTGCTTGAAAGTAATTCAATCTTTATACATTCAGTTCCAAGCATCTTAAAATTACTTCCAATATATACATTCTGAAATTCTTTGGATATAACACTTCTCAACCCTAATTCTACTTCATTATATGCTATTTTATCGTAAGTAATTGCCATTATCTATATAAACTTATGTTTCTAACTACTGAATTTGTTTCTTCCATACCTTCACTATATACTTCTATTTCCCATTGATCATTTACTGCCATTGCTGCACCTTGAAATCTTACACCGATACCACCTAATCCAGACCAATAATCAATGCCACCTGTAACTATATTATCTGTTGTTTCACTACCAAATAACTTATCACTCCCATAATATTCAACTTTACATTTAGCCACTCCATAAGCACCTAATGTTGTGCAAGTTATACGCAATAAATCATATCCATTCTTACCACCATAAAACTCACCTTCTGTTTCTATCAAATACATGGTAGCAGTATTGGTAATTTCTCTGATTGAACCTTGACTATCTTTGTTATCTATTTCAAATGATAATTTTATATGTCCTGCATTTAATTTATCAACTAATCCTGTTCCATCTGCATTAGAAACCATATCCATATAAAACTGACCTTCTTCTGACATAACATCTTTGGAACGTATTAAATTTGCTGCTGCTAAATAACAAGTGCATTTAATTATAATAGGATCATATTCTGGTGCTAATCCACTTGCTGCACCTTGCTTAATTTGTGTTGATTTAGGTAAAGGCATCTGGAATCTTGCATCTAACAGATTATTCAATTCCATAGAAGCATTAACTAATTGTTGATCTGCAAATGTAGAAAAATCTACACCTGTTTCAAATACTTGTTCATTTATAGTAGTAGATGAATAATTGCTATTATAATATTCTAATTGATTTGTTGCAGAAGCATAAAACCATTCACCATTTGAATCAACATCACCACTTGCTGATTGTGCTGCTGCGATTTCTTCACCATTTATAAAAAATGTATCTACATAACCACAATCTCTAAATAAATGTAGATTTCCTGATGTTAATGTAGGATATATTTGAACCTTCTGGTCAAAATCCCCAAAGTTATTAAAGTAATTCTTTAAGTCTGATTGACTTGCATATTTAAAAGTTGTTGCCATATTCTATTTCCTTTTCTTTGGCTTCATTTTTGGCTTTCTTGGTCTGCCTTTTTTACTTCCGTATGTTCCCTTGCCTTTTGGCATAACTCCTCCTTATGAGTAACAAATTACTGTTACTTCTCCATTTTTATATTTATTAGTAGATCTTGCTCCAATCAATTTAACCATATTAGATAATGCTGTTGCTCTTGTTGGAATACCTGCGTGTGCTGCTCCATAATTAAATGATGTTTTAAATTCTGCTCTATATAATCCTGTAAAATCAACCACACCAGAATCATAATCAATAGTTCCTCTACCAATATCTCCAATTAAGTTTCCATTTCCATCATCAATTAGCATGTGTTTTGTATTCTTGATTTTCTTACCACTTTGAACATCAGTAACTGTTGCATAAGGGAATCTTGTTTTAACAGTTCCTTCTTTTGCTGCTGTATCTGGTACATTCCCAACACCCCATGGCTCTGTACCATCTGCTGGATCTACTAACGACAGGCTATCCCCACCAAGCCATTTTTTAGCACTAAATCTTACATCTCCATTAACAATGCCTACTGTGTAATCTAAATTATTATCAATAAATTGTTGATTAATTAGTTCAATAACTTTTCCCCAAGATACATCAGAAGAATCTGTTGTAAATGCTATATCTGCTGTTGTACCTAAACTATCTGTAATTCTAAATTCATAGGCAGTTGATACTGCTAATCCTGTTGAATCTGTTGAACCGATTGACAACCCTAAATTCTGATAAGCACCATGTAATGGGAATTGAATAGTAACAGATCCAGGCACTATACCACCTGCTACTGCTGTTGCTGCTGTTCCTCTTGGAACTGCTCCACTATCTCCTAATAACTGACCTTTAAATCTTCCTCTTGCATCTGTTCTGATATTAACACCACTATCATCTTCTGTTCCTTTATCATGTAAATGAGAACCTGCATACATATGCACATCAGTAGTATCTGCAATAGTTTGGGCAGTATATCCTAAAACACCTCTTTCTACTGTCAAATCATTACTATCAGCTGATATAACTTTTGCAACATCATCTGTGCTTAAATCAAAGAATATATAATCTCCTGATCTAAATTTTGTAAATCCATCATCTATTGTTAATGTTACAGCAGTACCACTATGAGATCCACTTACATTTGCAACCATATCTCCACCTTTTGCTACTGTTGCTGATAATGCTGTTACGACTTTATCTGATGCTGCTGCTAATGCACTATTTGTTCCTGCTCCTGCTGAATTATCTGCACTTGATTGTATTAATCTTAATTGATTAGAAAAGAAGAAATCACCTGCTCCCAATAAAAATGAATTAAATACTGCTTCGCTATCTACTGTGTCAGGGGCTGCATGTGTCCAACTTGTATTTTGAATCTGTATTTCTAATCCTGTTGTTCCACTATTATATATGCAGAATGATTTTGGTGCTGCTGTTGATGTTGAAGTTTTAGTTGGACTTTCATCATCAGGTGAAAATGTAATTAGATCTGTAAATGTATCTGTGTTATCTACATAAAATTTAGTTACTGTTTCCTCTGTATAATTCTTTGAATTAGAAAATGAATTTGATGTTCCATCTCCTGCTATTGTTAATGTTGTTTTTACGTTTGCCATAATTCTCCCTTAAACTAAATGATATTTTACTGTTATGTTTATTGAATAATCTGAATTATCCGAATCGCATCTAAAAAATGCTAAAATTACTTTATTTGCTGAAACACTTGCTTCATCTATTGTCCATGTTTGCCCATATACCTGCTCATTTCCGTTATTTGTAGTATCTGCACTATGTGCTAATAATTCGCCTGATGTAAGACAAGATGTTGAAGCACTATTAACCTGAAATGATTTTAAATGCATCCTTGTTGTATCTCCTGTTGCTTCATCTGCTCCCTCAATAGATGTTACTGAATCAATAGAAATATTATCTGGAACAAACCACATCATAGGTACTATTTGGGAAGCATATTGAGTATCTGTATTAGCAGTAGTGAATGTATCATCAGGGTCTGTTCCTGTTCCAAAATCTACATCATTATTTGAGCCTGCATTACTTCCACCGAATGAAATTGGATAATGTGTATTCACTGCAAAATCAACTGTTCCAACATTATTCATTCCAAAATAAGCATATTGATTTAATACATTAAATTGTCCAACACCTGCTTTGACTACACTATTAGTAGTATCTACTGTTAGCAAGGATGTTCCACCTTTTGCCTTTACATAAAATGCTGTTGTTGAATCATCATTTTGTGGTCCAACTGCAACAACATCATCTGATAATTTTAATGCAGATTTTGTTCCTTCTCCATCAGTAATTGCTTCTATTGATGTATCAATACCATTAGTATCGTCATCAACTCTTAAAATTGATTTATATGCACTCGCTATACTTTTTCCTGTTAAACCTGCCATTTATTCTCCTAGCCTGTATAAATTGTTGCTGGTAATGCTGTTGCTTTCATAATAAAGGGTGCATATTCGCCTGTTATATTTCCACCCCATTTCAAAACATAAGCACCTGCTGTTATTACTGCTTTTGCACCAAAATACCAAGTGTAAGATGTTCCTGCTGTTAATCCTTCTACTACCCATTGATGAGTAACATCTTCTTCATCAGTTTCATCTCCTTTATATACATAATGTTCATTAGTTACATCATCAGCATTTGGGAAATCTATTGGACTATAAGTTGAATTATCAGATAGTCCGAAAACTAAATTCCTTCCAGCAACTGTATCTACAAATATACTTACAGATATTTCCACCTTTCCAGATGGAGGTGCTACGAATGTAACTTGAAGTGATGAATGTGGTACAGCCATAGATGTAGTAGTAGTATAAGAAGCATCTCCAATATCAATAGCAAGTGCTGTATATCCAAGTATCATTCCTGCATAAGCACTATTTGCTGCACTAAATTCTGTTCCTGCTTTTTTTGCTATAAAATTACCACTATGACTATCAAGTGTTAAATCTCCACCTGAATCTAATGTTACATTCCCATCAGTTTTCACTATTGCTTCACTACGCAGTTTTATATTATCAGTATATCCTGTTGCTGCTAAATCTCCATTGATTTTCAATTTATCTTTGGATAATTCTAATGCAGTATCTGTACCATCTTCATCTCTTACAAGTTTTAGATTCTCATCTACATAATCTGTTATTAACAATGGTTTAGACATTTTTCTTCCATTTTTCCATATCTGATTTGAGATCATCAATTTCACTTGCTAATCCCTTTAATGCTTTATCATGCAATTTTACCTGTTTATCGGTATCATTATCATTTTCCATATACTTTACCAATTTATCTATTTTCTCAATGCCTTTGAACTGTTTTAGCACTATTTCAAGTATTTTTGGTACAATCTTCTTTAATAATAACGCAGGAATCATTATTTCTTAATTCCTTTTACTACTGTTAGTGTTGTATCATAAATAGCATCAAGCAATTCTTTCTCTTGTTTTTCATTCAAGATAGGAACATTAATTTCTTTATTTAATTTTGCTACCACTTCATCTTTATTATTAATCAAATATTTAATCACATAATCAATAGCAAAGTTCTTTAAAAAATCAGTTAGTTTTTTCATTTCTTATCCTTTTCATTTCTTAATATTAGTTTATTTATAATTTCTACCAATGCTTCATACTTCTTCATAATTCCTCGCAGTTCAATCTGCATCTTCTTCTGTTGATTTATCAGGGTTATTATAATGCCTTCTAACCTTTTAAATCTTTCCTCTAATTCCTTTATTAGTTCGTGCTGAATCCAATTCTGTTGCTTCCAGAGAAAATAACCCAACCCAAGTGCAATTAATACAGGAAACCCAAATTGTTCTAATATCTGTATAGGATCCATTCACTACTCTAACTCTTTAATTAAATTAGATAACTCCAATGCTCTATTAGGTGTTTGCTTTGCCCATCTACTATCAAGCATTTCTGCTGATGCTTTACCATATCGCTTATTTTCTAAATGATCAATAGTCTTTTTGAATTTACTGAACCCAGAAACACCTAACTGATAACACATCTCAACAACCACATCTTTTACTGTACTATCAGCAGAACGCCACCAAACAAATGTCTTGCCTATTCTTGTCATTAGATTATCTAACTTTTGCATCAGAATCATCTCTGATATATCTTCATCTAACTCCAAATCCTTAATAGCAAAACCATAACCAATAGTATCATAACCCTCTGTGCATTTATACACTTTGGATCTGAATCCCTCATGATGTTTTATTCTGTCTAATAAAGCCACTATTTTTGCTTTATATGGAATCTAAATGTTAAATCATCAGCACCATAAGTTTCTGCTGTTCCACGCAATACTGCTACAAAATAACAAGATGTTGAATCACTTGCTGCTTGTATTAAAAAAGGTAATTGAGTTTCTGCAACAGCAGGTACTGCATTAGAAAAAGTAAAATTACCACAATCTAATTCACCACTTTCTAATCGAATCCACCCTAACATTCCTGCTGCTTTACCATCTGCTGATGTAATAGCAAATGGATCACCTGCTGCATCTAATGATTGGTTATTTTCAAATATAATAACATCTAATGCTTTCCACCCTGCTTTATCACTCGTTACTGTTATGTTGATTAATTCAGCACAACCTGAACCACCCAATACTGCATTTGGTATTTCTGTTGCATTAAACAAAATATCATTTTGAGCATATTCATCTGTTCTTAAAGTTGGGGTAACATCTATGATTTTATAATTACTTAAACTGTTAGGCATTATGCTTCCTCCACTTTATAACCATCTTTTGCTTTTAATGATTTCAAAACTCTATCAGAAGTTACTGATTTCAACCTTAATATAGGATTTACCCAATCTGGACAAGTAATTTTCCAATACTCTTTTGCAGTTTCTTTTTTTGTTGTTTTTGTTTTTTTCTTTTCAGCCATTATATCCCCTTGTAATTAAATAATTTTACCATCTTTATCAAAATTTACCCCACTAAACACTCCAAATGATGTCTTTCTATAAATATCTTTGCCACCATTAGTGATTGCTTCTCTTTCTGCTAATTCACCCATATAATCAAGATATGGAACTTGTTTACCTTTATAATATGCTTCTTGTCCTTTTTTTTCATCTTCAATTAATGTGAAATCTTTGTTTGGATCAAGGTCTATACCTGTTGGTAAAACAGTTCCTCCAATATTTTTAGCATCTTTTTTTAATTTTTTAGCCATATTTTTAATAATGAGGGTAGTACAACTATTATACTACCCTCATATTTAGTTGATCTTAACTATTATACTGTTTCATTTAATAGTGTAACACCATGCAAATCAACAGTTTCTATAAAGCCAAAATAACCATTGGCTGTTAGTTCTGTTGCTGCATAAGGTGCGTTTCTACTTTGTTCTATTTGAATAAAGTTTCCACCACCAAAATCAATGTAGCCACAACCGATTGCTGTTTTTGCAAACACACCACCTTGTGCTGTTCCTGCACCATCATCAATAGATACAGATGGAGATGTATGCATATTAACACCACCAAGATTAGCAACCCAACCTGCTGATGATATTGCTGCACCAACTGCGTTCCCACCATTTAATGCACCATTTGATTCATTAACTGCTGCTGAACCCATTTCGTTTGTAATACCAAAATCACCCCACATATTCAATGGGTGTAACACACACGCATAAGGTCTTGGTGCAGAATTTTCTTCAAGTTTTGCAACTGCTTGAAATAATTTCGCCATTGACATACCTGTTGTATTTGCACCAACTGTTGTAGCAAACTCATCTACAAATTGTAATGCTTGTGTATCAAACTCTAATGCTACTGCATTACCTATTGCCTGACCTGCATTAACAAGTAGAGCATCTGCATTACCATGAACTGCTAAATCAGTAATTAATGTATCAATATGGTTTCTTAATGCTTCTGCATCTTTTGCAGTTGTTACAATTTCTTTCCTTGAAACTGCACCCTCTGCACCTGTACTCGCTGTTGCAACATCAGCAATAGCCAATTTAGTGTACACAGGGATTCTTGCTTTTGTTGTTCCCTTTACACAAGATACCATATTTAATAGTTGTGGCATAACTGCCACTTTGTTGAATTGAACGATTGCACCACCTACTGCTAAACCTAATCCACCTGCTGCTTGTCCAATATCTGTTTCATTTGCCATACATTGGTTTGCATAAGCACCATGTAACGCAAAATTTCTTAATCTGTTTAACATATTTAATTACCTTAATTAACCCTCTATCAACTGCCAAAGCCTTCAAGTAGGATTATTATTTAATATATCCTTCTACTGTCTTTTCAAGGTGGTCAGTAAACCCATTAGGGTCTTTAACTGCCCACTCTTGTGCAGAAGCATAACCACCAAATTCTCCTGCTTGTGCAGGTTTAACACCTGCTCTGGAAGAATCAATACCTGTACCTTTATTAGCATTTGTAGTTTCAATATCTACAAATTCTTCTAATTCTACAAGTTTCATAGATGAAGCAAATTTCTGCTTATTCTCTGGCAGTTTCGATTGTAACGCATCTCTGCGACTTGCTTCGTATTCATTCCATTGAGTCTTAAATCCAGACAATTTATCTATTTCTGCATCTTTTTCAGTAAGGAGGGTTTTATAATCATCATTCTTCTTCATTCGTTCTTCCCTCTTTGCCTTGTTGTCAGCATCAATCGTATTTAATTGTTCCTGCATTTTAGCAACTTGATCTTGAAGTTCTTTCTTTGCAGTATTAACTTCTTGGAATCTGCTATATGGAATATCATTGTTTTTACTACCTTCTGTGGTAGGGTTTGATACGTTGGTTTCCTCAACTGTGTTTGTCTTGCTTTCTTCTGACATTTTTATCCCCTTTTGTGAGTATTTTTAATAGGATTAAGATATGTGATTTACATCACTAAAATAACCTTATTTATTTTTCAGTTACTATAAGTTTAAATTAATCTTTTTATCTTTAAAATTCTTCTTCATTCCCTTCATAAAATAATTATCTGCTTCTTTAATTATGAACTTCTGTATCTTCTTTGGTAGAGGTTGTTTCTTTGTTGATAACAACCTTCCCATCTTTTCTAAATTTTTAACTCTTGCACCATATACAGTTGTTCCAAACTTAAAACCATCTGATCTTGTTTCTATTTGATCAATAGAATTATGTAGATCCCCTGATAATGCAGGTGCAGTAGAATCTTTCCACTTCTTTGCTGCTCTTTTCAATTTCCCACTCTTTTTTGCTATACTATAAGCAGTACTATACTTGGGGAACTTCTTATTATTAACATCTTTTGCATTAATCCAGATATGCCTTCTATACATTGGCAATACATCTTTTCTTAATTTCTCAAAGAATTTTCTATCTAACATTATAATTTTTTCCTCTCAAAACCTTGCCCTGTTAAATCATTAGTTACTTCTTCCCATGTATGTCTGCAATTCCATATCTCATTATTAAAGTTACCAAACTCACCTAATATCTTTTTCTTACTTGCAGGAGATGTTAATATCTTTTGCTCACAAGCAGGTCTTGTCCTATCATCATAAGCACCTATATATACAAACATAGCATTATCTGGTAATTCATCATACATAATATTCTTTATAGAATTAGAGTATTGGTTATATCCAGATTGAACAATAGTTTGTAAGTGTTTTTCATCATAACCAAGTGCCTTCATATTAGCAATCACTTGTGATGGCTCTAACCCACTAACAATACCACTTATAATCTCTTGTCGCATACCTGATGTAGTTCCATTGATAAATGTCTGTGATAAATAACCTTTGGCTTCACTTAATAATCCCTGCAATACATCTTCTGATAATACAACACTACTAAATGTGTTTTCAAGCATTGCTACCACACCCTTATCAAATGCTGCATATACAGCAGTTAATTTTACTGCCATTAAATTCTCTACATTTGCTTCACTTAATATTACTGATGCTTCTTGTGCAGATTTGCCTTCTGTTAGTTCCATTAACCCATTAATGACATCAGAATATGCTTGAACACTTCGTTTAGCAATATCTTCTGCAATTTTTTCTAATTGATCTGTATAATTTACAGGCATTAGACAGGAGTAGTGAGTGCTTCAAGTAGTGGAGATGTTGTTACCTCTGGTGTTATCGCTTTCCGTTCTTCCAAATATTCCATAGCATCTTTGCGTTCAGGGAATCTATCTGAATCCATAGCCATTAATATATCAGCAGTATCAATGATACCTTTGGACAATTCCCATTCCCATTGTTCTCTTTGCTCTTGTGCTGATAATACTTCTGCTGTTTCACCAAAATCAACTGATTCTAATTCACCTGCATCTACCATTAATTCAGTAGTTAATACTTGACGTTCAACATCAAATAAGTTATGCTCAATATCATTCCATTTAACTATATCTGATTTCTTGTCATCTTGTAACTCTTGATTACGCAACCTCAATGCAACTCCTGATTCAGCAGTAGTACCATCTGCAAATGATGTTGGTAAATGATAGTTCTGTGCTAACATCTTGTAACTTTCCTTGATACTATCTGTAAGTGCAGGAACACTATTAGGAGGAGATACTACATTTAATTGTCCATCAACACCCAGATAATATATTTGATCTTGCCCTATTTGTAAGTCTTTCTTATCAACCTGACTACCATTTGCATAGATATAACCAAATGATTGGAAGTGTATGTTAGCACTTTTATTTGTTTCTGCTACATTGACAACAGTATTTGTTTTGATAACATCATTAACAGGCTCTGTATCTAAATAAGCATATTCTGGTCTGCCCTCCCTGAAACATTCAACAAAGGGAAGCATACCATAGAAATTAGTATGTTCTGGATTATCAGGATCATCATATATCTTACCATTTCTATCATAGATAAATGTATTCTCCATATCCCAATAGGCGAATAGTTCAGGAGTAGTATCTAACACCTCTGATTTAGTAGATAATGGATATGTATAAGCAATAGGTCTTAATGGATCATCACCAAACATAGGCTCAAAATCATGTATAATATCATAGTCTAATAACCCATTCCTGAATGTTACCTTAACCAAACAACTATCAAGCAGGTTAGTGAACCTCTCTAATCGCTGCATCTTAAAGTCTTTCTCAACAAAGTAATCAGTTATCTCTGGCTTTGTATATTCCCTTTTAGGTGCAACCATATACACAAGAGATATTCTATCTATAATTCTTTTAGTTATATTCACATTAGCAATGGGTATCTTCTTTGATAAGGTATCAGCAAAATACTTCTGCGTATATCTTCCTGTCCTTCCATTGTAATAGTCCATAGCCATTTCCCTGCGTGTTCTCCACTTATTCTTGGCTTGTTGCTGTGCGTTCCATTGCGATTGCTTTTCTACTAAATCTCGTATTGTTGGGATCATCTATCTATACTCCATAATTTAGGCTTGACAACAGGATATTCCCATTCTACTGAATATCCAAGTGCATCTGTCAAGTGGGTTAATATTTTATTGCTCTTGTCAATTTCTCTTGTGTTTGGCTTGTTAGTTGTTCTCTCTAAATCGTGTATTAAATCTTTACAAGTTGGATCTATAATAATGTTATCCTGTAACGCTTTATTCATAGCATTAACCCTGTTTACTACCAATGGATTGATATGTTTAACTCTTACCTTAAAATGCCTTCGTAGAATGTCAATATCCGAGTACGCAGACGAACTATGTTTAGATCTTCCTGTTGCATCTGGATATGAGTAATAAGTATTGTTTGGATATTCCTGTTTTATTTGCTGACACAATCTTTCTGTAAGTAAATCACCTTCTCCTGCGTGGGAAAGTGAGTAGGTTTTGAATACCCGAATGTTTGGCTTGTCGTGGTACTGTTGCCAGAGTACTGCACATAATGGATCTGTGTTAAAGTCTTGGCCGAGGTAAATGGGTTTTGTATGATCATACTTGACTTCTTTGACATTTTTCTCCCTGTTGAATGTATGATAAGTAGATAATGCAGATAGATTGACAAACTCACCATCTCTATATGCCTTTAATAGTTGCTCATCATAGTTTGATTCTAATAGTTTAATATATGCTTCTGGAAGGTATGTATTATCAGTTGTTTTCCCTCTAACCAATAACCTATCATCATTATCATCTGTTACAAATATCTTATGTGTATAATGGAATCCCTCTGGTGATGTTACAATGTAT
>Ga0208030_1000866_pt1 | contig 19444 bp, 31 predicted proteins | sample MalvirDeepMed_M9_FD_184246 | JGI IMG/M metagenome (GOLD analysis project Ga0208030, IMG submission 184246) | Marine viral communities from the Global Malaspina Expedition - Malaspina viral metaG DeepMed_M9 (SPAdes) (version 2) | ecosystem: Environmental > Aquatic > Marine > Oceanic | place...
GTACAATAGTTAAGTGTTATTATAAAGAATATTTTATCGGTTGTCAAGCTTTTTCTTGATCCATTTATCGACGCTTTCATATCCTTCTCTCACTTGCTCATTCATATCGTCTCTTGTCATCAAAAGATCAAGGCCGGCATGCTTAGTATATAGGGGACATACACGCGCATACATGGCGTCTTCAATATGTTCATTCATTGTTGCACTCATCATGCCTTCAATTGTAGCATCTATCAAATCTAATTTTGTTTTTACTCTTCTTTCTTTTGGACTTTCGTTGCTTGCGAATCTTAATCCTATAACATTTTCGCCACTTCCAAAAATATCCAAAGGAAAGTTCGCTGCAATACCGCCGTCTATATGTAAGTCACCATCAATCTCAACTGGATCGAATATAAACGGCAATGACATAGACGCTCTTACACAAAGGGGTAAGCTTACCCCTTTATCGCGATTATTCCATATTTTATGTACTCTCTTGCTAACATTATAAGTAACAATGTTGATTGGTATTTTTGTATCCTCAAATGATGAAACAAATCTTTTTTCAAATTCTTCTAAAAATTTGTTTCCCTTGAACAATCCTCTTATGCCGAACGGAAACCACCTAGGGTCTAACAGTTGTCCAGGCATTGAATTTAGCATCATATCAGTAAGATCAATTATTGTATTGAGGGCGTTATTTTTGTCATATTTGGTACCAAGGGCGCCCGCGATCATCGCCCCACCCGAAGTACCGCAAGCTTCCTCTATTTCGTATCCTTCTAGAAGAAGTCTTTTGATGGCGCCCGCAAAAACGGGATATCGCGTGCCGGATCCGGATAATACTAATTTAATTTTTTTCAATTACTTTATCCTCTTCGAAGAAACTTTCAACTTGCATCTTTTTTAGATCGATTCTAAAATCGTTTATATTTATTCCTAAAAACCGCGCAGCTGCACTTTTAGAGCGAGTCGCGCTTAATGCAAGTTTATATACTGCTTCTTTGCATATATATCTTAAAGATTTAGATAATTGTAATCCATATACAGGAGTGCCAGATGAATTCATAGATAATTCTAACTTTAACGCTATTATATCTTCTAAGGTTAAAGTATTTAACATTATTTCAAATTCAGAAGAAATTTTATTTTCTCTTTTAAATTTCTTTCTTACACTATAATATTTATTTTTTCCAGGAACTCTTCTTTTTCTATTCCAGCTCATTCAACCTTCTTTTTCGCCACCTGCCCAAACCACCTCACTAAAATACAGGATCATCTAGCGAAAGTCAAGAACTTTTTTTCTTTTTCTTCTTTTTTTTCATCGGGCCCGTGCACATCTCGGCAAATTCTGGTTCTTTTTCCTTGCGCGCACACGCCATGTCTCGCTGCTTTTTTGAATAAACCTCGCCCATGGGGGATAGGCTGCGATTAGCGTCGAAGTATTGCTTTACTGCTTCTTTTTTCGCAGCTTGGAACCTCATGTACAGATCCTTCGAGCCACCACTGGCCGTAGATGGCGACGGAACTTTATCTAAAACTTCCAAAGCCTCTGCGGGCCCCGCATCTGCGTCTTCTAGGGCTTTCACCATGCCGGCCCTCACGGCAGATTTATCGTCACCATCTGCATTGTTTCGGTAATACTGATTATATCCCAACTGATAAGAAAGTGCTGGTGTTATGCTAGATTCGTTTATCTGCTTCCCGATGCCCCGTTTTTTCATTAAGCGCTCCCCTAAAGGTTCTTCTTCTGCTCCCGCCGGCACTTCTTCTATCGGTGGACTCTCGGGCAACGATGCATCTGCTTTTTCTTTTTCTCTCTCATATGTAGCGCTAGTTGGCTCTGGTAATTCATCTTTTAGTTGATCTTCGAACTTATCAAAATAAAGTTTAAGATTAGCAATGAGATAATCATAAAACATCTTCTGATCTTGCTCATTGTCTAAATCAGCATATGCATCAACTGTTTGTTTCTCAACCCTCTCATATGCTTGCATTGCTACATTCCGCCCTGTCAAATCCTTACCAGGCAATGTCTGAAACTTCTCTTCTTCTTCGTCGTCAGAAACAAAATCACTATCACCGATATCAATAAATTTGTCAGCGTCAGCATCATCTTTTACATCCAGTTCAATTTCTTTTAGTTCCTCACTCGCCTCATCGTCCAGTTCAATTGGCGCCAAAGAATTCACAACAGCGTTGATAATGTGACTACGAAAAGAACTTCTTTGCTCGATGTCGGTAGTAAGTGATTTATATCCAGTTTTGAGAGAGGGAATAATTTTCATTAACAAATCCTGCAAAACATTAATGCCGGTGCTTCTATGAGGAGGTAGTTCTTCTTTTTCTAGAAGAATTAATTTTCGTATACACTTACGCAGGTAATGCTCCATTTGGTATTTATCTATTTCGTCTTTTTGCCGCTGGTTTACATATATGATGCCAGGATCTTTATTCTCTATAGATTCTCGGAGAATATTTTTCTTTCCACCAATTCTTTTTCGGATAATTTCCCTCAGTTTCATTTCCATAACAATTTCTTCTCTCATAATTGTTTCCTCTTGTCTAATTAGAGTTCTTTTTCTTTTATTTCCTGAATATCCTGCAACAGCGCCGCCGCCCATAGCAGAAATCTCTTCCAAAGAGTTGAGTGCAGAAACTATCATATTATGCACCCCAGGATCAAACCATCCCATTATTTCTTTGAATCTATTTTCATCTGCATCTCTGAGAGCATTTCTAAGGGAAGTTCCACTCATCTCGCCAATGCCTTCAATATCTATGCTCACATGTGGCGCTCTAGCAATATTCCACTCATATCCTTCTCGACTTGTTCCTTCGCGATTGTCGGGCCCGAAGCGGGGATCCTCCGTCATATCTTTCTCTCCAACAAAGTAAGTTACCTCTGTATCCTCTGGTTCATATTTTTGCAAGAGTTCTATGGCGTGATAGGGGTTTTTTACTTTTATAATCTTATCTTCTGGAATTCCGTGCCTAACCATTATCTCTCTTTTTTCTTTGAAGTTAAAAGGAGATTTTGGAAACTCGACTTTATCCGAGGTGGCCACATAAACATTATCAGCACCATATTCTTCTGCAATCTTCTTATAAGTTTCAGCGTGATGCGGGCCCATGGGTTGAAATCTTCCCGGATAAACATAAATCTGCGTTTTTTCACTTTCTGTCTCGTGTTCATCTATCGTTTCTGATTTGTCTATTTTTAGCGGGGGAATCTTTCCCCTGCCATACTTGAATACTCCAAGAAGTTGATTTACTGGTGCAAAATTTCCAGTAAACTTGTATGTCTCTCCGTCGTAGTCAAAAACAAAACCTTCAGCAGCTGTTGTTACGTTTTCTGCTGATTTGAGTTTTTTTAATTGCTTACCAAGTACGCGCATTACTTCTTCGTCATCTGCCTGTTCGACCGCTTCCAATGCCTGTTCGACTTCTTTGCGCAAACGTCCTACTTCCCTCTTGTTGTCTAGAAGAAAGGCGCTCTCTAATCCTTTTAGCGCCTCAACAGAAAAATCATGAACTATATCTTCTATGGGATATATGGTAACACCTAAATGTGGTTTACTTCCCTGCACCATAGTGGTGACCATATTTCGAATATTCTCAGGCTGATCAGAAATTGTTTTCAATATTGCTGTGATATTGTCCCCTTTCTGCCCCAGCATTCGTTTTTGAATCATCATTTTTATTTCTGGATCTAAGTTAGGTAAAGTTTTTTCTATTTTCTCTCCTGTTTTCTTAACTATGTAATCTCCAATATTGTTGCTATCGCTCATTCCCGCAGCGCTCATAATATCATCGAGTCTTTTTACTGCATCTGCGGCCGCATGGTTGTTGGCAAATTTTTCTAATTTTCTTACAGCGTTGACTTGAACTCCGTAGTCTTCTTTCGTTTTTGCGCTTTGTATTGAACTTAGGGCGTCTTCCAGCACTGAAACCATTTCGTCATTGCCATATGGTTTTGCTTCACCAGTTTCTTTATCTAACAACAAGTGACCAACTCGGTGGATTACCATATTTTGCGTATCGTAATTGATGACATTCGGACTGCGCGGGTCCATAATCTCAGCATTGTAGAATATGTTCGCATCGGGACCAAATAGATCAATTTGCAACTCAACTGGCATTGCTCGCACGGATGATTCGAAAGCGGTGAACCCATCCGTAAAAGCTTTCATCAACTCCCCTCTTCCAGAGAACTTTTGCTCTAATTCTTTTGGGGTTAATCCACCATCTTTTAGATTGCTTTTGTTTCTTGCTGCCTTCGCTCTCTTCTCTCTTACGCTATATGAAACAAAAAGGTTTACACCATCTGTCTTTTCGGTGCCAATCAACTTACCTTCTGATGCTTTGTTGAAAATATCTTTAATTTTTCCAAAGGTTAACTTTGGATTGTCATAAAGATGATTCATGTGTCCTGCAACGCCGCCCACTATAGTCTCCTCTTAGATATCATAGCACAAAATCAACTACTTATCAACCTTTTCCTCAAGGATGTTAAGTCTTTCTTCTAGCATGCTGATCTTTTCTTGCAACCTTCGCGAATGTCTCTTTACTTCTCTTAGATGCTCTTTCGCGATATCCAACCTTCTTTTATCAGACTGCGAAGACGGTCTTATATTATCGAGGGTTTCCTTGAGAGATTGCAAATAACTGCTTACGCTAGGAGGTTCTCGCGCCTCTCCTAGCAAGAAGTCTTTTGTCATTTTAGAATAATCCATCGATTCTAATCCTTATTTTTGGAAATTAATCTTTTAAATTTCTTAGTAAAAGATTTTTTAACAGATTTCGCAACTTCAACAACTTTCTCTGCAACCGCTTCTTTCTTTGCAGGTGCTTTCGTTTCTGCTTTCGCCGCCTCTTGCTGTGCTGCTATAAATCTTTTCTTTTTTTGTTTTCTACTAGCCATTATTTGTTTCTCCTTATGTTTGTTATGGTTTTTTTAATTTCCTAAATCTATTGGTTCCGGCACATAACCCGCTTGCCCAGGGCGCGGGTCTAATTCCAACCTGCTATCATCCACCGTAGTTTCCGGATCCACCGTAGTTTTCGGATCTTCTTCTGCGTCCTTTTTCGCTTTCGCTTTTTTGATGAGTTCATCAACCTTCGCCTTGATCCCCCCGCCCCCGCCTCTAGTTATTATCGTAAAATCGGAATTGCTTGGATTTCGTCCTGCATCAACATCTGCCCAAATTCTATCAATGGCATTGATAGTTTTATCCACGGTTATTCTAGTGTCAGATTTCGAAATTACGGCGTGGCCACCAATATCTTCTCTTATTGCTTGCATCACTCGCCTAAGTTCTGCAAAGTCTTTAACCCCTTCTATCCACATCCCCTTCCACCCTTCAAGCGCTGCGATATTAGATGCCACCACCTCTTCGCTTGGTGGTGAAGATGATGGTTGCTCTTTTGCTATTTCTATTTCCTTCGGCGGATGTTCTATCGCAACATAGGCATTTTTCAGCGCTTTTTGAACTTTTCTATATAAATCCGCATCTTTCCCAATACCAGCTTTCTCTAGATTTAGAAGGTGGTCATGCATAAATGCCTTTAGTTTCTCTGCATCAACGGAAATGTCAGATTCTGCTTCTGACGCAGACCCTACCTCTATCTCCTTTCCAATTGGTATATCCACCTCCGGACCCAAGTTTTTATTTCTGCGAGCGACTCGGCTTGGGTTCTTTATGCTATCAAACAATCCTTCGTCAATTGTTGGTTCTGGTTTTTCTGGCGGAATATCAATTGTTGGTTCTGGTTTTTCTGGCGGAGCGTATCCCCAGCGTTTCATCAAATCTTTGTTGAGTTCTTGATTTCTTTTTTGATAATGTTTTTTTACAGACATTATGCGGCGCCCCTAATTGAATCTTCAAAATCTCTGAATATCATGCACCCTTCCAGATAAGCTTCCTCTTCCATTTTTCTCAGATGCCCGTTTGTTTGGGCGTATCCCTCTTCCATAGCATTGGTTCCGTCTAACTGTCCACAACAATTTTGCTTGTGATGAACTAGTTCGTGAGACAAAGATTTTACTACATCTTTGGGGTGTCGATTTAGAATATATAAAGTTACCGACATATTATCTGGATCATAAAAGGCAGTTTTACCCAAAGGATTTTGGCAATTTGCGTGATCGGTGCGCAGTCTAATATTGACTGGTTTGTTGAACCCCAATCTCTTCCTCGCATATGGAAAAAATTCTTTTATTAGTTCTTTTATGGCAGAATGATTATTCATCACTATAAATAGATGTTTATTCAAGTAAAAGAAGTTACAAGTCTTCTACTAATATTTCGAACCCATCAATATAACTTACATCGGTCGCGTTACGGGCATAGTTATACCATCCCATTCCTAAAGAAGCATCGTCAGGCTCTACATAAACGTCACCATCAGCTGTGGCGTCAATAAACTGATCTAAAACTAGTTCCCAAGTTTCTTGCCCAGATGCAACGTCGCCAGCTGAACTAGTATAGATGTTTATTTGATCTCCTGCTCCACCAACGGGTATAAGATCTGCTCTCACCCTGTACCATGTATCCTCATCATATGTCCCGTCAGCTACTACTACAATCTGGGGACTGTCGTCACCAGCGTCATCAAGCGCAGCAAAAGACAATCTTATAGTGGCGCTCTCCGATTGCCCATCGGCGAGGACACCAGATAATCTAATAGCATATCCGCCCATGCCTAATCCGAACGGTTCACCAACGCCGCGATTATCATTGAAGTTATTTGGATCCCCTCTCATTAGAAAACCAACACCGCAGTTTTTATTTTCGCTGGTTACGGTAAACCTTATCCAGGCTCTCATCGAATAAGCTTTTGAAGTGGAAAATGGACCAGCATAAACTCCCCCATCAACACTCGAAGATATTGTAGTCGCCCCAAAAGGTCTATTGCTGACTGAGAGGCCATATGAACGACAAAAATCACCGGAACTGGTAATTGGTGATGCCAACGCCGAATTCAACGTAGCACTTCCAGTGGCGCCTCCAACAAAAGCAGACGCAACAAAATTGCCCCCATCATCGTTGTATACCATGTCTGAACTTGATAAAATTAAACCTAATGCCATAATAATACTTCCTTATCTATAAATAGTGCTACTCTTCTAATGCTGGCGCACTTTTGCCAACTTTTGGGTCAATTGTCTTCATTCCCTTTACTTTATATTTGTTATTGCCTTTTACAGTCAATCTCATCATCTTTCCGAATCTTTTCTTTGCCATCTTCTGGTATGGCTCTTCTTCATTCATCTTTTGCCACGGTTTTCTTAGATTGCCATCAGCATCAGATACCAACACAGGAAAAGATTTCTTATCATCTCCGGTAAATTTGTATTCACCAGGATTATCAGCATCGGCCAACTCGTCGGAGTTAATATCTGCTTTGACAACGTGAAAGTCTTCGCCATTGTAGATGGCGGAAGTGACAGCGTGCTCTTCTGCGAACTTCCTTGACTTTGTAACATAGTCGCCATTTCTTACAATCTTCGTTGTCGCTGGCTGAGCACGGAATACGGTAACCTTCTCGCTCTCTGAGAGAGGTTCTGGGGCGATATCAGACGCGGGGGCAGCAGGCGTATAGAACCACTCGTTTTCGTCCGTTCCTGCCCAACTGACGTGCTCTGCGGGCACTTCCTTACTTACAACGATGCTACCTTCTCCGCCATGTTCGCTGGCGTAAGATTCAGTCAAGGATACCCAGTCTCCTGGTCTAAGAGTTTTTGACGCTTCTGGATTTATTCCCCTGTACACCTTTACAGTCTCTTCTCCATTATATGGTATTGGTCTTTGCCATTTTCCATTAAACTTTTTGTATATTACATTAAGCAGATTTTCTGGTTCTGGTTTTGCACGAAGCGATCTTTGTTCTTCATCTTCGTTTAAATACTCTTTCCAGTTTTCCATTAAGAGTTTCATTTTTGAACCCTCACTACTGGTACCTCTGTCATTCCAAGTCTTTGCGCTGCCAAGAAACGATGATGTCCGTCTAATATATGAAAGAACGGCTCCGTCATACCTGTTTTGGGTGTTCCCGCATAATCCTTCTCGCCTTGCAATCTAGCAGTAACAATAGGTTTCTGTTGGCACACTTGTATAGGTTCAAAATTCCCACTCTCAATTGCTTTAATTTTTGCCTGTATTTTATCTTCACATTCAGCACTCGGGCAATCATGATCCTTGCCGTGACCCAATTCTTCAGTTGGGAGAATTTGTTGGATAGAGATATATGTATTGTTCTCTTTCAAATACTCTTTCCAGTTTTCAAGCAAGATCTTCATGTCTTTTCTTCCCTTTAGTAACTAAAGCTAGATCCGCACCCGCAAGTTCGTTTAGCGCCAGGATTAATGAATTTAAATCCAGATGCCATCAAAGTAGACGCATAATCTAATATGGCGCCCCTAAGCATCATAGCGCTGTGACCGTCAATAACAACAGTCAATCCACCCACCTCGGTAACATAATCCTCTTCGGATTTCTCTTCATCAAACAGAAGTTTATATTGAAGGCCAGAACATCCGCCTCCTTGTAGTGAGATCCTCAGATGTGATTTATCACTATCAAGTGCTTCCTTCGCTTTTTCTACAGCAAGATCTGTTATTTCCATAGGAAATTCTTCTGGTGTGACATTCATCTTTTCTTATTCTCGATAATGATGTTTATTTTTTTCTTTTTGGATTCTGCCAGTTTTTTCTCTAACTCTCCCTTCTGCACTTTATTGATAGCGCCGATAACCTCTCTTATGTTCTTTCTGAACTTTTCTGGGTATTCGTTCATCAGTTTCATGACGCCATAGTTCATTTTCGCTTTCCAGTCAGTTTGATTGTAGTTGGTGTTTGTGAAAGTAAGTTTAACTCCAGGTCCGCCGGATGTCGGTCCCGATTTAGCAGAAGTACCCATCACTGGTTTTTGCCCAGGATCATACACATTCCCCATATGGAGATCTCGCGCCGGATCAATGACGAGTTGAACGAACTCGGATTCCTCTCCTTTCTCCATCCCAGGAAGTTCTAATTGTTTCTTAAGATTTTTTTGCATGTCTATCGCTGTGCGATTTATAACATCAACAACTGGTGCGTAATATGGACGAGATAATCCTTGGGTTGTTAGAATTATCTTCGATCCTGGCACAACGAATTCATAATCCAATTCCTCGCCAACAAAGGTAACCTCAACGTTGTCCCATTCCCAGGCACCCTTTTCGTTTTCCAAGTCGTCTGCTCTTTTATCGATAAAAGAGGTAGGAATAATCCCCATATCAATAAATTCTTTTCTGATCTCTTCTGTGAGTTCTACGTTTTTGTCGTCAACTTCAGATTCAACATCGCTAGCGAAACTTTCATATTCTTCTGGTGCATACATTCCACTCTCTGGGCGTAATCCAACTTTTAGGTATAAACTTTTGGATCCAGTACCTCCTCCTTGTGGTCCGTCACCGCTCCTCCATTCCCATTCAATATTCTCGCCAGCGTCATATACATCAAATGACCAGTAGATATTATGTCTAATAGCGTTATAGATAGCATCAGGCACTTCGTCTTCTTTTGCTTTCCACACTTCATCGTTGAAGTCTCCGTGAATAATAAACCGAGTGTTGGCATAGGCATAGATAGATAATCCTTCATCGCTATCAACATCGGCGTCTATCGTTGTATGATCCATTCTCTCATTTGCGTTTTCGGTTATTTCCTTTACTTTCTCATCCCATCCAGGATCGGGTAGGTTATCGGCGAGGTGAGATTCCATCGCCTGCTCAATAGAAGTTAGTTTGCCAGGACCAGTATCTCGTATTTGAGTTTGCGCTTCGTCGTAGGAAATAGAATTATCTTCCGCATCATACCATTCTTCAAATAGACCTTCTCCATTTCCCACCCACGCTACTTTCGAGAGCGGATCATTATCATCGCTGCGGGGATCATAGGGTTTCCTAGTTTTATCTATTACAAAATAGAAGACTTTACCTTCGTTGGTATATGACTCAAAATAATTTTGTGAATTTTTGGCGGAAATGCACCACTCGGTTCCTACGCCATAATAACAAGAGGCGTGTGTCGAAAGAGGGCGAATAACCGTAAACTCTTCGTCGTCATAAATCACATCAGACTCTGATTTTGCTTGTTTTGATGCCTTTCCTTTATCCTCTTTCTCTTTTTTTGCTCTCATAGCAGCAGACTTTGCTGTATCAATGTCGGATTCTAGTGTTTCAATATCTGTCCAAGAATTTAGATCTTTTGATAGCTGTTTTCCAGCATTATCCCTCCAGGCTGCTGCCTTTTTAGAGAGGTTGTGGAAATCAAGTATCATATCGCCCATTCGGAGAACTTTACGAGCCATAACTCTGGCAACAGAATCACGACTTAAACTTTGATCGTCAAAACCACCCTCCATATATGCTATCTCCATCTGTTTCATTGCCCAGGTGATATATTTGTGATTGCCGGATGGATCCCTTTGCTCTAAGGCATCAACAATCTTAGATAGGATAGGTTCATCCTTATATTTCGCCTTCATTGCCTTCAAATCCGCCATCGCCTCTTCTAGGCAACCAGAATATTGTGAATTGTCTTTTATGGTTATTTTAATCATTTTTCCAGCTCCTCAAGGCTGAGTAATTTGTCGTAAGCGTCAGTTTTCATTTTATTTAGCTTTTCAAGGTATCCATTGCGCCGAAGAACCTTAAAAGCGAGATTTTCGACTGAATATTCGCCTCCTTTCTCTAATCCGCACTTTCTCATCCTCTGAATCTTCTTTTTTATCGCAATAATCGAATCATACGCCTTTCCAACCTCTTTTACGGCAGTCTTCTCTATTTCATCAATTTCATCCATAAGGGAGGCCGCTTTCTTCTTTATATCGTCTTTTTGGAGGGTAATTTGCAATTTATTCGGTTTTTTGACCCATTTGTCGTCTAAAATGGAGTATACACCGGATGAGACGTGCGGTTCCTTCGTATCTTGAGCATATATCTCAACTTCGTGCTTTCCAAACATTATTCTGTGTAATCGGTTCCATTCCATGCGAGCTTTATCGAACATTTGCTTCACGAGGTCGGTGTTTTCATCAATTTTGGAAAAATCAAGGAGGATATGGAGGTCAACATCGGAAAATTTGCTCCAATTGTAGTTGGCGCCGCTTCCTGTAATGATTATGTCGTCAATAAGACTCTTTTTGACGTCTAACCCTTCTAGAAAATCTTCAGCAATCGTTTCTAGGTTCTTTTTTATGTCTGGTTTCGGAAAATCATCATCCTCCCATATGTCAGGGCTAAGAGTGTCTTTGATCTCAAAGCTCGACAGGTCAATCGCATCGCGATCCGCCTTTTCGACGATAAATCGCTTCCATGTTTGTTGGGAATGGTACATACGAAAGTAAATAGTTATGAATCGTCTGTTTTATAGTCTAGTATGTGTAAAAAGACAAACTTACGCTTGAGGAAGACCTTCTTCTATCCTTTTCCTTATTTTTGCCAACTCGGATGTCACTTTGATAAGTTTTTTAAGACGTTCTTTGGTGGGAATATTGCTTTCCATCTCTTCTTTCACCTTTTTATACTCCTGGCGCGCCCTCTGGTATTCAATAATGTCGCAAGTGAGCATATTTGTGTTTATTTCTATCATGAAAAGTCATCCTCCTCTAGCAAAGTATAGGTAAATCTATTACCATACTTTTCAGCACTCGATTCACACAACTCCATAAACTCATAAAAATCATTTACATCCTGAAACACTTGACATCCCGCACTGTAGGAATTAACAAGTTTTGTTTCTCCTCGCGATGACGCTCTGTGGATATTGATTCCAAAAAAACCTTTTTCAATCTTTGAATCATCCATATCCAACCGCGCATCCTTGTCGTCATCTCTCCAAACCGCTACCTTGCTGCCGCTTTGTCTTAGGGCCGTATACTTTCCCCCGTGCAATCCAATCTTATGCGATCCACGATACTGATCAGGCACCAGTATCGCTGTGCCTTTTTTATTTACTGGTCTGATAAGACTCGTTCTTCCTGGATCTGTAGTGGCGGCCGCCGTAAACACTTCCCATTCCTTATCTTGGTTTCTGTATATCACACTTATGTTGTCATCGAAGTGATTAGAGGAGCAACACTTCTTTCGGATCCCTATGATGTTTAAATTTAGTGAAATATTGGAGTCAAAAAAAGCATATTTCTTTTTCTTCATCACTTGTCTTATTTGTTCGACGTATACATCCGCCATAATATTTTTAATTACTGTCACTTTGCCTCTCCCTCCTTGTAATATGGGAATAAATTTTTAAATGGAGTTCTTATTGAAATTTTCAAACATGGAATATATATTTTTGCAACTTTTAAAGTTTTTCTTACTTCCACTACGATGCACATAATCCTTGGCCACGTATCTGTTATAGATTCTAATTGCAGAAGTCTTCCGCCGCCCGGAGACGCAGCGAATTCCCACTCATGCTTTGCAACCTCCAAGACATCACAATAAGCCAAGTCTCCTGATTCATAGAGCACTTCTTTGTTAGTCTGTTCCATCCTCCCAATCACCTGCATCAAACAACTCCAATTGAAGATCTCCTAAATCTAGTTCTCCCAAGTCCATATCCTGTGTCGTCTCTTCCCAGATATCTTCCTCTTCTTCTAAAATAACAGCGGCACTATTTTGATCTTTTTGTGCTAAATTAATTTTCTTCTTTTTTGCTTTTTTTAACCTTTTAGGTGTTGGAGCAATCTCTATCGGTTTTCCAAATACGTGCCTTAGTTGATCGTCTAACAATTTTTTCTTTTTCGCATCCCAGATTTGCAACTCATCACACATTTGTTTGATGTGACTTTCTCTATCAATATCTGCCTGCGGTACATGTATAACGTGCCTGGACATAAACCACGCTTCCAATTCTGGATCACCGCCAGAAGTATATTTCCTTGCTAATAAATAAATAAAATTTGAATCGGAAGGATCCGTCTGCACATCCATAATTTTTGCGCGCTTTCCTGCCATCGCTGAATGTGTTACATCCCAATGTTCCCATCCCGTGTCGGCCCTCGGGGTAATTGATACCCAATCGCCATTTTTAAAGCTTGCCATCTTAAAACTCCTTTATGATATAGTATAAAACCGCTTTCTCAAATACCACCTTTGTCCTCCAAATCCCAATCTATAATAAGGGACGATAACACAATTGTTTTCATCCATCCATCTTACTCTCATCAAATCAATATAGTCAAATCCAGCTGCATATCCTTTTGGTATCAATAGGTCAGTTTGTATATCCAATACTACCCCTAAATTATTATTATTTTTATAATTATTTTTGAAATATCTAAACTCGACCAAATCACCCCTTTGCATAAGATAATTAGATGCATCTTTTTTCGAAAACCCGCTTTCTAGCTATTCTACGCCAGCATCAATACCAATTTCTTCATACGCAATGTCATATGGGTTGGTCACTCCGCAATGCCCAGGATGGTTTATGAGACCCATTATTGCTGCGCCGATAAAAATGGAAGATAAGGTAAGAAAAATAATAAGCGATATCGCCAAAGGATCTTTACTCATACATATAATTATCGTCCACAAAAAAAAGAGGACGCTAATGCGTCCTCCAATAATTAATTTATTATATAAAGTTATTTTCTATTAAACAGAGCGAACAACACACCAAGTGCTGCCAACCCTACCAATCCTTCGCTTCCAAGTTGCTTGGTGATGCTGATGATGTTACCCACTACGTCTAGAGAGATGAAGGGAACGGCAGCACCGAACAGAACCTGCAAAACAACAGCAGCGGAAAGGAGTGCTAACCCTGCTCCTGCGAGAGCATTAAATGCTTCTCCTACTTTCTTAAATGCACCTACTACTTTATCCATGGTTATTGTACTCCTATTAGGTTATTGTTTCTTTTTAAAAATTTCTTCAACAACTTTGTTGACTATTTCTTCTTTGGTGGCCACATTGGTCTTCTCCGCAAGTGCGTCGGATCCGGTTATCCCTGCACCTGGATTTAGTATCTTATCTAGAACCCTGGCCAGCAGTCCCATATATCGTTTAGCCACGCCGCTAGTAATCTTGGTTTTTTTGGCAGCGTCAATAAGTTTATCTCGTAGATTACCAATAAGAGCTCTTTCCTCATCATCGATGCCAGCACCAGTTCCTAGTGCCTTCGTAGATGCAATACCACCACGACGTGAAACCGTAGCGGTATGCTTTTGGACAGATCGCGGTTCTATTGGACTTACCAAATTATTTTGTTCTTCCAGATCTTCATCTTCAAGACCCAACACTTCAAAAAATCGAACAATGGTTTCATCGTGCAGGTTTGATTCAATGGCATCTCGCGTGACCTCGGAACCTTCTTCTTCCTCGTTAACATCTGCCACGAGTACCAACTCTTCTTTGATTAGATTCCGCAGATCTTTTTCGGTTAATTTCATGGTATCTCACCCTCCGTAACGAATATAAGTAGTTTCTTGTTTTTGTTATCTACGCAAATTATGGAGTAGATGTTGAGTGCGTCCAAGTGACACCGGTACCAGAATAAATAATTATCTTGTCTTTTTCACGATTAGGTTGGTATTTGGAGTAGAAAGCGAATCCTTGGAATATACCGATTCTGTGTTCAGCCAATCAACAAAATGCCTGGTAAAGTTAGGCATTGGTTCGTTATCGGACGCGGAATTGGCATAAGATTCAACCTGGGCCCGGAGATCGCTCTGTTGCCAATATTGTTTTTCAATTCTGTTGTCTAAAATGTCTAGCAGATCATCGTCGATGCATAGAATAGCAAGCATTTGGCTAATGTTCTTGTCTTGTTTTCCCTCTTGTTTCGACTTTATGGCACTCGCCAGCATACCCAGGAGTCCCGCTGCCAAACTAAGTCCGCCAATCGCCCCCACCGCTGGTGTCGCTGCAACCAATCCTGCAATTGTCACGATTTTTTGCAATCTTGCGGCACTCTTGCCTCCCGCAGTGAGCTTTTCTATTTCACTCTTCTGAGCAGATTTATCTTTTAACGAGAGTTTAAGCGCGTCTTTGAAATCACCCACCAACACTGGTTGGGTAGGGCACGGTTCAAGATCACTTTCGTCAAGCTTTTTATCGATGTATCCCCACGATTCCATCAATCGCTTGTTGATCATTTCGTTTCTTTTGTTGAGATGATTTTTCACAGATTATCCCTACTCCAAACCCAAAAATTGTTTGATCCCAAGGTCAATATTTTCTTCTTGTTCCCTAAAATCATCATCGGTTTCCCAAGTGCCGCCGTCGTATAGTGCTTTAAAGTTACTGCTGTTGGAGTCCATTATTTTTTCAACAAAGGCATCGGCGCTGGTGGCCATATTCTTCCTCCAAGTATCCCTCATCTCGGGAGTTGGTTCTTCAGAATTAACGATATCATTCAACTCCTCTGCCACTTCATCGGCGCTCAATGGGTATGTAATGTTGGGTTCTGGTGGGAAAGGCGAAACTTGTTCCTGCTCTTTCAGTTTAGTGTCTCCGTATCCCCACGATTCCATTAGTCGCCTATTAAGCTTATCGTTTCTTTTACTAAAGTGTTTTTTCATAGTTTATCCTCCAAGGATGCCATTAGACGATATAAATAGTATTCTGGAACGCAAAACTTAATTAAGAATCGTCATCTACTTTCTTGCGGCACAATTTCTTGCTAACTTCTTTCTTTCTGTCAATATGAAGTCCGCTCTTTCTGGGATTGCAGATCATCTTTTTTATAAATATATTTCTAGGTTTAATCTTCTTCATTTGCTCGCCCTTTCTTAGAACCTATAATTAGTAATAAGCAATTCGTTTTCCCGGTGATCTTTCGCCTTGAGTTCACCATCTTCGTTCTCAATAATCCTCATTCCATACTTGAGAGACCATGGTTCGCAATTATACTCTTTGAACCTATTGCAGATGACATCAGAGTTATTATAGGTTATCATAAACTTGGACTTTATATTACGGCACTCATCCGCAAAGATTTGGTGTATGAATGTACTGTGCATCTCCCCATTCTTGCCATATAAAGTATTTTGCTTGCCAATGTCATATGGGGGGTCCATGAAGATGAAGCAGTCCTGATTATCGCCCCCAAAACATGTGGAATAATCATCGTTTGTGATGCGAACTCCTGCTAGCATCTTGGACACCTCTGAGAGACGCTCTACGCCTGCCTGAGAGAAGTTCTGCATGCTCGCCTGTGGGGAGAAGGAACCCTGCTCCGTGAGTCCTGAGAAGGAGCACTTGTTGAGCACATAGAAATACGCCGCCCTATCAAGGTAGCTACTCTTGGCGATAGCGTGCTTGCAGTTGAGAAATAATTCCGCTGCCTTGGTTGTCTTGGATCGAATAAAATCAGACTTGTCTTTTCCCACCAATCCCTCTTGCTTAATCTCGCTTTTCAAATCCGCTTTTGACAGATCTTCGTAATGATCATTCTTAAGAGTTAGCAACATATCAGATAGCGTTTCGCCATCATCTCTTAGAGCGATCCAAAAATTATACAGATTATAATATGCATCGTTAATCCAAAATTTTGCATTAGGATATTGTTCCTTAGCTGCCAAGAACACAGACCCCCCACCAACGAACGCATCCCGAAACTCGGTTACGTTATCTGGCATGCGAGGCAATAGATAATTCATGGCGCGACTCTTCCCGCCTGGGTATCGCAATGGTGTTTTTGTTTTAGGCATTCTTCTTCCTTTCATGAAAGATATTATACTAGATAGAATAGCACGTGCATTCACTGGTGTCAAGAGAATTTTTATTATATTGAGCGGGGGCGGTTTCCTGCTAAGGTTTTTTCTACGGCAGCAGGGGATGCAGAACCGGGTGACGACAATGATGTAAGGTGTCGGTCTAAGGTTTGTCTTATCATATTAACGATTGAGGGGTCAAGCATCGTATCGCGAATCGCTTTAAGAATCTTTCTTTCGTTTTCTGGACTAATGCTTCCTGTTTCTGGGTTCATCTTTTTTTCGGCCGCTTTCCATTCATCGCTCCCAATAGATGGAGGCGCAATTCTCTTCTTTATATCGGCGGCGGTTAGCCCAAGATTCTTTATATCTTTAGCAGAAACAATTTGTTCAGAAATCTTTTTTATTGTTATCTTCACGATATATTAATTAGTTTCCTGTTTCGATTCTACCTTATTCTCTTTCGCTGGTTTAGACTTTATAAGATGAGTGGTGTACGCCCATTTTCTTTTTCCATCATGTAACACAGCAGAAAACAACTCTCCCAGGTGCACCAGTTTCATAAATTTGCCTTCTTTCGCCGAATCTTTATACCAATCTAAATAATGCTTCCTAATGACATTCTTTTTTATTCTTACCATGTCGCCGACTTTTATTGACAATTTTTTGTTTTTTATTCTGATCACTCTATCTCCTATTTGCTAAAAGATCTTTCCAGATCTAGCTGTTAGTTCCCAAGCGAGCGACCTCGGTCATCATTCCAGGATCCCAGGGGGGATCCCAAACCAATTCAATGAAAGCGTTTGTTACACCCTCTACTTGTGCCGCCGCCTGCCTCGCTTGCTCAGGAAGGATTTGCGCCACTGGACAATTGGGAGTGGTGAGAGTCATTCGAATGTTCACCTCGTTCTCTTCGGTCACGACCACACCGTAAATCAGTCCCAGTTCAAAAATGTCCACAGGGATCTCCGGATCAAATACTTTTCTTAGTGCGGCAACCACCTTCGCTTCAATGCGTCCTTGAGGAGAGTTCAAATCCGGTTCAGAAGAATACGGTCGATTTTGATCATCGAATTTTTCTTCAGGAGGGGCCAACCCGTCGGGTGTATTGTATATGTTTAAACGTGTCATAGATTTTTTTCCTTTATAAAGATAAGTAGATTATTCCGTAGTGATAGTTTTTGAATTTTCCGAAGTAGCAGCGATAAAAGTGTGCCACGCTAGCGTAGCGCATTTCACCCGCATTGGGAATTGCTTTACACCTTCGAAAGCGGTAAGTTTTCCCAGTTGAGATGCGCGCTCTGTTTCGTTTTTTGTAACCAGCGAATGAAAGTCTTGAAAGAGACTTTCAGATTGCTCTATCGAGGTACCTCTGATCGCTTCAGTCATCATGGAGGCGGAAGATATACAGATGGCACATGCATCACCTTGAAACGAAGCATCATCAATATGGTTATCGTTTAGATTGAGGTACACAGTGATTCGATCACCACACAATGGATTATATCCTTCTGCCTGATGGGTGCAGCATTCCATCACACGGTGGTTCTTGGGATTCTTTTTATGATCAAGAATCATTTCCTGGTAGAGATCTTGTACGGCATCCATCATGATTCCTTTAGCGCGCTTCCTCCAAGTGATCGGGGTGGATGATAGTTGAATGATTCGTATTAATCCAATAGACTCGGGCTTGCCCGTAATCGTTCTGGTGGTGGCGTAAATTATAAGGTTCTTCCAACACAATACCGAAACCCAATTTCAGATGACCAAAACGGGCCCCGGACCTGCCCGCACGGTGCATGACCATGTTGCCAACTCTTATTTCATCACTCCTCATTGACAACCTCCACTTGGGTTGAGCGTCCTTAGTTAGTCTCACTTCGCCTAGGTTATCCTTGTTGGTGGTTTTCTTTTTCATCTTGTCGCCTTTCTCGCGATAGTTTATAAAGTTTATTCTGCAACGATCTCAATAACGCATGCACCCTGATCCGCTTTGAATGCCAGCGCATGCTTATACGTTGCGTAATACGTTTCATCTTCAGTGTCTGTCTCATCAATTATCTCCCACCCAATCTAAACATCAAAATCGTGATAGTGTTCCACTTCATGCACGTGTGCGCACGCATGATAGAATATATTGTTTTCAGAACGCCACCGAACCTTTAGGGTTTCTTTAGCGCCCATCTTTTCCACGAATATTTTTTCCACGAATCCGATATGGTCAGTTGTCTTATGTCTAACCAAAGACCCCTCCCTAATTGCAATCGCCAAAGGACTGTTATATTTCAGCGATATTTTTTCTTGGTTTGGCATCTTCTTATCCTTCCTGCGTGGGTTCGTCCACCCACTTGTCAATCTCACGAACGAGAAATTGAGGAATTAGTTCCTGCCTCGTAACAGACGCAGCGTACTCGCCACGTGGTTGCATGAACCACCTTCCTGGTTCCTCCTCTGCAAACTTCTCGACAACCATCCCTGTCGCCCACATCCGCAACTGAACCAAGGAGAAAGGGCATACCAACTCCTTGTGCAGGCACTTAAGACTGGAGAGTTCTTCCACGCCCCTCCTCCAATAAGAGGGATCATCACTATAAGAATAATACCAGTCATGCGATAATAGTTGTTTCTTGAATTCTTGTTTCGTTTCGCTCATTGCTATTCCTTTCGCTTTCATTGTGGATTGTCACAGTGTTGTCCATAATAATCCCAGTTGCACTGGTCATCATCATAATAGAAACAACGATACTCGTAGCAAC
>Ga0208030_1000873_pt1 | contig 19388 bp, 23 predicted proteins | sample MalvirDeepMed_M9_FD_184246 | JGI IMG/M metagenome (GOLD analysis project Ga0208030, IMG submission 184246) | Marine viral communities from the Global Malaspina Expedition - Malaspina viral metaG DeepMed_M9 (SPAdes) (version 2) | ecosystem: Environmental > Aquatic > Marine > Oceanic | place...
TTTGGTTTTTTTGCGAGGGCGCAGTTTTTCGCGCCATTTTTTTCTCTGAGACTCGTCCAGCTTCTGCCATTTTCCAACGAGCGTCTCCGGGTCATAAAACTGAACTTTATTGAACCACTGGCCGCCGCTGTGGTGCCACTCTTGGGAAACCCAAAAATATTCTCTAGCTAGTGCCACCGCTAACGTTTTGGTCTCATCCCACCCGGCGTGGCTTAGGTCCGCCTTGGAGATTTTGGACAGCGGCTTGACGCCGCGCTCGTATGCGTCTAAAGCGTTATTCGACATGCCGGCCTCGTAATCGTAGCCGTTCCCGCGGCCGTCATAATCATCGTACTGCCGAAATCCGTCGTTATATCTACTCATTGTTTTGGTCCTCTATTAAGCATTTAATGATAGCTTCCATTTTTTGCCTATGCGGCCTCTTTAACTTCGCTTTGCTGTACTTCGGCAGCGTCAAAAATCCATTCCGCTGCCTGATTAGCTTTCGCGGCGGCTGAGAGGATAACCTTGGGATCATCCTTTAACCGTTCTATCCAGCCGTTTAAGTATTTGGCGTGATCTTCCCTTGGCTCCGGGCTGATACCGAGACTACCGCACATCATCGCGGCCCCTAATTCTGCGACTAGCTCTTCCTTCGCATAGTCTTTCGTGCCGAATGAGTTTTTAAGTTTCCGGTCGCACCGCGTTTCGTGACCGCTCCAGTGTGTCAGTTCATGTAGCAGGGTAGCCGCATAACCCTCGGCGGCGTCAAACTGACACTGTTCCGGCATATTGATCCGGTCTTGGCTTGGGATATAAAAAGCGCTCGATTTATCGTCGTGACCAACTACAGCCCCAGCACGTTCAGCCAAATCGTCGGCGACGGTTGCTGGCATTTCGGCCCACTCGAACCCGTCATCATTTTTTGGGATGGCGTAACCATCGACTTGATCGGCGTTGAATACCGCAAAGGCCCGGATCAGCCGGACGTTTACTTTTTCGCCGGTCTTTTTGCCGTCTTTCTTTTCGTCAATTAAAATTGGCTTATAGAGAATGACCATTTCGCCTTTCTCGCCAGCCCTAACTTGTGCGCCCAGCCCCTTCCACTGTTTGTATGTTGCCCAGCGTCCCGATTGGTAGCGGTGTTCGCTCCTGGCTATACCCAGTAGTAACCAGTTAATGCCCCGGTATGCTTTCCCAGTGGACATACTTATCGGCTGTTGCGATGCTGGCACCGCCCAGTGTTTCGCCCAATTTTTGCCGGATGTTTCCATTGCCTCAATCACTTTATCAGCAATTGCCCGGTGAATATCGGCGGTGGTTCGTTTTTTTGCTGGAATCATTTGGCTGTATCCTGATCATCCGACGCGTTCAAGATTTCTAATGAATGCATAATCGGTGTAATGAATTTCGGTAAACATTCCCGGCTTGACCCATTCGCCGGCAATTTCAAAACTGGGTAACGCGTTGATAAAAGTGGCAGCGTCACAGTCCTCTTCGAGGTAATAGAACTCATTATCTTGATATGAGTATTTTGTAATGTTGCTCTCGTCTAAGCCGACTCGTTCAAAACAAGTCTTGGCAACTTGAAGCCATGCGTGTGCAGGGTCAACGTGCCAAGTAAATTTATTAATTTCAGCCATGTGTTTGCTCCTATGTGATCTCATATGTATACATCGTGCGTTACATTCCCCATAATGTTAATTTTGCATGGCAGCCATGCACTACACACATGGACTTAGAGGCGTCTTGCGGTGCCGAGTCGGACAACCCCGGTACTGAGGGTTCAAAAATAACTGATTTCGCTGTACGCTCTTCTATGTGCCTCACAGAGCAAAAACCCGTTTCCGCATAAAAAAAGCCCCGCCGAAGCGGGGCTGGATGAAATGGACAAGCCTTTAGTGCACATGATACGAAACGTTGCGGATTTTGGACCAGCAAGCTCGACAATCATTACATTTGTTGCCTTGTGTCGGCGCTGGGCAAACATAACCAGTCGCAGGCTTATTATTATGCACCGTTGACGTTGTGCGCCAGAACGTAGGCGCGGCACCGTCAATTTTAGTTGCACTGATTCTAATGGTTAGGTTTCTAGGAATAGGCTTATTAAACGATTTGACAAGCTGATATTCCCTTGTCGGTAACCAGAATCGAACATTCGGCAATCTACGTGCAATGTCGATGATTTTCTGCAAATGTTCGGCCGATTGAATATCTCCTGAATCGTGCCAACGGAACCACTGTTCTCCAGACCGTTCTATCATCATAACCATAGCGTCAACCCATAGAGAAGACTCAATGCCCTTAAGTCTATTCGCGTGGCTGGTTTTTACATCTCTATAAATGTAATTGCCTTTCATGGCGTAACAACTATAGCAAGTAGTACCTGGAATCTTGGCAAGCTTCGAGCCTACGTTACACTGTGAAGCTGGGAGTCCATATGACAGCCCTGGCATTTTGGAAGGGTGCCCTAGGCTACCGATAATTTGTTTCGCCTCTTTGACTAGCATAACGCGGCCGCATATTCTGACGCGCCGATCTCACCGTCTTCAAGCATCCGGTAGGCGTCGTCTTCAGAAACCTCAACCGAGAAAATTTTAGCTTCAGAATTGTTTGCCTGAAATTTTTCAACGTCTGAGCGATTGGCCATGAATTCCGTTTTGGCGTATGTGATGCGCTCGGTGCTGAGGCCTCGATTGAACGTCACTGGATACTCTGCGTAATAAAAAATCATTTCATCTCTCCTATACGTTGGGGGTTAGCAAGTTTCGATTGCTTTGATTGCGTCGGCGGGTCCGGTGCAGCGGAAATCGGTGAGCATCGGCGACCAGTCGAGGAACCATTCTGAGCGCGCGCCGCCGCGATTCCGCCCACCTTCGATGGTGAAGTGGTGGCCGTTGGCCGTGCCAGCATATTTGCCGGGCGCAACTTTGTGGAATTCACTGACGCGTTGTACGAATTTGAGGCGGTTGTTAATCTTTATAATCATGCTCATCTCCTGTGCTGATAGTTCATACTATAAACCATCTATCCACCGCGTCCAATGCTTTTTTTGTAGCACTTTCTGCGTGGTAAAATTTCACCAGGTCTTTCTCTATCTGATTTGTAGCACTGTCAGACGATAGTATCGTGGCGCGCGCCTTCATATGTAAGGTTACGCGATTTCGCCGGCCCCAGCGATTTAACCGATACGTGGAACATACCAGGAACATTATGGGTGTTCACTGTTTGTTCCACTTATTAAAAGTCGAATGCTTCTAAACTGAGCTGGCAAAATCTATAGATTTCAAGGGGATAGAGCAAATTTGTCGCATAAACGACATTATGAAACCGCCGCTAATTCAAGCCCGCGCGGAACAAACCGTGAACAAAGCGACCCCCGCCCTTTGGTGATCGGCCCGCGTTTCTCCGGCGGCGTGGGCATAATCTCAAACGCCCAAATTCAACATCTATAGTTCCGGCGAAATTTTTTAAAACCAAGGTTGCACCACAGCCCCCGGATTAAATTTTTAAACCTTCAAGGTTGCCGTAATGAGAAAAAAAAGATCCCCAATGGCTGTGGTTTTAAGGCATTACAAGCCCAAGACGCACCGCCACAAAAAGCGGTATGTGCGAAATAAAAAGCACAAACTTGACACTTTATCTCAAACCTCTTAGAAGGCTGTCATGGCGGTCATGGAGCTATCAAAGGATGCCGAAGAAGCAGCGGGGCGGGCTTATTATTACCTAACTCACCACGGGGACATGTGGAAGGGCTGGGCACGCGAGGCCGAATACGTTAGGGGTAAATGCAGGGAACGGGCTGTTGAAATTTACTACGCGGCGGCCCACGCCAATGAGCGGCGTGAAAAATGACCTGTCCGAAATGCCACGGCAAGGGCTTTGTAGCTCATGTTTTCACTCATGGGTTTGTCTCCAATGATTCTTTAGAGTGTGATTACCCCGGTTGCGTGGGGGGGATTATTCACTGCTGCGAGGGGGACCAAGTTGACGCCGCACCAGGGCATGAAAGTAATCCCAATAATTTGTCCAGCGTGTAATAAATGCTGGTTTGACCCCCAAAGGGGGGGCTGTATCTACGGGGGGCCGTATGGCGGATATAATACCGTTTCATGGAAAAAGGGAGGACAAGGAGGAAGAGGATGAACCACTCGAATTTTTTCAATGTTCCTGTGGCTGCGGATGTTTCTTCGTTGCCGAAAACGAACCCGTCATCATCTGCGCCGACTGCGGAGAAGGATGGGCCTCTTACACATTTGAGCTTCAGGGTTTCATGTCTGGAAGTGTCTCTGAGCCAAACCCGCGTACTCCTTCAGGGGTTGATGGAGCAGCAGAATGCCCTAATGATGACTATGGATCATCTGATCAAACGTGACGACGACGAGTATTGGCCAAATTAAACTATGAACCACAACCTCGACAAGCTAAGGCACATGGCGCTACCGTTCGACAGATGCTATACGGAGGATCGGCGGGTGGCGGGAAATCCCGTTTCCTACGAATGGATATGGTCATCCTGTGCCTTAACAACCCTGGACTCGAATGTTATCTTTTCCGCCGTACCTATCCTGAACTACAGAAGAACCACATAAATAAGTTTAAGATAGAGGTGCCTTCCGAATTTTATAAATACAACGCAGACCAAAAGCGGTTTGAGTTTCCTAACGGATCTGCAATAAACTGTTGTTACTGCGAGAAAGAAGATGATGTCCTTAGATATCAGGGGGCGGAAATACACTATCTAGGCGTTGACGAGGCCGCCCACTTAACTGAAAGCCAGTTAGCTTACTTGCGGACCCGGTGTCGCTTGGGGGACTGGACCCCTGAAGAGTATTATAAAAAAACCTTCCCGCGCATTGTATTTACATCCAACCCTGGCGGTCCAGGGCATGATTTTCTTCGGTTTAACTTTATCGATCCGGCTCCGGCGGAAACCATTTTTGCAGACGCTACGACATCCATAGAGCGGAAGGGATACGCTGGGCACCCGACAATCTATATTCCAGCGGGGATGGCTGATAACAAATATTTAGAAGAAGAGTACGAGGGACAATTTACACACCTCGCGCCAGAGCTTCGTGATGCCTTGATGAAGGGGGACTGGGATGCCGTTGTCGGAAAAGCGATTCACAATCTCGACGCCGCTAGACACAAGCTTAGAAGCTTCAAGCCCCCAGCCCATTGGACAAGATTCCAAGTCATCGATTGGGGGACCGCGAGCCCTTTTTCTGTTGGATGGTACTGTGTTTCTGAAGGCGCGGAACTCTCCCCAGGACGTGGATATAAAAGTACCTGGTTACCGAAAGGTGCGGTTATCCGTTACAGAGAATGGTACGGGTGGGATGGCCCGCCTAATGCTACTGGACGAGGAAGACCAAACAAGGGTTGCCGTTTTCCCTCTCAAAAAGTTGCCCGTGGAATAATTGACCAGGAACAGAAGGCCGGCGACCGGATGGATTACCGTGTGGGTGATACGGAGATGTGGGCTCAGAGGGACGGTGTCTCAGTTCAAGAGAATATGCGGCGTACAGACCCTCGCATGATAATGCGGCAAAGCCGTAAAAACCGTAAGGGTAATTACAACGAGATCATATCAAGGCTGGCCGGAAACCCTGATTTTTTAGATGAGGGTGATGAGTACGAATACCCAATGCTCTTTTTTACAGAAGATTGCACCCACTTTTGGAGAACGGTTCCGCAACTTACTCTGGATCACTTAGACCCCGAAAAGGGGCCAGATTCGGGACTTGAGGACCACGTTTACGATGAGGTCGCTTATGCTTGCGCCTCTCGGCCCTATGTAGTGACGGAGGAAGACCGTTATTGGACAGAAAATTACGCCGAAATCCAACAAGCGCGTGGAACAACCGAAGACCCGTACGCGACGAGATAAAGAACATAAAGAACTGGATGAAATAATCCAGAAGTGGGGGAAACATTGAATATAGTTTGTTACGCGACGGAACACCCTATATCTCGCACCATAATGGCTGCATTTGCGGAGGGGTGTAAAGGCCAGGTCTTACCTCCTTTGAGGCTTTACGAGGGCACCGCTGCCTTATACGGGGTTCTCCGGGGATGTAAGGAGATTATTAAACAATGCGAGCAGATTGGGAACCCTTACATAGCTCTTGATCACGGTTATATAAACCACTCGCATTACGACGGGTATTACAGGGCGACATGCAATGGGCGGCAAGCATCCTTTCGAACAACTAGGCAATATCCATCAGATCGATGGGAAAACCTACATCGTGAATGCCGGCCTTGGCGAAGAACTGGGAAAGATATACTTGTTATCCCACTTACGGGGGCGACCGCTGACTTTTATGGATTTGATGCCGATATTTGGCTGGAAAACGTTATATCTCGTCTTCAAAAACACACTGACCGCAATGTGTTTGTTCGCCCTAAGCAAAACAAAACACCTATCCAGGAAGATCTAAAAAACGCCCATTGTATTGTTACGCATTCTTCTAATGTCGCCGTAGACGCTCTTCTTATGGGTGTACCGTGTATTACCTTGGGGGAATCTGTAGCAAATTCTGTTTCATGGACATTTGAGAATATTGAATCTCCGTCCTGGCCTGACCGCGAACCGTGGCTATTTGAACTTTGCTACAGGCAGTTTACGTTGAAGGAACTGCGAAGGGGGGAAATTGACTACGAAACATGTGTTTATAGGGTATGACCCTAGAGACGACTTAGCCTATAAAATTGCAGAGCGTAGCTTATTAAAGCACTGTGAAATAGACGTTGAGATACACCCTCTGATCGATACCCAACTGCGCCAGAGCGGCCATTACTACCGCTCTTACCGAGTGGATAAAACGGGGCAGATGTTTGACGACAGGGACGGTAAGCCATTTTCAACCCAATTCAGTTTTACACGTTTCTGCGTTCCTTTAGTTTGTGACCTAGAGGGAATATACGATACGGTCTTGTTTTGCGACCCTGACGTTATGTTTCGTGCGGACGTTGGAGAGTTATTCAAATTATGGGATTCTAAATACGATTTGATGTGTGTGCAGCACAACCAAACAGTTTCAGAAACTACAAAAATGGACGGGGTGATTCAAACCCCGAACACGCACGGCCGAAAAAATTGGTCTTCGGTAATGTTGATGGACCCAAGAATGTGTACGCCCATGCCACGTCGGGTAAGTGAAAAGGATAAGCGCGGTGGGATTACTAGGTATTTGGTTAATTCACAAACTGGTTCTTATCTCCATTCTTTGGCGTGGCTTGACGACGAGGATATTGGGCCTCTCCCCTCAGAGTGGAATTATCTTGTCGGGTATAGTGATCCTGATTCTGTGGAGCCTAAATTGGTTCACTACACGTTGGGGACTCCAGACATGGTCAACATGACGGAGTTTGGGGATGAGTGGTGGGCATACGCCTCGCAAGAGGAAATACGGTGGGCAGAAAGAAAAAGTGGGATTGTTTATTAAATTAAACTAATGTTTGGGGGAAACGAATGACGTATAATCCGGCATGTGTAAAAGCGGCCTTGACTGTAGGCAAGCTGATGCCTGATAATTTTACGGTCTTGGATATTGGATCTCAGACCTTGACGGCTAATCTCAAGGCCTCTGAGGAACGGGAAAATTTTACAACCGTTCCTGGACTGTATAAGTTCATGGGGGCCTCAAAATACGACGCCGTGGATTTTAACGATGAAAGTACGATTAGGGCGGACCTTAATACGGCAATGGCCTTGGGGCCATACGACCTTGTTGTTAATAATGGAACACTCGAACATATTTTCAATCCCGCTGCGGTATTTAAAACCATACATGATTCTACAAAAAAGGGTGGGCATATTCTCCATCTTGTCCCTTGGATCAATTGGAGAAACCACGGGTTATACAATTTCCACCCGGTACTGTTTCACGATCTCGCAAGAGCCAACGGATATGAAATTGTCGCTGCCTACGCCACCGATAGGAATGACACGGAGCGGTCAAAGGTTGGTATCCAGGAAACGAAGAGTGGCCCAGACGGGTTTCTCCCTGAAGGCTCTGAATGCAATTTCAACGTACTTTTTGTTGCGGTACTCAAAAAAACGGAAGACGAGCCATTTAAGTACCCGACTCAAAGCAAATATGACTTTTATTTTCCAATGGACGCCGCGTTTGAGGGCGCGGATGTGCAGACCGAGCCGTTTCTTCACTTCCGAACGAAAATGCAGCCAGAATTATATACGGCACTTGAAAAGGATTGGCCTGTAGATGTCAAGTATACCGGGCAAAAAGGGCAAAACCTGTTGCACCAGTACTCCGCAGGCCAGCTACTCGCTGAACGCAGAGTGTCCCAAGTGTGGGAAGACTTTGCCGGTTACTTCACGTCTTCGACGTTTTTGCAAAGAATTCTTCAGGCGTTTGCTCCGCACATTCCAAAAGATCACCCGGCCAAGCGTTTTGATGCGGAAGCCGGGATACGCGGCTACTCTAGAGGCCCGTTCCAACTTGACGTTCAGGCCGCTATCAATACGCCCGTCACCAAAAAATCCCGCGTCCGGGGGCCTCATATCGATGACCCGCGAGAGATCTACGCGGGGTTAGTCTACTTTCCGGTCGAAGGGGATGATGCGGGCGGTTCTTTGGAACTCTTCAAGTGGAAGGGCGACCATAAATTTCGTGGCCGCGCTTCCATGGAAAAGAAATTGGAAATCCCGCTTACGGCTGTGGAAAAAGTGGGGGAAGTTCCATATGAGGCCGGCGAAGCTATATTCTTTTGGAACGGGTTAAACGCTGTCCATGGTGTATCACCGCGTTCCCCGACTAAGAATTTGAGACGATATATAAACATTATAGGCGAGATCCCCGCTGTGGGGTTTGAGGTATGAGCTACGCCGCTGTAACAACAATGTCCCAGGCCAATTACGAGCAGTACGGAGAGAAGTTCCTTGACACGTACATTGAGTTCTGGGATATACCCATCCACGTCTACTGGGAGGGGACGGATTTCCCCTCTAAGGATAGCGACTTGATAGTTTGGCACGATTTAAATCAAGATCGTGACCGCGCTATTTTTCTCAAAGAATATGGAGACAAGGTTGACAAGGATTACCGATACAACGCCACGAAATTTTGCCACAAGGTCTTCGCCCTCACGGACCCCAAACGACTTGACCAGTCAGATGTATGGATCTGGCTCGACGCCGATATTGAAACCTTTTCTACCGTCAGCGAAGAATGGCTTGACGAGGTCTGCCCCGCAGGCTTTATCGGATCGTACCTTGGACGAACGGACTGGCATCACTCAGAATGCGGCTTTGTGTCCTTCAATATGGACGAGGGAGCGAGCGGATTACTACAGGGAATGCGGGAAGTCTATAGTTCTGGAGAGCTTTTTAGGTTAAAGGAGTGGCACGATTCATTTGTGTTCGACACTCTCAGGAGGGGGTGGTGGTTTAATATTTCCTCTGGGATTGCCGGGATGCACGTTTTCGATGATTCCTATCTTGGCACAAAGCTTAGACACGCCAAGGGGGAGTTGAGAAAACAGGGGAAGGCTCTGGACAACCTACCTCCGGGGTATGCGTCCGACAGGGAACTTGCTGGGAACAAGTCGGTAGCGACGTTGGAGGGACAACAGCTTCTTGTTAAGACAAAAAATTGCGTCCCTGACAATAGCATCCGGGCGCATGTAGCATACACCGCAGAATTAGCCGATCCCGACAGGTACTTGCTTAAATGTGCCCCGTCGATGGATGAGGTTATAATCATGGTGTCGGCAGGCCCGTCGCTACATGAATACCTTCCGCAAATTGCGGAATTAGCCGAAAAGCCCAATCATAAAGTAGTCGCGGTGAAGCACGCGGTTGGGACGTTGAGGGCTTACGGGATTAAGCCTTGGGCCTGTATCCTTTTAGACCCGAGAAGTCATGTCGCTGATTTTGTAGATACGGAAGACACGGAGCTTCTTTATTTCGTATCTTCCATGTCTCACCCTTCTACAATGGAGTTGCTGAAAAATAATGGCCTCAACTACTGGATCTACCACGCGCACGTCGGGGCGGGAGAAGACGAAACCCTCAGAAACCATTTCGGGGGCAACCAGGGCACATTCATGGTTTCGGGGGGATGCTCGACTGCACTTCGGGGAATCTCAGTTCTTAGGGTCTTGGGATTTAGACGTTTCAAACTTTTTGCCTATGACCTTTGCTATGACACCGTCGAAGAGGGCGCGGAAAACGCATTCAAAAACACCCAATACATGACGGTTAATGTGGAGGGCCGCGAATTTCATACTGATGCTGAAAAAGTTGCCCAGGTTCAGGATTTTAAAAATCTGATGAACCACATGGAGGACGTTCATATTGAGGCATACGGGCCGGGGATCGTACCCCACTATTGGAACGCGACTAGAGAAATTCTACCAAGCTACAAGGATGCGTTAAGTGCCGGAAACATACCAGCACCCGGAAGTTCGTAACCTCGTACCGGACCTTCTTAAAAGAAAGGACGGCGCGGATGAACTCTCAAAAATCGGCGATCTTGTTATTGAGAATTATAAAACCGATTTAGATTCACGGCAACAATGGGAGATTATGCACGCAGAGTGGCTGCGTATGTATTTCCAGACCGACAAGCCCGTCAACCCACCGTGGACCGGCTCATCGAATGAATCGATACCTGTTTTGGCTGAGGCCGTCACCCAATTTTCCGCACGCTCCTACAAGGCTATCTTTCCGACTGGAAAGCTCCTGTCCGCAGTCCCGATTGGTGCGCCTGACCCCCATTCGAGGCAGCGCGGGAATAGGGTAGCCACGCATATGCGCTGGCAGATTCTCTACAAGATGCCCAATTATAAGCGCAACAAAAAGCGTTTATTGCGGTCGCTCGCATTGCACGGGTCTTTTTTTACAAAAACGTACTACGACCCGATTAGGAAAAACAACCGCGTCGATAACGTGCGTGCCCTTGATATCGTGGTTCCGTACGGAAGTGGGCCAAGGGAAGTCGAGGAGCTTTCCCGGTGGACCCATAGAATACCCATGACGATTGAGCGCTCCCAGTTACTTGAGCGCATGGGTTATTTTGTAGACCAGATAGAGCCATACGAAAAGGGCGACGACAGAAAGCCCCAAGATGAGGCCCACGATGAATCTACGGGGTTTCAGCCGGCGGTTACCGAATCCGGCATGGGCTTGGTTCTTGAGCAATTCATGTATTTCGATCTTGACGACGATGGCTACCCGGAACCGTACACGGTTACCGTCGATGCAGGATCGGGTAACGTCCTTAGAGTGCAGATAGGGTGGGCGACGGATGAGGCGGGTAACCCTGTCGATAATTTCGGCAACGTTGTTACTGACGAAGACCCAGATTACCTGGCACCCGTGAACTGCCTCACTCATTACTGCTTCATGGAGAACCCAGACGGCTTTTACGGTCTGGGGCAGGGCCACCTATTGGCTCAGATCAATGCTTCCGTTAACAAGCTTACGCGCCAAATTACCGATGCGGGAACGCTTGCTAATGCGGGTAACCATTCTGGCTTTATATCAGAACAAGTCGGCGGCGGCCCTGAAGGCGGCGTTGTCGAAATGGTATTGGGTAAATTTAAAAAGATATCGGCAACGGCGGACGAAATGTCCAAGGGGATTTTTCAGTTTAGGTTCCCCGGCCCCGGCCAAGCCTTGATTTCGATGCTTCAGCTTCTCCTTGCGCGAGGAGACAGGTTGGGGTCTTCCACGGAAGCCATTACGGGCCAAACGGAAAAGGTGATGCAGCCGACTACCGTCATGGCGCTTATCGAACAAGGGTTGGAGGTTTTTTCAGATATCTACGACGGTCTGCTTGAGGCTTGGTCTCACGAACTGGGAATTATCTACCGCCTAAACTTTAAGCACATGGACCCGCAGGAATATTTTACGGCCCTTGACGTTCCAGAGGGCGAGCAGGGGATGCAGGCGTCCCGTGAGGACTACGCGCCCGACTTTCAAGTTCGTCCCATTGCAGACCCCAAGCAGGCGACCCAGCAACAAAAGCTTCAAAGAGCTCAAATGGAGTACGGGCTTTTGATGCAAAACCCGTTGGTGATGAACTCGCCCATGCACATTTATAACACAACCAGAACCTACCTAGAGGCGATAGAGGCTGATGATATAGATGCACGTCTGCCGAATCCTGCCTCTCAAATCGGGCGCGTGGACGATCCAAATGTGGAAAACCAGATGGCACTTCAGGACGCCCCTATGGTTCCAATGGCGCATCAGGATCAAGACCACAATTTGCATTTACAGGTCCACATTCAACAAATGGACGAAGGACGATTGACTGGTTTGGGGCGAATGCTTTTGCAGTCTCATATAGAAGCACATAGGAGATTTAATGCAGCGGGGAATAATCAGGGACTGGCTTCGCCAGGAGGAAACCAAATGGGTTCTCCAGGTCTTACAGACGAAGTTCCCATGGCGGGATTGGGGGGACAAGCGCTCGATGGAGGAAGTGGCCAGGTTGTGGGAACGCAAAACGATCCAGGAATTCCTCCTGACCTTGCCAGACAGGACGGATTTATTCAGTGAATGACCGTGGAGAACGGACGATAGACTGGGTAAGGATACCAGATCTCACTCTATTTGAGTGGTGGGGGATCAAATGGAGACGGTATGTTTGTCGCACACGATTTAGGGCTTCTGTTTTTACACATACCTAAAACTGCGGGAATGTCTCTAAGGGCGGGTTTAAAAAGCATTTCCAGGGACAATCACTTTGATTTTCCAAGAATGCACATTCCGGCAAGGGAATTCAGGGAAATTGTCGGCCATAACAGGTGGGATAAGTTCTACTCATTCTCCATTGTTAGGAACCCTTGGGAATGGACCGTTTCCTTTTATTCGTTTTTAAAAGATTCCCCTGAGTGGCTTGTCCTTGACAAGCGATGGAAGGATTTGACGGGCGATGATTGGGCCTACAGATTTGAGCGACTTGCTAATGGAGGGCTGGCTTATTTCCTGGACGAATTTGACTGGTCTCACTACACGCCTCAGACGGGAATGCCCATAGGAAAAGTAGGGCAATTGGACTGGTTAAATTACCCGATTAACAGAATTTACAAGATTGACGAGTTGGGGGAATTGTCTAGTGATATTTTGAAATTGACGGGTAAGAGATTATATATCCCGCACATGAATTCTTCTCCTCACGTACATTACAGAGATTACTACACAGAGCAGACCAAAAGACGTGTAGAGCAACTAAACGAAAAACTTATAGACCAATTTGAGTATACATTCTAATGGCACAATTTGGCGATATTCTCAAAGGCGACCCCTCTTTGATAGGCAAGATCTATCAGTCGGCAAAGAAACTCGACGAAAATAACCCCGGACAGGACGAGGCTGATGCGTTTATTACGTCTATGGTGAACCAGCACATCAACCCCTCCGTTCCTGCCAAGGTGGCTCGAAACATGGGCGCTGCGAAAATGCTTGAAAACCAGGGGGTGGGTCCAGATCACCCAAGCCAGGGAGGTGGTCTAGCGCATATTACCGAAAGGGAGAAGGCCCTTCTTCAGGAGCGGAAGGAAAGTTTGAGCGGGTCTGGCGCGAGGCCTCAACCCCTCAATCCTAGAGAGCAAATGTTTGTTCAATTGTTCAATAGCGGGGCGCAGAGCAACCCGTCAACTACGTTGCCTCAAGCAGATTGGACCGGCCACGGCGCAGGCGACGATGGGCCGAAGATGAGGGATGACTTCATCCGTCAGATGGTCCGCAATGGGAGGTCAAGAAACCCCATGACGGGCATTGACTCCTACTGGTGGGGCGGCTTTTCTGATGACCCAGGCTTCGACGATTCGAACGACGGCGGTGTTCAGGCTGGCGAGGAATTTGACGTCAGTGAGCCTGGCGCTAATGTTGAGGTGGATGAGCCGGCCTATTCGCCTGATGAGTTCGACCCAGGTGCCTATACCTACACGGGTCCAGTGACTACAACGGACGCCATGGGCCGTCCGGGGCTTTATTATGAATCTGGACAGGGCCTAACCCCGGCTGCGGCGGCGATGTATGCCGCTCTCCCCGGTGGCGCGCTTATGGCTCTGATGGACACAATTCCTGGCGGCCTCACGCCAGCGGGGGGGTACACATATGACGACCCCATGGGATGGGCCGGCGATGACGAGGGCGCTTTCGCACCCCAAATGCAACCCGCCGCCATTTCGCCATACTCCCCGTTTACCGCAGATATGCCTTCTTGGATGAACCTGCCTGGAACAGATTTTCAACAACTTAGCAAGGTGGCGACAGAGGCTCTTTATGGAGATCCCCGCTATAGGACAGAGCCGGGGACTGAAATATTTAGATCACTGGTTGACAAGGTTTACAGAGATCCCCAAAGTGGGGAGGCATTGCCGGGTGTGCCGCTAACGCCTGTCGTTAGACAGTATGTGCAGGATGTTTTGGGAAAACCTCGGCCAGAAACGATAGATCAACTAATTAGGACATTTGCGTGACACCTTTTTGGGACTACCTCATTCTAGAGAGGCAAAAACTAGAGAGCAAATCGATCATTATTCCAGAGGACGCAGCCAAGGCACATGCACAGCCATATGGGGTTGTGAGGTCCGTTGGCCCTCAATGTGACGATTGTGTTAAGGATTTGGTGGGGAAACAAGTCGTGTTTAAATCACACGCCGGGAATTGGATGAAAGACCCGGATGGGAACGACTTTTACCCGTTACACCAAGACGACATTCTTTGTGTCGTAGACTAGACCTGTAATTAATAACAATTTAAGCGCCGTGCCCTACTGGGTTACGGCGTTTTTTTATTTTTGGAGCAAAGATGAGCGAAGAGCAGACAGAAGACGCCCCAGCCGAAGAATCCCCGCAGGCGGAATCCAACGGAGAATCCAAAGGCACCGAATTTATTGATTTTGATTCACTGGCACCTGAAGTTAAGGCTAGATTTGACCGCATTTATTCTAACATGAAGCAGAACGAACGCTTGGTCGAGCCTTTAATCAGTGAGAACCGCGATTTACGGAATCGTCTTGAAAAATTAGAGACATCTGACGTACAGCGTTCGACCGACAACGCAGTCGCTTCCCTCACCCAGCAGAAAGCTGAGGCTTTTGAGGAGGGTGATTACGCCAAGGTGGCGGAAATCGATAATACACTACTTGATCTGAAAACGCAGCCTTCTGAGCAGCCGCGTAGACAGCGGGCGCAACCAATTGAGCAGCAGAGTGCATTTACGCCAGAGGACGCTGCCGCAATGCAGCAGTGGTCAAACGAGGCTAACGAAGACGGGAGCTTAAAACGTCCTTGGACGCAATCCAGCCACCCACTTCATTCTAAAGCGGCCAACATTGGCGCTGGGGTTTTAGACGACCCCAATATTTATGGCGTAAGTGCGGTAATGAAGGAAATTGACCGCCTTATGGGGGTTGAGCAAAACCAAGCATCTCGCGGTGTTCCATCTAATTTAGCACCGGATGCAAATGTTCCTGCAAGGAGGGGATCATCGCCAAAACTTAGCGACGATGAAAAGTACGTCGCGCGTAGGCAATATAGTCATCTTGCAGCCAAAGAGGCGGAAGAGCGATACCTTCAATCGAAAACGAAGTTAGGAATGGCCTAATGAGCAAACCCCACAAAAGGGACTCTTGGCGTCCCGCGTCAACCCTAGACGTACGAAACAAAAAAACCGGCTACCGCTATCGTTTCTGCAACGAAGAGCCCGAAAATGTCGAGCGGAAAGAGGCGGAAGGTTGGCAGTTCGTGAATAGGGTCACGGGACTGCCTGGTGAGCTTGTGGACGATGAACATAAGTCTGACGGAGCAAAGCGACACCGAGAGCTTGTCCTGATGGCCTTGCCAGAAGACGTCGGCAAGGAAAGGGACAAATATTTCGAAGGCATTAGCCATCGTCAAGAACGCGGGATTTATGAACAGACCAAGAAGGATCTTGGGCCTGCCCGCAGAACTGACGATACAGATAAATTTGTCATCGAATAGGAGTAATAGATGGCACGTAATAACCCTCGCGGACTGGTTCCGTATAGACACATGACCGGCCACGCCGTTATTGGCACGCGCCGCTATAGTGTTAAATCGGACAACCCGAAAGCGATTTTTCGCGGCGATCCCGTGGAATTGGGTGATGACGGCTATGTTCGCGTAATCGACACATCTGGTGTTTCCGCTCTTGAGCGGGGCATTCTAGGGGTCGTTGTTGGAATTATGGACTCTAACGGCCGCCCTCTAACTCACGATAAGCCTTCGGGCGGTGGGTTTTTAGATGCTTCTACGGCAGGTTTTGTTGAGGTCGCGGACGACCCGTACACCACCTTCCTTATCAGTTCCGACGCTACCGCAGCCCAGACCATGATTGGTCAGTTCTGCCGCGCAACGGCTGGTTCGGCAAATTCAGCCGCCGGTATTTCCGGCTTTCATCTGCGTCTTGCGGACGCCACCGCTTCTTCGGTGGGGCACCGCTTCCGTATTATTGCGATTGGTCCAAACGAACGCGCTATTGGCAACGATAGGGTTGCCGGTTCTGAGTTCGCCTTGAATCAGGATATAGAAGTTCTGATTTCGGACCATGACTGGAAGCGCGCCAATGTTCGTGTTGGCGTAACCAACTAAAGGAGATAGGATATGACTACAGGCACAGGTGCCTTTCCTGAGCTCCTCTGGCCTGGTATCGCTGACATTTTTGGAGAGAGCTACAACGACTACGAAGCTCTGTACGCCAAGATTTTCGAAATGCGTGATTCCGATAAGCGTTTTGAAAAGATGCAGAATGTTACCGGCCTGGGTCTGGCCGCCGTTAAAGACGAAGGTTCTTCGATTCCTTACGAAGACCCCTTCGAAGGCCCACAGGAAGAATTCGTCAATTCGACGTATGCTTTAGGTTCGATAGTAACGAGGGAGATGTACGAAGATGACATGTATTCGTTCATCAACGACATCCCCACCATGCTGTCGCGCTCCCTGTGGCAGACCAAGGAGACAATCGCGTTTAACCACTTGAACCGCGCGTTCAACGCCTCTTACACGGGCGCTGACGGCGTTTCTCTCTGTAACGCATCTCACTCTCTGGTTGGAGGAGGGACTTATCGAAATCAGCTTAATACTGCTGCCGATTTGTCCCAAACCAGCCTTGAGACCGGAACTCAGGATCTCATGGATTTTGTCGATGAGCAAAGCCTGAAGATTCGCGTCATGCCTAAATGTTTGGTGGTGCCAACCGCCATGAACCATACGGCACTGAAGCTTATCGAATCCGATCTCGTTGTGGGTTCGGCTGATAATGATCCCAATACGACCAAGGGTCTGTTTCAGGATCTTATCGTTAGCCCGTATCTCACTGACACGGATGCGTGGTTCATCATTACGGACGTTCCCCATGGCCTTATGTGGTTTACCCGCAGGGCCGCTGAACTTGTTCGTGATAATGAGTTCGATACTCAAAACCTGAAATTTGCGACGACTGAACGCTTTTCAAGCGGATGGTCTGATCCGCGCGGTGTTTTTGGCACCCCCGGCGCGTAATTTCACTAAATGACCTAGACGGAGGGATAGGGGGCCTTGTGCCCCCGTCCCGAAGAAGGACAAAAAACCAGAGCTAGGCTAAGGAGACAAAATGACTAGATTTACTGGCCCTGTCAAAGTTAAAAAGGCTTTTTCAGAAACGACGGTAGCACGTATCGACGCTTCTGGCTCTGCCCACTTCGCACAAGGCGCTGACTTTAACGGCGGCTCCATTTTTAATGGCGCACTTACCGCAGGAAGTGATTCCGGCACGCAAGGTAAGGTGCAACTCGTGCAGCAAGCCGATCTTGGCAAGACGAGTACCGCCAACGCGACTGTAGCTGTTGTTCCAGACGGTAGCGACATATTGGACATTTACTTTTTTGTCGATACCGCTTTTGCAACGGCGGCAGCAGACGTTAAGGTGCGTGTTGGCACATCAGCTAACGAAACGCTATTCGGAGAGTTTAATCTCGACACGAATATTGCCGGCGGTATGCACCACCTGGCAAACGGCGCGTTTACGTCAGCCGGCTCGTCTTGGAATAACCTTTCCGGCGCAGGCGCAAAAATTATGGCGCAAGTCACCGCAGTTTCGGGTGCCGTAGCTTCTGCCGCTTCAGGGAAGCTCTCAATCGTCTACGTGCAATAGGAGTAACCCATGCCGGTATTTCACCAATCACGGCACGTTATCTCAGCGGTTACCGCCTTTACGCCTGTTCCCCTAAATGTACACGACGGCACGTCACAAATTACGTGGTCCCTAGAAAGGGGCGGAAACGGCACTTCGACGTACGACATTGAGTTTACGTTGGACGATTTACAGGATGCAGACGTTTCGGCACTTTGGCTGGATTCTGTGTCTGGCCAGACGGCATCCAACGTTGGGAATATCACCGTTCCAATTCGTGGAGTCAGGCTAAACATAACTGCCGCTTCGGGCTCGTCTCACGCAACATTTCGCCTCTTACAGAGTGGGCTATGAGCGTAGGATCAACCGGAATGCCTCAAGGCGAGGGCGTTGGGCGTATGGGTATTGGGTGGTTGAGCAACACAACTCGACCCTCGATGCCGTATATGGGAATTTTATTAGAAAATGCTGTTGACATCCTCGCAGCAGAGGACGGCGACAGCGTTCTTATCCAGGAATAAAAATGGCTAATGTAAAAATTTCAGACCTCTCCGCTCTCTCAACCCAGGCGGCGGCAGATCTGCTGGCTATTGTCGATGACAGCGCGTCAGCGACAAAGAAAATCACACTCACTAATTTTTTCGACGGCGTTCCAGTTGCGATCACGACGACCAGCGATATTAGCGGTGGCACTGTCAATGCGACTAGCGATACTGCTGCTAGTGATAACGCGGCAATGGGATATACGGCTGCTGAAGGACTTATTCTAACGGGTCAAGGAAGCACTTCGGATATAACAGTAAAAAATGACGCTGATGCGTCTGTTATAACCATTGCCACAGGTACTACAAACGTAGACATCGTTGGTGATGTTACGGCATCGACCGTTAACGCTGACGGCGATACAGCAGCTAGTGATAATGCTGCAATGGGATATACGGCTGCGGAAGGACTCATCCTTACTGGTCAAGGAAGCACGTCAGACGTGACAGTAAAAAACGATGCTGACGCCGCTGTTATAACAATTGCAACTGGTACGACAAATGTTGATGTTGTCGGAGACCTGACAGCAGCGACGTTGAACGCTGATGGCGATACGGCAGCTAGTGATAACGCTGCAATTGGTTACACTGCCGCTGAGGGAATTATCGTCACCGGCCAAGGCTCGACAAACGATGTTACAATAAAAAACGATGCCGATGCAGATGTAATTGAAATCCCCACTGGGACGACGAGGGTAGAACTACCTGGTACTCTTGTTGTTGGAAGCAATCTAGACGGCGACGGT
>Ga0208030_1000875_pt1 | contig 19380 bp, 23 predicted proteins | sample MalvirDeepMed_M9_FD_184246 | JGI IMG/M metagenome (GOLD analysis project Ga0208030, IMG submission 184246) | Marine viral communities from the Global Malaspina Expedition - Malaspina viral metaG DeepMed_M9 (SPAdes) (version 2) | ecosystem: Environmental > Aquatic > Marine > Oceanic | place...
GTTTTTCAGAGAATAGGCACAAGTAGCCCCCATAACAGTTTTGACTTTTGGAACGGCAGTATCAAAATAGGTACAGCCGGAATGGGTATAGATTTCAGCAACCAAGCCAGCCCTGCTACTGGAATGACATCGGAACTGCTGGATCGGTATGAAGAGGGGACGTTCACAGTAGCGTTAGGCGGTACAACGGAAACACTAGCCAACGCCACAGCCTATTATACAAGGATAGGGAATGTCGTTTATTTTGCTTATTATTCGCAATCTTCAACTTTAGCTTCTGCCACAGGTACAGCAACCATAACGGGGTTGCCTTTTACCTCGGCACATACCAGCAATCTCCAATACCATATATTCAACAGCCAGCATACCACTGCTGTTGATGGAAGCAGTCGGGGCGGTTATATTGTGCCGAACGACACCTACTGTATTTGGCTGGATGAGAATTCCACGTCAGGAGCCAGCTATATTGATTCGAGTAACTTATATATCATGGTGTCGGGGTGTTACAGAACGGCAACCTAAAAGGAGAAACTTACAATGGCATTAATCGAAACACAAGAATATCAAACCGAAGTTTTACCAATCTCAAGCTATCACCAAGTACAAGTCCGACGTAGTGACATCATTAAAGACGACGCTACCGATGAAATCAAAGCTACAACTTTTCATCGACACGTACTGGCACCGGGAGCAGATATAAGTAATGAAGCACCAGAGGTACAAGCAGTTTGCAATGCTGTATGGACAGCCGAAGTGATAGCAGCGTATCAGGCGTTCGTAGCAGCGCAGGAAGCAGAAGTACCAGCATAACAATCCTAGAAGGAGAGTAGCATGGCTATAACATTTACTGAAGATACGACTATTGACCGTATCATCTTGCAGGGCAGATCAATCAGCGTTCGCAAGAGAACGACAGTGACGCGGTCGGAACAGAAAACGGTGACGGAAACGGTGACGGAAACTGACATGTCAACCGAACCGCCGACCATGACAACAAGTGAAGTCAGCAAAGAGGTAACGGAAGAAACTGTTGCCGGCAGCACTTACGACGATTCCATCGTGACGGATCAGGGAGAGGGCGGATACCGGCAGGATATAGACGCTTCAACCCTGAAAGAAGGGAGTCAGGACTTTTCGGCTATTGCCGCACCCTATTTCGCCGCTTTGGAACCATTACCCGAAAAACCGCCGGAACCGGAACCAGTAGAAATACCGGAACCGCCACCAGCAGAATAATAAATCACCCCTCATAATAAAAGGAGAAACTAGATGGCTGATACCAACATTCAGTTGGAAGAACAGGAAACATCGAAATTGGATTTTTTCAATACGCAGCTGGGCGAGATTGAAACGGAACTGCGCAAACATGCTGCAGCCAGCGAAGTTTTGCGTAATCAAGCGGAAAAGTTCATGGTGGAAATACGCGATAAGTATGGAGTTAACGGTCAGGCTATGCAGTACGACCCCAACACCAAACAACTGATCGTGATTGACCAAGAACCCGCTGTAACGGAGGGGGAAGATGCAGGAGTCTAGGGGCAGCTTATTCAAAGCCGTACAGGGAAACGATGACGCTGATAACTCAGCTGACGTTGAACTCATCGCTTCACCGGGTGCTGATGCCCGCATATACGTAACGCGTGTTATCGTGACAGTCAACACGGTCAATGCCAGCGTGATGGAGATTGAAGGTGACGACGGAGCTACAGCCACGCCGTTCTTGGATTTCCGGTTAGATGCATTGGGTACCACCAGTGTGGATTTCGGTCAATACGGGTACCAGCTGGCAAAAGACAACAACGTGCAGATCAAGACTGTTGCCGGTGGTGCAGCTAATGTGGTAGTGCTGGGTTACGTTCGTACCAACAGGTAGCCTTTAAGCAGGGGGCAGCGTGAATCAACCTAATCGCTACCTGCTGAACCCGTATTATCTGGGCGATAGCGTAATGCTGGAACCCATTGCACGGATATCCGGTCGCATAATAATTTGCGAGACGCCGCAACTGTTCATGCATCACGATGATGTTGATGCGGTAGACAATCTTCCGGCTAACTGGTCGAAAGCGGACATGATTGATATGGGATCTGTTCTGGGCGGGTTCAACCTGACGGATCTTTACAGTCATGCCAATATCATGCCGGCACTGGAAGCTCCTGAACTGTTTCTTTCCCGTACGGAACGCACGCGGTCAGAAAACAGAAGGAACGGCGGATTGAGGGTCGGTGTCGCACCGCGTTCCAGACACGCTTTTAAGGAATATCCGCATTTCGGGTTGCTGGTAAAATGGTTATTGAAGGAAGGGCATCCCGTCTACAACTTCGACTTGACTGAAAAGGTTGAAGGGGCGGTAAACGTTGTCGGGTTACCTATCAGGGATCTGATGACGTGGCTGGCCAGCATGGATTTGCTGGTATCGAACGATACCGGATTAGCGCATATAGCTTCCGCATTAGGTGTTCGTACCTATGTGGTAGGTGGAGAGCATTGTCACGGGTTATACGGCGTTTATGACCGTACTACGGTACTGGTATCGTCCACGGGCAGGTTTGGCCAGTTATCAGCTGAAGAGGTATTGGTGACAACCGGCTTGAAACGGCCGGCAAAACTTGTTAAGCTGCTTAAACGGGTAGTGGACATTATTGTCACGCGTCGTGCTTTGGGCGATATATTGTTGTGTTATCCTGTACTGAAATGGTTGAGCGCCAAATACGGGATAGTGTTGAGTACCGATGAATGGCTTTACCGGTTCATGGCCAAGCAGGAGTTCTTGGTATCCGCTGTGGCTTATGATCGACCGCATAGGTACGTGGCGCAAAAAGCGGCTATCAACTTGGAAGAGACGGTGGATTTCATACCGGTAGCTGACCGGAAACACCGGACACTGCTGTTTCAGGAACGTATCAGCCGGCAATTGGATGAAGAAGTGGAGCTGGATCATGAATACCGGTGGGTATACGATAACCGTATTGAAAGGTTCGGGTTGCCGGACGAATACATTGTCTTGGCACCCAAAAGCAAATCATCGTTACGCGAATGGAACAGGGAACGAGAACTGGCGGAAAAGTTCCCGTTAACCCGGTTCGTCTTGTTGCATTCGGAAGCTCTGGAAGGGTTTTCGGGACTGGATAACGTGACAGATCTTAGCGGTAAGACGAATATTGATGATTTGTTTGCTGTTTGCAACGGATCGGTTGGAGGGATCGTACCGGATTCGGGTATCATGCATATCATGGGTGTTCTGAACCGGCCGACGGTAGCTGTTTTCGGTAATGTCATCCCGCCGGAAAACCGGGTTTCCGGTTATCCTCGCGTGATGGGATTGAGAACAGAAGTAAAAATAGAAAAATTTGATTACGGTCTTTACAGGCAACAACCTTATTGCTGGCACCAGTGCTGTTACGACGGTTTAACCGCTGTTTGTTCCGGTACGAATCATTTCAGGTGGTGCACGCAACAGGTAACGCCGGAAACGGCCATGGAGGTTCTGGATGGAATTCGTTGATGACCAAATAGCTTTTGGATCAAGCGAAGATGCCCGTGACACTGAACTATTGAAAGAAAACAAGATTACTGCCTTGCTTAACGTAGCTGAAGATTTGAACTTGGATGTGCAGAACTATCTTTTAGAACAGAAAGTCGGGTTGGTAGCGGGACACGGCAACAGCATGGAAACATTTGAAAAAGCGGTGCTGATAGGTAAGCTGATGGCGGAAAACAGTCAAAAAGTCATGGTTTACTGCCATGAAGGTCGCGACCGGTCACCGTTAGTGGCCATAGCCATTGTTTCGTTGCTGGAAGACGTACCGTTCGGAGATAAATATCAAGAGGTTTCTGGCAAGTCCAACGGCCATATAGCGTTCGCCTCGGACGAAGCGGAAGAAGCGTTGCTGGTACTGGCGGAATCGTGGGACAAGAATAAGGATTTCAGGGAGAAGCTGGCTAAACTTGAACTGATCTGATGGCTAATTTTCTTGGTATACTCAAACAGGAATTGAACCTGATGACATGCCACTTGGCCTTGATGTTCAACATGGCATGGCGTATCAGGAAATCGCCTTCTTCCGCTTGGAGGTACACGGAAGCGCCATCCATTTATGGACAGCAATGGAGAATTGTGAGAGGTCTGACGCGAGGGATATATCGAGGAGTGTACTAACAAGATGCCGTTTATACAGGCAACTGGCGAATATATCGTTCCTCCTGAAGGGGAACGGGCGGAAACAAGTGCCAAACAGATACGTGACAAAAGAATTGCAGAAGATTTTTTCGGTAAGTATTTAAAAGGGAATTCCATAATTGATGTCGGTAGCGGTAATGATCCGATAACTGATGATGCTTTCAAGTACGATAAGGTATTTAATGAAAACTATGACGGTACTTTTCTACTGGAAGTTTTTGACGAGTCCTATGACGTGGTTTATTCCTCCCATTTCTTGGAACATTCCAACTGCAACTATCTGGCTATCAGGAACTGGTGGCGTGTACTCAAACCGGGCGGTCACATGATAATATCCGTACCTGACCGCATTCATTACGAGAGAAAAACCGAAATGCCGTCGCATTTTAATCGTGACCACAAATATTTCATCTTGGAAGATAAGGAAGAGCTGCCGTTCACGCTCAACCTGAAATCTTTTTTAGCGGCAGCATTAAGTGACAAGGATTATCAGCTGGAATCTTTGGGCCGCTGGGGTTACAGTATCGAGGCAATAATAAAAAAGCATGGAACTTAATCGAACACAGGTAGCAGTTGCCATTATAGCTTATAACCGGCCCATGCTGCTGGCCGGATTAATTAAACGTCTTCAACCGCAATTAGCCGGAATTGACGTTCACCTGTTTCTGGATCAGGCATCAATGGATATCTGTCCGGTTTACGGCGTACCGTTTAAACAGACGGTAAAGCTGACCGATATGCAGGAAGAGATGTTTAAAACCGCTTTTCCGGGTGGTAAGGTTCATCGACCGGAACTCAATCTGGGGAACGGCTTCAACCAGAAACTGGCTAGGGACTACATCTTCAACAATTACCGGATAGGGATTTTCTTTGAAGACGATTTCTGGCCGACATCGGATTACATTACCAACCTGCTGGAAATGTCGCTAACATTTGAGCCTGATCCGCGTGTAGGATGGATAACTTATAATGGCGATGTACCGTATGAACAGCATGTGCAGGAACCGATGGCTAACTTACCGCATCATCATGAACATCTGTGGGCATGGTTAAGCTGGTCGGAAAAGTACAAGATGATATCCGAAGACATGAAAACGTATTACCGTATTCTTAGCCGTAACATAAGGTATGACAACCGCGATACGGAAGCCATACGCCAGCTATTCCAGCTATGGGGATACCAGAGATACACGTTACCGACCAGTCAGGATATGGCTACGGTACTGGCCATGCTGAAATCCGGTATGTATGGTGTTGCCACCAGTTTCAATTCCGGTATCAACGTAGGGTTAATGGGTATACACACGCCAGTGGAAGACGCTTTTAAAAGTAATGCGCGTATCCGGTACGATTTGCTGGAGCTGGATCAAAGTCCGGCAATCGAATGGGACGAAGATTATTCTGAAACGTTTCATCACCTTTACAATCTTGCACGTCAAGAGTTTCCGTCACTAGTGGAAAAAGGGTTGTCTTCTTACGGTCACCGTGCAGCTTTCAGCTGGGCACCTTATATCTGGATGGACTATTTCTGGTCGGATATCGTTTACCTGAGAAAACTTATCAACGAATTGCATCCTCAACGCGTGTTGCAGGTGGGGTTCGACTATGCAGCTGTTTATTACCCATCACTGTTTGATTACCTTGAATGGGACGTGATAGAATGGTTGCGGACAGAATGGATGGATGAAGCGGAAAACGCCTTTGATTGCCGGTACACCAAGCTGGGTTTGGAGCAGGACGGGTTACCGTACCATCAATCCGACCGGTTCCGGTCGTGGTTGAAGGATAACCGGGGATGTTACGATCTTGTTTATGTACGACGTGTGGAAGACAGGAAATGCGATCAGGATAGGAACGCCATGGTAGCTCCATTGAGATCGTTGTTATCAGATAAAGGCAAGATAGTGGTTAAAGAAGATTTCCAGTTCAGGGTGGAAGGGTAACCGGTATGATGGAACACGCGACCATAGTCAATCGCGACCGCGTACACTACTACCATTCGTTTGAATGGGCCAATTCCCATGGTGTTACTACTGAAAGTCTGGGGTTCGGTATGCTCTACTATTTCCTGACAGAGTTTTCTGGCGGTCACCGTTGCGTTTGCATTGGCAGCGGTGGAGGGTTCGTACCCAGTATCATGCGTCAATCGCAGAAAGAAAACAATATCAAGGGAGCTAGAACGTACCTGATAGATGCCGTGACAGATGCGGGGTACGGTGCACCTGCATGGGCGGGTAACGGCGACCATAAGTTCATGCGTCATTACAAAGACGTACATAAGATACTCAAGAAATCTGCTGATGCCGTAAAAGATATTAATTTCCATATAAACTATCTTCATATAGACGGCGACCATTCCTATGACGGCGTTAAACGCGACTTTGAGGATTACAGCCCGTTAATGACGGAAGACGGTGTCATCACCGTTCACGATACCGATATACCGGGTATCAGGGACTATTTGCAGGAGATTAGCGGTACTATACCGTTTGAAAGGATGAGTTTCGGTAAAGTAGCGGTTTTCAAGAGGATGGAAGAGTTTAAAAATGCCTAGACTAACGATAAGCAATTTCGCTGCTGGTATCAAGGGCAGCCCCGGATTCGAGGCAGCGTTCCGTAACGTTGCTGCATCGGATATGCGCAACTTATCAGTAAACGAAAACGGTCAGCTAATACGCCGATCCGGCAGAATACGCAAACCTTCGGGTGCAGCAGCGTTATCCGAATCCATCTTGCGTGTTATACCCACCGTTTTTGCTGATGGCGGATCACCGATATATAACCTGTTCCTGCATGTGCAGCGTGACACTAACCCGTTACTGTATTGGAACGGTACAACGTTTGCCAACGTGTCAATCACGCCCACCATACCGGGAGGCAACACCAGTCAGCGGTTCGACTGGTCAGTAGCAGGCAACCGGTTATTTCTGGCTAACGGCAGCGTACCGTTATGGGTAGAGATTTGTCAGCTGCCTACGGGTACGGCACCGCAAGCTTATTACTGGGGTGTGGAACCTACGGGCGAAAAGAACAGCCTGACAGGATTTACACCGTCCGCTATGCCGAACATAACATTGGCCGCTGCCGGTTCCGGTGAGCGTCTTGTGGCAGGTAAGTACGCTTACGCATTCACTTACTATTCCGATCCGTCAACCACGCTGAACGGATCGCAGAACGGTACCGGAGCTGAAAGCAGGGGAAGTACGGTATCAGCCGCTTCATTTGCACCGGAGGAAACACACTTTCATATAGGGTTAGTGGATGTTGCTGATGAAGAAAGGGTGACTATCACCGGCATGACGGAACACACGGACGAGCAGGTAACGCATAAAAGGATTTACCGTACTGATCCGCAGGACTCTTACGCTGACGCTTCAACGGCGAACTTAAAGCTTATTGCCACCATAACCAACGCTACCACCAGCTATATTGATACTGGTCTTCAAGATCTTGGTGTCGTGTTGGAGCAACCGATACATATTGCTGAACCGGATGAACAGATCGGTAGCAACCCTCCCGCAAGTTTGGATAAGATCACCGGTTATGCCGGTCGGATATGGGGGTCGCAGGAGAACACTTCCACCATGGTTTTCAGTACCATCGATTCCGTTGGCGCTCCCATGTACGATACGTTCCCCGATTCCAATGCCGTGGTTCCGCAACGGTTTTTCGTTAACAAGGGCGATGGCGATGTGATTACAGCTCTGGAACCTTCCGCTTCAGGACAGGAACTGCAGATTTTCAAGCAGCATTCGCTAGTGATGTTGCGTGGTACCGGCCTATTCACCGGCGAAAGCAGTGGCGGAGGAATTCAATCGGTAACGGTTACCGGCCAGACAATGTCTACGGGAGCCACGGCAGTGGATCTCGATTTATCGTTCACTAACCGTACAGCGGGCTGCATATCGCCGTTATCGGTAGCTACGTTACAGGATAAGACATTTTTCTTGGCTGATGATCGGCAAGTATGGGTTAGCGTCAGCGGTCAGATGACACCGGTAAGCTTGGCCATACAACCGTTATTGAACCAGATCCCCGATTACGTTTTCAGTACGGTGACGGGTACGGGCCAGAACAGTGACCGTAACGCGCCCGTGGTAGGATGGGCGTTCAATAACCAGTACCATATGGCTTTCCCTATTGAAAGCATCACCAGCGGGTTAACACGGTCGAACGTCATTGCCGTTTACGATCTGTTGCGTCAATACTGGAAAGTATACGATATCAAGACTTCTTCTGATACAGCGGATACCGGTATACAGGACGTGGCTTATGCTCCGGTAGGTGAAAGCACCTATGACCTTAATAATGACGCCGTTTACATGGCTGTCAGGGACACTACCAGTAACTGGTACGTGGAAGAGTTCCTGACGGGTACGCAGGATAACGGCACGGATTTCACTGCATCATATACCACCAATTCAATCCAGATGCCGTCTGACAGCGTGTTGAACGGTGTTTACGTTTATTCTACCAGTGCGGTTAACCCGGCATTATCGGTTAATGTAGCGGTGGACGGTCAATCTTTCACCGGTTCAGGTGCCAGCTTCACGCCAGCCAAGACAAATAGGTATAGACTTGGCACCTTTAAGCGTGGTAGAATGTTTCAAGTAAAGGTAGACGGTACGGCCATGGACAACATCGAACGGCTGGAACTGGAATACCAGACAATGGGGAGGTAACTTCAAGATGGCACGCAAAGCGCCAAAAGGATCAGCCAAATTTCAAAAGGTTATGCGCGAATACGAACGGGGCGGATTGCATAGCGGCTCAAAAACCGGACGCATAGTCACCAATCCCAAACAAGCGGAAGCTATAGCCTATTCAGAAGCCAGTAAAGCTTCTTATGACACGGGAAAATATTCGCAAAAGAAATATCGAGCTAAAGGCAAACGAGGGAACCCTGTCAAGGACGTTCCATTAGCCAGAAACTGGTAACTTATAAAAGGAGGGATAACATCATGGCACTTGATTTGAACCAACTGGCCATATCAACATTGGATAGAGCGGGCGGGTTACGACGACGCAGATGGTTACCGCGACCGCATTGGTACTACAAACGGCACGGTACGGACGTGGGGTTAGGTCATTTAACCTTGGAATCGGACGCTAACCAGACACCGAAACGAGCTATTTACAGTAAGACAGCATCACGCAACCAGTTCAAGGAAATGGTACGGAAATCCAAACCCAGAGGCCCGTTAGGCGGGAGGTAACCGGTAATGGCACGAGGAAGAAGAAGGAACTTAACGCAGGCATGGAGCGCATCCAAAAAGAAAAGAGGGGTTACTCCTAAGAAGAAAGCGGTTGCAGCACCGGCAGCGCCATCATCTTCCATCGATCCATATACCGCAGCACCTCTAGTGGCCCAGACAGCGGGCAGTATGCTGGGCGGTGAAACCGGCCAAGCTCTGGAATGGGGTGCTCAGGGAGCGTCTCTGGGAGCGCAAATAGGGTCAGTGGTACCCGGAGTTGGCACCGCCATTGGAGCCGGAATAGGCGCCGGAATAGGTGCAGGAGCCAGCCTGTTTTCCAAGTCCGGAGATACCAAACAGAAAGAAAGTCTGGAACAGTTACGCCGCTGGGAAAAAGCTAAACGCGAACGGTTCCGCTCAACGGTGGAAGATCCTGCTAGGGAAGCTTATCGCCGATCAGCTATTTCAGCTTTGCAACGACAGCAAACGGGACTGGCCAGACGAGGGTTGGGTGATTCACCCATGGGTGTTGGACTGGCAGCCGGTATGCAACGCCAATACGATGTTGATGCCGAATCCAAGATAGCCCAGCTGAAAGCTCAGATGGAAGAGAACATTGAAGGCGTCCGCTGGGATGAAAGCCGAAAAGAACTGGAATATCAGCGTGGTCTTGACAAGAACTATTCGGACAACATAGGCAAACTAATTGCAGAATTCGGCCCTGAACTGCAGAAACTGGGTACGGGGACAGAAAATGTGCTCCAGCTGGAAGATGAAAGCAAGCTGGCCGTTAAACCGGAAAGAGATTGGTGGGAAGGAAGGCAGACACAACAAAACCAGTGGGCCGCACCGGGTGCTAAACCTGCACCTGTATCTGCAGCGGATCTGGGAGAGATAACTGCTCCTTCGGTAACAGAACGTTCGACAGCGACAGGTATGGGGGAACGAGAACTCCCCGTATCTGAAAATCTTGCACCACAAGCTCGGTGGGTAGAAGGCCGACCAGAAATCCCGACCGAATATATTGATCCGGAATTCACACCGCGACAGTTCAAGGAACCGGAGGATTACCAAGCAGATATATTATCGGAAATCATACCGAGAGAAGGCCCGGAACCGATATTGACACAGGCGATTAATCTGGTTTACGGCGAACAGCCGGAAGATATTATATCCGAACAGTTAACCGAAGGGCCGATTCAACCGCCATTGGTTCAACCCGGAGCAAACGTCATCGGTGCCGGCGCGGAAATAATCCAATCTTCACCGGACGGTCAGCAGATAACCATTGGTGATCCTGCTGTACCGCAAGGACAGAAAACGTACCACTGGAACGAAAGCCAACAAACTTTCGTACCTATGGACATACCAGTCATACCGCTGAGTACCGAAGTGGAAGAAGAATTAACCGTAACTGAACCTGATCCATATACGCCGGGATTTTCTCCAGCACCGGGGATCGTACCCGTTGAACCTCCTACTGTTCCTCAACCAATGGACGTACCGACTATTCCAACCGTTTCTGAGGAGGAAGAAGAAGTAATCGTAACTGAACCCGCTCCAGCACCAGCCACCGTTACTTCACCCGAACCAAAAACAACGATGCCGTCAATGTTCATACCGTCGGAAAGAGTGATTGATCGTGTCAATACTTTTGAGGATCACATTACCGAATATGCCACTAAAAGCGGGTTGGATGCTGCCCTGATAAAAGCTATCATCTCCACCGAAAGCGGCGGTATAGCCAATGCTAAGAGCGGTGCGGGAGCCAGAGGGTTGATGCAGCTGATGCAACCGGCTATTGCCGATGCCAAGAAACATTATCCCAAGATAGTGGAAGGTATCAACATGCAAACCACGCTGATGGATGATCCACGGGCGAATATCGCTTTCGGTACAGCCTATTTCAAATACCTGATGAACAGGTTTAATGATGACGTGCAAGCTTCTTTGGCCGCTTATAATGCCGGCCCCACCCGCGTGGCAAAACTGATCCGTAAACACGGCGCCAACTATGCCAGCTACCTGCCGCAAGAAACGCAGGATTATGTTCCCAGAGTACTTTCATATTTGAAAATGATTTCCAAACAAAACCCTCAAGTAAGCAGGATAGAACCCGGAGGAGGTCAAGAACAAAATGGCGAGCTATAAAGAACTTCTTCTACATGCGATGAACAGTGCCTTGACCTACAAGGAGCACAAACGCAAAATTGACAAGTTCCAGCGGATCGAAAAGGACTCTCTCAGCGAAGAGGAACGACGTCAAGCAGGCGAACTGAGGGAAATTGAATCCCATGGCCAGAGAACAGCCATGAACGAGTTAACTCTTGATCTCCAAGATCTTAAATTAAAAAAAGCGAGAGATAAGCAAAAATATGTAAAGCAGATAGAAGAGAAGCTTTTCGGACTTGACAAAGATTCGCAAAACCTTATATTATCCGGTCTGAAGCAGAAGGACAAACAAGCTCTCACTACCCAGAACCTTAGCGGTACCATATCTGCCAGCCAACCTCTCATAAGTGTTAAAACGGGGCTGGAAGGCGATGTTCCAGCACCACTACCAGCAACTGCTGATACTGCTACACCGGCCATGTCCAGCATACAGGAACAAGTAAGTACCCAGACTGAACCCCCACCGGCCACTCAACAGGTACTAACTCCACCTGCTCCAACTGCTCCAACTGCCCCACCTCGCGTGGTAGAGGAAGAGGAGACAGTGACAGAAACAGTGGAAAGCCCGGTAGAAGAAAGCTTCACACCACCTGTCAGGCCAGTTTCAGACGCTGATTACCAGCGGATGATGGCCCTCGACGTGATGGGGGATTATTACGACCTGAAAATGCCGGGATCAGCCAGCTGGCTCAAGGGAGTGGCTGAAAGTAAAAGGATGCAGCGAGAGATGGATGAGCTGGCTAAGGAACTGAAAAATGAAGAGATGTTTGACAGGAAATCTGCGGCGTATAGTAACAGTGTTCAGCAAGCTGCCAGAACCGTTACGGCATTAGCCAAGGTTCCGGAAAAGGACGAGCCAACCGCACAGCTCTTGGTCATGGAAGATTTGAAGATAAAAGGATTTGATCAGCTGTCACCGGACGGACAGCAGAACATGGTAGCCAGCACAGCCAATAAATTGGTGCAGGTACAAGCCGGTAAATTTATTCAGAAAGAACCTGAATTTACCACGGGCGATCCGGTAGTGGACAATACTGCGTATATATTAATGCCCTCCACCCTTGACGCTGACGAAAGAAAAATCTGGATGAATCTGATCAAAAACGCCGTAAAGAAAGACAATGATTCACAAGGGGACAACAAAACATTTACGCAAGGTTTGATTCAAACGTGGGTATCCAACAGCATGACAGCTGAACCCAAATCGAGATTTGCTGCCACCCAAGAATTGATCAGGAGTATCGATAGGCTTCGAGGTTTGTACGGGGAATACATAAAAGCAGGGGGAACGCAGGGGTTGGTGGTTGGAGCCGGCGCACAAATGAGGAAATGGCTGGGCATGCCGCATCCGGAAGGGTTGGCAGACTTAACTAACCGCATTAACCTAGAAGTAGCAGAACTGAGAAAGAACTTTTCCGGTGCTGCATTTTCTGAAAAAGAAGGCCGAGAGTACCGTGGTTTTTTCCCTGTCTTGAAAGATCCTTTAAATGAAGTGTTCAGCAAGCTGAATGCGCTGGAAAACAGATCTTATGACAAGGTTTACGGTATCTTATCTCTTCATATGGGCGGCCACGAAAACCGTCGTCATGTTTTCGGTAAAACCCCTGTAAAGGCTGAACCCAGCATCACGGAACAGATGCTTATCGATGTAACGGATAAAGGGCGTAGGGCATACACCAAGGGTGCCGCTGTCCAGTGGTACAAAAACTATACCAGCCGATACGGCCTCCAAGCTACGCAAGCTGCACTCGGCAACGTTTTAGGTGAAAATCCCGCTGATGAAGAGGAACTGACCGAAGAAAAAGGGGAATACATGGCTCTTGGGACTCCCGGCGATGATGACCAGAAACCTCCCACCACTGAAAAGGAAGAGAGAAAAGGAATATTAGCAACCGTACGGGCAATTTACAAACCGCCAGAGAGCGATGTAGTACCGTGGTTTGGAGATTCGAGTGCGGTTTATCCAATGCGGCGTGTTCCGGGGTTGGGTGTTGAAGTTCCCACACCGCGACCTCTCAGGTTCGCCGCTTCAATAGGAAGGTCATTCGCGACGTTAGTCAAATCAGCCGTACAGCTGGGCAAGGATCTAGGCAACTGGTCAGTTGATTACGTAAATGTAACTGATCCTAAGAAGAGATTAATAGCTTCTTACATGGCAAGAGGAGCCAACCCTTTTTCTCACATACCATTCGTTAAAGACGCTCCGTTGCAGAATATTAAGAAGAGGTACAATGCGGCCTTGATAAAGGAAGGCAAGGAACCTCTGGACGATGTAGGGTTCCAGCAGGTGCTGATGGAGAATTATCCTTTGTTCATGGCCTTGGGCAAAATGGGTGGCGAGCTCGAACGCGTGGCTACCGAAGGCGCACCCGAAAATGCTACGGACGACGAGGTTCGGGAACTTTATCCTATCCTGTCAAGCATAGCAGACGGGGTATCAACCTTCGATCCGTTTCAGTGGAATAAACACGACCGGTTCAAGGAACTGTTACGCGATGAACCCGCAGTCGTAGCGGAAGTTATCGCTACTGCTTTTGCACCCATAATGAAAGGCGCCAGTGTAAGTGCCAACATTGTGCGGAAATTGCCGCCGATACAGAAGCTTGACATACTGAATGACGCTTTGACGAAGGTGGAAAAACTGAGCATGACAACTCCTGTTCCCAAGGTGAAGATTCCTTTAACAGGACTTCAGGCAGGCGGCAACATAGGTAATTATGTCAACCTGTTCGACCCGCTATATCAAGCGTTACTGGTGCCATGGGCTGTAGACAACGTACTTGTCAAGCATTTCGCCGGCAGCCTTTCCGGGTACCTGTCACGCAACCCTTTACCGTCAGGGACGAAGATTGTCAAGGAATACAGCCCCACCATGGGCCAAATAGCTAGAGGCGAAATTGATCACCGTGAGATACTTAACATGTGGACAACCGCGTTACAGGGAGTGCTCACCAAGAAACATGACGGTTACATTGGTAAACTGGGACTTCTCAGGACAGCCGATGGTGCTGCACTAGAAGGCGTTAACTTTTTTCCGGTGATGGAACAGCTGAAAACTGACCTGAAACAAATAGCCAAGAAACACGATATCGCTTCAGTGGAAACCAGCTACTCCTTAGACCCTTCCGTTTCAGTTGCTACCGGCGGTGCACGGCCCACATCTTTTAAGTATGACGACTATTATTCTTCCACCCATGGGGATATTAATGATCCCGATAGTGACTTCCTGCGAAACGACGGAACACGGTGGGTGTATTCGGATGCAAAAGCTCAAGAAGCCAATGAACTGATGAACATGCTGAACAACACTCAACGCAGCATTGTAAAAGCCGGACACTTTGACGCTAATGGGTTGCCGATGGTGAGTTTTGAGGAACTGGACGCTCTCCGAACCGAAATGCGGATAGCTTTTGACCGTCCCGGCACCACTGCAGACCCTTTTGTCAAGAGAGTTTATAATGACATTTACAGTTCCATCACCGACCGGTTGGAAAACAGGGTTCCCGGTTACAAAGACATGAAAAGCGAATATGCCAAGATCACCTTTTTCGCCAATCAGCTGGAAGAAGCGTTCGGTATCAAAGGCGATCTGGCCAGCAAGGAAGGCGGAGTAGGCAAACAATATGTCATGACAGATAAAAAACAAACAGCATGGGACAAGATCAATAACGCCATGCACAAGGACAAACCTTTTTATAATGACCTGCTGGACGAATTCAAGAAATTCACCGATGAGGATCTGGAAGGGGTAATGGCCGGTTGGCTTTATACCAAGAAAAGTAGCGTGGGGCCGGGAATAGCTCCGGCACGCGCAGCTTCTTCATGGTTACCGCTGCTTACTTCCCTCTACTTCACCACTCCCAATAACATGGGCATCATATTGCGGAAATGGGGATGGACTAAGAGCCAGATAACGAGTGCGGAAAAATGGCTGAGATCGATTGATCGGCCGTGGCTTGACCTGTCACGCATAGGCGGCAGAGCAGTTTCCGAAGCAAGGGAACAGCAAACTGCTGCGCCATCGAAAAGTAAAGGTGATTTCAGCAGGAAAGGATATCAGGAAATGCTGGATTTCATTAATAACGCTCCAGCAGCCGTCAACCAGTAATGATAATAACGCTGTCAATTATTAATCTGCTGCTGAGTTTGGCCATTATCGGTATGCTGACGGTCATAATACGCCGTAAAGGCCGAGAAGGGGTCGAGAACGCCCTAGAACGCGTTGAGTTCCTTGAACGAGTGTTCGATACCATAATCAAGCAAAACTCTCGCTTAGAAACGATTGCCAGCCGGTTGACTACCGTGATAATGTCCACCATCGATGAAGATGAGGAAACTAAAGCTCAACTTACTGAAAACATACTGGGATGAAAAGGTGATACCATGGCCAAGTTCAATAAACAGGTAAACGATGCCGCTCTCTGGAGACGGATCGTACGCGAAGTACGTGATCAGCGGATAGCCAATACCGAAGTGGGACATATTTCAGCCACCAAGATGGAGATCGTTACCGAAAGGTATAAACGCCGGGGCGGAGAGTTCACCACCCCTAAACTTAAAAAGAGCCGAGCAGTTTCCATGGCGTCCCGCATAACGCGGGAAATCGGCAAACAACAACGTAGCAAGAAAAAAGGAACCAACAAAAAATGAATCTGCAAACCATACCCAACGCCAACCGGACATGGGGCGAACTTCATTTTTACCAGTACGCTCCCTTGATAATCACTGATGATGAAGGCAATGCCGAACTGCTGCATTGCCTGTTCACCGAAACTGAACTGCGTAAAGCTCAGGAACGCGCAGAGGAAAACCCTGATCTGGTTCCCCAGAAAGTTCTGAGTATGGGTACCAACGGATCATGGTGGCAGTTCTGGAGGTGAACCACGCTGATGGAAGCTCTGACAATCTTTGTGATATTAGCAGTTTGCGTCGCCGGCGGTGTTATGTTCATCAGGATGGTACAAGGTAAATGAAGGATGGGGGCAGACCGAAAACGTTTCGCATTACGTACGCCAAATCCACGGAACATATAGTGGAACTGGACGCGGAATCCGCTTCGGAAGCGTGGAAAAAGATCAAAGCGGGACACTATAAAGCTGTCTGGGAACATGAAGGTGCTCTCACATATAACATTACTACCACCGAAGAAATTGTTAAACACATAGCCAGTAACCCGAAACAGTGAAATGGAATCAGACGCGAATTCCACCGATACGGCCCTATCTTCTCAGCCGAACGGACGCAGACATGAAATCAATTTGGAATTGGTAAAACTAATTCAGCAGAGAGAAGGTAGAAAGTTTTATCTCAGCGTTTTTCTAGTATCAATTTTATTTATTATCATTGCTTTAATGATGGTGTTTCAAGCCTTCCAGCTGGACATCACCAGCGGATGGAAAGAAATTTTGCTGGTGCTGGTGGGGGTGCTGTCAGTCAGCCTCTCCAAATTAATAGATCACTGGTATGCTAACGATGAACGGGAAAGTGATTTACTTGAAAGTGCACAAGATTAGTAAAACCGAGATTCCTAACGATGGCGAAAAAGATGAACCGCAATTACATCGACGAAGATAGCGACAGGTTGTTCGAGATACTAGACGAGATAAAATCGGAGATAGCTACTCTTCAAATCGAAGTTAAAAGGGAGATAGCCGTTCTGCAAACCGAAGTGTCACTTATAAAAAAAGTGGTCGTCGGCAACGGGCAGCTACCGCTTGAAAAACGGTTATCCACCCTCGAATCCGAACTGAAACAAATGCAGAATCAATCGGCAAAGTCATGGCAGTTCATGGTGGCAATTTCCACCGCCGTGATTTCGCTCGTACTCACCTTCATCCTCAATGTACTGAAATGAGCTGGACTGACCGCATACTCAAAAGCATCAATACCGAAGAGATCATCTCGCAGGTGGTTGATCAAGTGATGGGACAGCTTGATCTGGAAGAGTTCGTTCACGACCTGCAGGAAAAACTTGTTGCCACCCTGATCGAACGGATAACTACGGAACTGTCGGTAGCGGTAAGCAAGAAATAATGCAGTGCTCCCATCCATCAAAGAAGATCTCAAAGAGCTTCATCCCTCCATACAGGAAGCCCACGCCAAAGATAAGAAAAGCGCCATTACCGGTACGTTAGCAGTAACCACTACAGCCGCTGGCAGTGCTGTCATGGAACTCGTTAATGAAGCACTTCCGTTTGAATATTTTGCCGGTGCAGGATGTGTAGGGTTCATAGGCTGGGCAGTTATAAAAGTGTTCATGATAGAAGCTGAAAGCGGTATCGAACACCTGTTTGATGATAACTAAAAAAACCTGTACAGTGTTGTTTTCATCACCGTACAGGTTTTTTTATCCAGTTTTGTACTATCCGAGTGACACGTTTGAAAGGTACCGCTAAGGGCTAACAGTACCCTTTTCCGTATGAACGCCTAAGATGGAGTTCAAGGACACGGGATCACGGCGCGTGTCAAATCGCTAACCCGTACCAAAGCCATATATATCTTTTTTGTCGAAAGGGAGCCAGTATAGCACGGATCATAATAAAAGTAAACACCTTTTTTATCATAACCCGTGCCGACGCAGGAACTCTTCACGCAACTTCCGCCACTCGGAAGGTTTCGGTCTTTCTTCCCTCCGCTGCTTTTCAAGTTTACGTTGATCCATATCTTCCCTGTCCTTGGCACCTTTCATGGCCAGCAGCTTTTCCCGTTCCTTATAGTCCATATTCTCTTTCTTATAGGACTTTTCGGGGTAAAAGGTGGTGACATGCACTTCCAGCTGTTCCCATTCTTCCCGTTCTTCTACCGGGATCTGGTCAGGTGAAATACCGTTTGCCGTCATGTCATCCATCATTTCCCAGCATCTGGAACATGTCACCTCGTGCGGAATATCGGTCAACCCGCGTTCGTGGTTAGCCGGATTATCAGTGCTAAACAGCGTGTTACTGCATATAGGCAAATCAGCCACGCGGAAATGTACCTTCTTATGATGCAGCTGGCTTAACGGCGCACCGTTGGGATACATCCACCAATCTTTTAAGCTCCTCATGCAGCTCTTATTCCTTTCGTCTTACAGAAAGTTTTGTATCGATTCGTAATGAGAGATATCGTAATGTCGCAGTGTCCAGTAATGCAGGGTCACGTATCGTATCGTCGCAGTGTACTGAAAAATTACGTCATGTTTAGTATAGTCGCATGGTAGTGTTTTGCAGGGTCATGTCTTGTCGCAATGTCAAGTGCTGTCAGATCCCGTAGAGTTTGGTCGCATTGTATAGTATCGTCGAGTGCCGTCGAGTCGCTCGGTCAAGTCACATCAAACAAAGTTACGTCGTGTTTAGTCGCATTGTCTTGTCCCGTTCCGTTGCGTCCCGTTTGGTCGCATTGTCACGTGGAGGACCGTATCGTCGTGTCGCATTGTCAAGTTTGGATATGTCTAGACATGTCGCATTGTACCGTTTTGTTGCGTCGTGTTTAGTCGCAGTGTACCGTTTTGTTGCGTTGGGTTTAGTATAGTCGCATCGTTTTGTATTGTACAGTTTCGCCGCGTATCGTCGCATTGTTTTGCCTTTTGGACGAATTAGGGGGTGAAACAGGGCCAAATAAGGTCATGTCGCCCCTTTTGTTCCGTCTAATATTGTTATGTATGGGCAGGAAACGTCGCAATGTCTTGTCATGTACCAATCGGTTTTGTGTCGTCCCGTAATGTCGCAAGGTACAGTTTTGTTCGGATAAGTCACGAGCAGTCGCACTGTCAAGTAGGGAAATGCCTCGTCTCGTCACGCCTTGTCGCCCTGTCGAGTATAGTTAAGTACTGTCGTGTCGCATTGTCGGGTGCAGTG
>Ga0208030_1000876_pt1 | contig 19370 bp, 32 predicted proteins | sample MalvirDeepMed_M9_FD_184246 | JGI IMG/M metagenome (GOLD analysis project Ga0208030, IMG submission 184246) | Marine viral communities from the Global Malaspina Expedition - Malaspina viral metaG DeepMed_M9 (SPAdes) (version 2) | ecosystem: Environmental > Aquatic > Marine > Oceanic | place...
ATATCACATGACTTTAATGCCAAAGAACTCGGATTAGATCCTCGAATCTTGTTTCAGATTCTTGATTCTCGCGACTGGCGGTTGGCGGTGCGGACTGCACTGATAGCATCAGCACAAAAAGCACTCGGAACTGAATATCATCTCGATATAGAGAATTCTCAAGCGGTTGATTCTGGAGAAGACATCACATATACCCTTACCTTTCAAATCACAGCAGACGACCCCGACGAGCGCGTAAAGCTCTTCCGTGAGCTTACGACTGGTGAGGATAGCGATATGGATGATGAAGACAACATCAAGGCTGCTTTTAATAATGTAATGGCTCAGTTTTTGAACTCTCGGCAGCCATCACACATGCAACAGAATTTGGATGAGCGCCTTGTTAGAACTTGGAAAGGATTTTTAGGAAGATGAGCAAGTATCTACAAGATCCAGAGTATCTTTTTGGTATATTAACTGTTTTAGTTAAGAAAAATGGCGGAAAGATAACTCTCACCGAGGAAGAACTGAAGACAGTTACTACCGGTGACTTAATCGGAATGTATTATGAGCCAAAAACCGGCAACTTAATCTTAAAAGAAGTCGATGCTCAAGATATGTTGCATGCACAGAGCATAGTTAATGACAAGGTTGATGAAACCTACGATAACTAATGTACCTTTACGACGCAAAACTTGTTCGGGTAATCGACGGCGACACGGTCGATGCTAAGATCGATCTGGGTTTTGATGTCTGGGTTAAGAAACGCATTCGATTATATGGGATTAACACGCCAGAAACCCGTACTAGAGACCTTGAAGAAAAGAAAGCGGGTATTGCCGCCAAGGAAAGGTTAGAAGGCCTTATGAGCGAATGTGGGGGCGTTTTTATTTTGCAATCTCACGGTGTTGGAAAGTACGGAAGATGTCTTGGGACACTATTTATTGACGACACCAACATTAATATGTTATTATTAAGCGAGGGGCTCGCTGAGGAGTATATAAAATGAGCTATCTAGATAAAGCTATAGAGGAAATGAATCCTCAAGAATTGGCAGAATATGAAGAGATAATTGAACTTTGGGTGACTTACGGTGGAGATTAATTTTACTAAACATCCACAGGAACAAGGGGAAACATATCTGCAGCACATGTGGGGCGCTTGGGAAATCATCTATTTTCTGAAGATTCTCGAAGTAAAATGTTTAGTACATTCTATATTTCCTTTTCTATATACTACGGCTGTTTCGGAGAAAATTGAATGTCTCCAAAAAATGACCGAAAGGAACAAAAAATGAAATATTTAGTACTATTTATGCTCTCTGGCGTTGCATATGCCGACGACAAGAAAGAAGAGCCCAAAGTTATTTATAAAGAAAGGACTGAAATCGACTTCGAAAGTGTGGATGTTGTTGGAGAGTTGGTCAAGCCCCAAGGATCGCTTGTTTTAGAGCGAAAAAGGGCCCAATTCAATTCTATGATTCCATTGCGCACCGACTTTGATGACGAAATGGATAAATCAGTACAGGAGATCAAATGAAACTTTTAATGGAAAATTGGCGAAGCTTTTTAACAGAGGCGCCCGAGCAGGCTGCAATATTACAGTATATAAAAGACAATAATATACAGCTTACTGAACAACAAATTGAGGAAGGCATGCCTAGGTGGCTTCGAAATATGGTTGCAACTGGTATGTTAATAACTACTGCGGCAGGAGTATTGGCCCCCAACCCAGCCAAGGCAGATGAATGGGACAATATGTTTGATCAGGCCGCTTCAGAACAACAGGCAGAAGCTCCCAGCGCGGAGGAATCCAGCGAGACTGGCGAAGCCATGGCATCAAAAGTTTTTGATATGGTCAAGGATAAAATTCCAGATGGATCTACTATTAATTTAAATAGTGAAACATTGCCGAGTGCCGATTTAGACAGCAGTGCTTTTGGTAATTCTTTAATGGATAACTTGCAAGATTTATTGGCAACTAAAAATATTGAGGTTCTTGATAAGGGCGTTCAGAGGGGAATGGCTGATAATAACGCTGACGGTCAATTGGGGATAACTATAATGGATCATACTCCAGATGGAGGATATACTTTACAACTCAGTGGTCATGGCGGTCTTGAGAGTATTGATATCATGTCTCAAGTAAAATGAAGCTCCAACGATACGAATTCAACCTTGTTGTGGTGGGGTATGGTGAATCAGTCGATGAAGCTTTTAATGAAATATTAAATTCTCTGAGAGAGGATCCAGAAGCAGCAATAATAAATGAAGTCGTCTATGTAATTGTTAATGAAGAGGAACAAGAAGAAACAAATGAAACTCCTACTTGAAAATTGGCGAAAGTATTTGACTGAAGAGCAGGGATCTTCGGTTATTGCTCATTTGGTAGGGCAAGCCGGATCTGGAAAGACATACCTTATGCAAGGAGAGGACAACCCAGATGCACTCGCTAAAAAATATCCAAATCTTGTTACGAAAGACTTGGACGATTTTGATGATGAAGCAGATGCAGTAGTGGCATCTGGAAAGGGTGATAAATCATGGAGACCAGATCCACATAACACAGATCAAGAATTAGCCAGAAAACACTTTGATGAAGTTCAAAGTTTGGTAGATCAATTTTTATCCTCGAATAGCGATAAAAAGGTATTTTTAGCAGGGATGAGTGTATTTCCGTGGGTGGAGGGCGATAATCAATTAGATTTGGGTAACCCCACACACAAATTTTATTTGGATGTTGATCCGGAGGTTTCAGCCCAAAGGAGAATTGATCGAGATATTGATAAAGGATTATATGGAGACGAAAAGATATCTGATGAAGACTATGAGGAAAATGTAGCTGCTGATATGGAGCATGGTGCGCAGGAAAAGGCTCAACTGTTAAGCTCTGGATATAAAGCAACGACTCCTGCGGAGATTGAAAAAGTGGTTGATAGCATCATGAGTATAGAACAGCCAGACGAGGATCCGGTCGATGAAACTCCTACTTGAAAATTGGCGAGAGTATTTAGCTGAAAAGCGGGATAAACGGCCTAGGCCAGAACCAACCCCCCTTAAGAGCAAAGCGCAAAAGAAATATAAAAAGCAACGCCGAAAAAATGATATATATTCAACCGTATCCGGTCATAAAAATTTAAAGTCTGGTGCACCTTTTTCCACTAATACGCAGCGAGCCGGTACCGATAGGTTGCGCTTTGAGGATGCGGATCGCGATACTCTTCTTGAAAATATTGAACATGCATCTCGTCTATCTATATTTGATTTCGACGAAACAATAGCATTTACTGAGGGTCATATCAATGCCACAAATAAGGAAACCGGTGAAGAGTTTCAACTTAAGTCTCAGGAAGAATATGACGCGATTAAAGACGATGATAGATACGAGTATGATTTTTCACCACTTGATCAGGTCCATAACGCAAGCGAAAACTCAAATATTACATCCATCATGCGAGATAGATTAAAAGACGACGACACTCAGGTTATGATATTGACTGCAAGAGCGCCGGTCTCTATCGATGATATACACCGAACACTTCGTAGTTTTGACAGGCCGATTGAAACAGCCAACATCATTATGATTGGAGTTGAGGGCCAGAATAAAGGCAATTATCTGGCAAATGTGGTCTTATCAAAATACGAAAATATCCAAGAAATTGAATTTTATGATGACTCCGAAGGGAATATTGGCGACATGATCCAAGTGAAAAAAGAATTAGAATCCATCGATCGTAAGTTAAAATTTGACATATATTTGGTTAAACATGGGATCCCAGAATTGGTGAGTTCTTGAGTGGACTAGTTATATCGTGGAGGCAAAGCAAATGAGCGATGCAAATGGATGGGAAACCTATTCTAAACTAGTACTTCAACAACTCGAAACCATGTCAAGTGGAATCGAGGCTCTTCGTATTGAACTACAAGATGTAAAGGGCCAATTAACAGAATTAAAGGCGAAAGAAGACCGCGTACAAGATATTAAAGCTTGGAAAGAAAAGTTAGACGATGTGGCATCGCCACCGCAAATCAAAGTAGCTTTACAAGAAATAGAGGAGTTGAAAGAATTTAAAACCAAGGCTGTGACCATGTTTATGGTTGTCCAGGCCTTGATGGCATCTGCATTAGCACTAACAAATATGCTTTAAACGATGGCCAAAAAATTAACAGACACTCTGGTTGCGAGAATAAAATTAGCTGCAGCGCAGCTTGGTGGTCGTATACCATACAAAAAGCAAGAAGAAATTGATAATATAGAGTTGATTCCGGAAGTTTGTATAAAAGGTACTGGATATATGTTTTGCTATCAAGCTGATAGCAGATCTTTTGTTAAGATACAACGCGGACAAAAAGCACTTATCATGGAAGAAAGAGCCAATACATATTTAATATATACTTTCGATGGTTTTTTAGTTGAAATCGAGAAAGATCAAGTAATGTCAACGGGTTTTGACTAATGCTTTTTCAATTTGGCATATTTTGGAAACTTATTGCGACTCTATGTTTTTCTTGGTTTTTGTACTTTGTTTTTGGCTTTGAATTATGTGTTGTAACCTTATTGTCAATATTATTAGTTTTTCAAAATAATAAAAGTGGGTAATTATTGTGGGGACTAATTACGCGCATGTCGTTGAAGAAAAACAGCAAACTATATGTGTATGATGAAGAAAGTGGCATCTCTTCTGTGTTTAATGAAATGTTTGTTGTAAAAATGTTGGCTAATGATACAATTGAAAATGTAGGAATATATAAAAAGTTCGAAGAAGCCGAAACCGAATTAATCAAGTATTTAAGCAAAGGCACATGCTGCTGGATAGTTAGCAACAATGAATGAAAAAGAACAGTTCGGCGAATTAGCAGCCGATGAATTTAATGTTGGGGATATTGTCCAGTGGACAACCTGGGACAAAACCTCCGAAAACTGGAACATCAACTATGGTGTTTTGGTAAAATTAGAAAATACGATAAGGTCAAATCGGATGGTTTCAATTGCCACTGTCAAACCACTAAATGAACAATTTGAAGAAAAAGAATTATTTACTCTCAGCCTCAAGTTGGTTAAACCGCATAGTTTTGATAGTGAAATGAATAGTTGAATACTATTTATATTAGGTTTTTTTATGAATGATCTATTAAAAAATATTATTAAACAATTCATGCCGTTTGCTCAAAAGCAAATTGGTTTTAAAAATCCGCCGCGTTTATTTCTTCGCAACGATCCGATGAATGCTCAAAATCCTTTAGGAAAAACAGCATTCTATGATCCGGGTGCCAAGTCTGTTACACTATATATAACGGGCCGGCATCCTAAAGATATACTTCGTTCCTTGGGTCATGAGCTGGTTCACCACAAACAAAATTGTGATGGCGAGTTTAGTGATTCCGATGATATGGGCCCGGGATATGCTCAGCGTAGTCCGCATTTGCGAGACATGGAAGAAAAAGCAAATTTGCACGGAAGTATGTGTCTTCGCGATTTTGAGGATATGTTAAAGAAAGAAAACACTATTTATTACGAACATCTACAAAAAGGAGAAAAAACGATGTCTACGAAAGATTGGAAAAATAAGGAAATTTCACAACTTCTATCAGAAGCTTGGGGATTTAAATTTAACTCGCTACAAGAGTTTGACGAGTTCAATGGAACTGGCGAAATTCAAGCAGAGGGTGAAGAAGAGATAGAAGAAGGTGGCCGTGATTATGGCCGCAAAAAACCACACCAGAGCAAGAAATACAAGGATGAAGATCCTCCCCCTGCAGACGAGTCACTCGAAGAAGGCGATGAGGATGTCGTTGAAGAAGGCGACGAAGAGGCTCTTGAGGAATTCTCGATTGGTAAAACAATTGGTAAGGCTGCAATGTTACCCGTTACTGCACTCGGCAAGACTGTCGGCGGTGCTGTTAATGTAGTCAAGGGCGCCGCCGGCGCCGCGGTAGACGCTGGAAAAGACGCTCTCACGATCGGCGACGATGACGACGAGGACGAGGACGAACAGAACGAGGAAGTGGAACTTCAAGAAGCTATTACCAAAATTCTTCGTAAGCACTTAAAGGGCTAAGAAGATGACCGGTAAATACAAAAATTGAACTTAAAAAGTGTAAAAACCGATTCGTTCAAAAATTATTATTAAACTTAAAAGAGGACAAACACATGTCATTAAATTCCGATTGGCGAAATTTTCTTACAGAGAGCATAGATGAAAAGAACATCTTTACCTATATTCAAGGTCTCCAAGAAATAATTTCCAATCTTAAACCTAGAACTATGACTGAAAAACGCAGATTGCAGATCGCAAAGACACATCTGCGTGAAGTTAAGAGATTTGCCAGAAGGATGGAAAATGAGATGTCGGTTCTCCAAGAAAAGCTTAATATTATAGAAGAGTCAAAGGGAGATGAGTAATGGGTGGTGTCGCAGGGCACATGGCCCATTTGTCAGAAGATACTGACTTAACATTTAGCGAAATTATAGATATTCTCGGCAAGGTCGCAAATGCCGAGATTACTAACGCTACCGAGAAAGTTGATGGTCAAAACTTGTTTTTGACCGTTGACGGTTCTGGGGAAATCAAAACTGCTAGAAATAGCGGTGATGTTAAAAAAGGTGGTATGACAACTGATGAGTATATCAGTAAATGGGCAGGACATCCAGCCGAGAATGCGTTTACAAACGGTTTTAAGGCGGTCTCAGCAGCTTTACGGAAGCTTAGCCCAGATGACTTAGAAGCAATCTTTGCAAGCGGCCAGAAGTATGTTAATATGGAGATTATGTATCCCAATAATCCAAACATTATTTTGTACTCGTCTCCGAATATTGTTTTGCACGGTCTTCAATACTTTGGCGACAACGAAGAAACAGCAGAGATGCGCCAATTAACAAAACAAAAGTTCTCTAAGCTTTCTAGTTTAATTGACGGAGCCTCTGAAACAGTTGGCAAAGAAGAGTGGGCAGTAAATGGCCCAAAACTCGTCGCACTTAGAAAGTTAGCCGATGGCTCTGCTTTGGAGGATGTTACCTCTAAAATACAATCATTTGCTGCGCCCGTTGGAACGGGCGCTACTTTGGGCGATTATATCGAACAAGTAGTTAAAGGCTATGCTGAACAAGTGGATCTACCGGCAGATGTTACGGAAAAGCTTGTTACTTTAATGTTGAATCCAGATGAAGCTAAAGAGCAAGGCATCACGGTTGTTAACCTTAAGAAAGGTCTCCCGAAAGAACTACAAGCTACAGTTTCCAATCTCGGTGCTAAAACCAAATCTAGAAAATACATTGCTAGCGTTTTGAAGCCGCTTGAGATAGCCATTAGCGATTTTGCTATTGAGGTACTCCGCGGAGTCAAGAGTTACTTTGTCAGCGATAATGATCAAGAGGTTGCCCGCATGCGCGCAGAACTTGAACAGTCAATTGCTTACCTTAAGAATTTACAAGCATCAGGCGATGAAAAGATGGGCGAACTAGTCGACCAACAACTTGCCAAGCTTGGCGATGTCGAAAATCTTGCGTCTTCTATGGAGGGCGTTGTCTTCGAATATCCACCGGGCTCAGACAGGATCTATAAATTGACTGGAGCGTTTGCCATGGCCAATCAAATCATTGGTAGAGCAAGGCGTTCTGGGATGACCGAAGAGGAAGAACTTGAAGAAGAATTCGATATCGATATTGTTGAAGATGATTATGATTCAGAAGCAGATGAGTGGTATGAGTTAAGACATCAAATGGATCAGGAACTCGGAGAACCCGCAGATGATGAATCAGATGATCCGGTAGTCGATGCTGATTACCCTAAAACGATTGCTGTTGTTCCAGGTGCATATAAACCACCTCACAAGGGACATCTGGATATGATACGAAAATATGCTGCCTTTGCTGATGAAGTAAAAGTACTAATTTCGAAACCAACCGCCCGCGGGCGTACCCTCCCCGATGGCCGTGAAATCACAGCTGAAGATTCTCTTAATATATGGAAGATCTTAGCCGCCGATTTGTCTAATGTTGATATATCTATATCGACCCACGCATCACCAATTAATGCTGCGTATGAGTATGTTGGCGAGGAGGGGCCATTAAATACAGGCGATAAAGTTATTCTAGGTTGCAGTGAAAAAGATTGCGATTGGAAACGCTGGGCAGGCGCCGAAAAATATATTAAAGATGGCGTGGAACTAATTTCACCGCAAGGAACAGCTGTTTCCCCCACAATGCGACCTAGTGGTAGTCCATATAGCGCCACTGAATTTCGGGATGCATTAGGCGATCCAGATAATCGCGCAGAGATAGCTGATTTTGTTGGTGAAGAGAATGTAGATGCTGTTTTAAGCATACTGGGTCTCGGCACTGTTAAGGAAATGTCCGGAGCAGGAGGTATGGCGGGTGCGCCGGTCCCTTTGGAATCTGGGTCGGATAAGACCCAGAAAAAAAGAGCTAAACAAAACGAATATATTGATTTAAGCTTGATTGATGAGGTTATGGAACTAATTACTAAAAGAGGCATTGTACGATGAACCAAGAAGAAGAGATTCTTAGAGAGAATATAAGGCAGATCATTAGATTTGTCAAACAGAAAAAGTCGACTGAAGAAGACGAACTTCGCCAGGTAGTTCGTGAGTTTATCGATATCGAAATGCAGACCTTAACGGAAGCTGGTCCTGATGTCGATCCTACTCCGAATAAGTCTACCGGTATTAATGTTCTAGAAGAACTCCTTAAGAAGATTATACCAGTTTTAGAGACCGATTACAAGTCCTTAACTACAGATACTTCACAAAGAGAGTCTTTTCGTTCTCACATTATCAACGCTGTAGTTAACTCACTCACGCCGGCCAAAATTAATACTGCTGCCGGCGATGCGGAAGATGATCTAGAAGAGGAGATTGAAATCAATGTTAGTGATAGCCCTGTCGATGATAAGTTTATCGATATTCGCTCTGATGCCGAGAAATCAGCAGAGGAAGAAGAAGAGGAAGAGGATCCAGCAGATGCGTTCGGAGCAGGCGTCGACGGCGACAAAACTGGACGCAATGTGGCGTACCAATCTTTCAAAAAAATAGAAACTAGTATCATCGATGCATATGAACTTTTAGGGAACCCTGAAGATCAAGAGTTATTTTATGATTATTTAATTGCAAATCTCAAGCTTTATTTTGATAAATTCGAAGAGGAGCTGGCTGGAGTACTCGATGAGCCAACCAACCAAGCCTATGATACCGCCGCCGCCGAACAGCCACCGGCCGGGGAAGAGCCTATCGGTAGTGAACCTGTGGGTGATGAGCTAGAGTTGGAGTTATAGTGGCTAAAACACCTTTGAAAGAATTAGAGGACATTTTTGGTGGCCCGGGCCTGCCGCTTTTAGGCGCGAGTAGCGGTACAGCAGAACTAACTACGGCCTTACAAATTTTAAACGGAGTCGACGACAGTAAACTCGACACACTCGACATGAGGATACAGTTTAAAAACCTTCCGTTTGGGCCCCCGACCGGAGAACTTAAAGAGGTAATAGACAAAGCCAAAGGGCCCTCGGAGGCGATGGCTCACCTCATATACTATTTTGTGATGAGAGCGATTGAAGCGCATGACCACGAATAGACCGTCACCGTTAATAAAAAATCACAAAAAGTACTTGACAAGATTATCAAAAAGAGTTACACTTTAATTGTGATTGTTTGCTAGCAAATGAAATCATGTCTGAATATAGTATAATATCTAAATTAAAAGATCAAAACAAATTAAGCGATCACATGCTATCATGTATCAACAACTTAACCTTAGAAGATTTGATATCTGTGAAGCTAGAACTTTCAACTAATTTATTAAACCACAGATTGTATGGTTTAGACATATGGAACAAAATGCCTAATATTACAAAAGAAGCCGTTTTAAACTTTTCGTTGGCAGTTACTAAGAACAAAACCGACGCAGCCCGTTTCCTAGGTATAACACAGCAGAACTTTCGAAGGGCATGCAAAACTTATAAAATTGAAAAGGAAAAAAATGATTAAATATTTAATGTTAGGTCTCGTAGGTTGCCCGGCAACACTCAAAGTAGATCCCCCCTCAGCTAGCGATTCAAGTGTAACCGAGGATCCCCTTCCCACCGAGTTTGGTGTTATAGAGAGAGAAGATTGCGATCAAAAGGCCATTGGTTCAGATGTTTGTAATATTGTCTTATATGATCAGAATAAAGAGATTTGGGAACTCTACGATCACAAAGGAAAAGTGGTGGTACTAGATATCTCCACTGTTTGGTGCGGCCCGTGTCAAGCGGCAGGAATGCATACGCAAGGCATACAAGATGATTACGGCACTCAGATAGAGTTTGTTACATTCTTAGTAGAAGGCCCAACAGGCGAAGCCCCTACCGACGAAGATATGCAAATATGGGTTGACACACACAATATAACATCCGCACCGATTCTACAAGCTTCCAGAGAGTATGTGATGGATCCTGCAGGAATTACCGGCTACCTCGTAGGGGGTTTTCCCACCTATGTCTTCTTAAATAAAGACATGCAGATTCATGTTGGAGCAGTTGGCTTCAACGAAACCTATGTTCGTAGTGTGATTGATGAATTACTGTAATGTACAAGGTCTATAAATATGATGGACATTACATTCAGGGTACCTTTATAAGCAAGCACACTACCGAAAAGGCCGCAATGAAATCTGCAAAGAAAAATATTAATTTTAAGTTTGCTATTAAAAGCAAGCTTGCTAAACCAAAAGTTATTTGGTTAGATGATGAAAATAATAGTCCAGTAGGTCTAATTACTATAGAATAAAAGGGGGCGTCAAGGCTTCGACAGAGCAAAAAAGAGAAATAGTGCAAGTAGGCAAGATACAGCCTTAATCGTTCAAAAACAATAATTGCTAATAACAATAATCACTTCGAATCTGTCCGCTTAGCGGCTTAATCGGGAGGCTGATTAGAGCCTTCTATCCAATCTAATCAAAACAACAGATAAGTTGTAAAAATCAAACCATTTATCGCAACAGGATGGTAAGCGATATCTTATAGCCATCTATCTTTGTCAGTAGGTGATAGAAACTGACTAAGCTTGTGAATGACTACAATTGGATTTGTTCTGGACGCGGGTTCGACTCCCGCCGCCTCCACCATTATGGGAGAAACATATGTTTATATTCGATTGGTTTAAAAAGCCTGTTACCGCTTCAAACCCACCAAAAATTGAGCTTCAAGACCCTATTGAAGATGCCCTTTGGGAGATGAAAGAAATTTACGATTTCGAAACTGAAGAAATCGAAAGAACTGTTTTCCAGAAAAGACGCAATTTAAACTATATGAATGAGTGTATAAAAAATAATACACCACATAAGTAATTATATGAAGATGTGGATTGCTTTATATAAAGGTGAAGGAACACTGATTAATAAAATCGTTAGACGGTGGACCAAAAGTGTATATAGCCACGCCGAGTTAATTCTAAATGATAAACAAACTTGGATTGGCATAAGCCCCTTTATTAATGCTAGGGTTGTCCAGAGAAAAGTAACAAATTATGATCCCGAGAAATGGGATTTTTATGAGATTTCGGTTAACCAAGAGCAGCATAATTTGATAATAGATTTCTATAATTTGACCAAAGACTGCCGCTACGACTGGGCAGGGATGTTATTATCACAGTTTGTACCCTTCCACATAAAAGAGAAGAATAAATGGTATTGTAGTGAATGGATCTTGTATGCTCTTAGAATATCAAGTATAATTGATTGGAAAATAATTAAAATATTTGATCAAGCAGACTTATCACCATCTAAATTACATGATATACTAATTTTATGTAACTTCAAAAAAGTCACACTGGAGTAATAATGACTATACACAAAGATATGTTTAAGAACGAAGAGAACGAGAAGAAACCCACAGTAATGGTTTCAGGTGGATTTGACCCCATTCATGCGGGCCACATCAGGATGATCAGACACGCAGCACAATTTGGAGATGTTATTGTGGTTGCCAATTCTGATGATTGGTTGTATCGCAAAAAAGGGTTTATATTCATGGAGTGGGAAAGAAGGGTCGAGATTTTAAACGCGATTAAGGGAGTTATATTAGTTGATTCGGTTGATGATTCTGATGGAACTGTGTGTGAAGCGATTAAGCGTCTTAAGCCTAATTTCTTTGCCAACGGAGGCGATCGAGGCCGTTCGAATACACCAGAACAAACCGTATGTGAAAAGCTTGGAATCGGCCTTCTCTGGAGTATCGGTGGCGACGAAAAGCTGGATAGCTCGTCAGAACTGGCAAAGAAAGTCCGCGATTTTGAGGTCCCGGCCCAGCGAACGAAGCCGACGAGTTCTGATAGGTAAAACGATATTATGCTATGTTATATTTCAGAAATAGGACAAAATAATTTTTTTTACCCAAGCCATACCAGGGCAATCTTAAGTGATCAATGTGATTATCAGGAGCTTATGTGGCTTGGCGGCAAAGACAGAAACCTTCAGCCCATAAAAGTTAAGAGCAATTGTTTGTTTCCCATGAACTTAAAAGCACCAATCGCAGAGAATATATTAGCAAGAAATGATAACACTTATTCCGTTGTCTGGATTGAGAAGTGAAAAAGCAATATATAAAGATTTTATCATTTGTTTGTTGACAGGTTCAATACTATGCGTTATTATAGATTATATAAACCACTATCTTAACTAAGGAGAAAAACATGTCTGTTTTAAAAAGACTACAATTATTAAATTTGCCCGAGGATACAATAGTAACCCTCACGCTTGAAGAAGGAACTGATGTATTCGTACACAATGAAACCGAAGTAGAGGATGCAATAAACGAAACTAGTGTTATTAATGAGTTTGCAGCACTAATTGCCCATAGCAAACTCGATGCTCGCAATCGTTGGACTGGCAACATCCTTCAACATCTTCGAGATCAAGAATACCTTGAAGCATACGAACGCGGAACCTTTGGGTTTGAGGATTTCTTAGCAGAAACTTTGACTGAAAATTTCTATGATCATGAATTAATCGAGCATTCTACTGAAAAGTACGACTATAAAAGAGGATTCACTACGCTGTCAGCGGCAGTTGATATTCCGATATCAAATTTTGTTGAAGTGGATCCCTTTGTGTCCGGATGGAAAGTTTCTGTAGAAACCGAGAACGGCACTTTAAGTTTTGATGCGTAGGCTCCCCCATTCAATGAATGTTCCGACTAATTATTGAAAAGTCGTATTATTGGGGTGAAGCGCCACAGGCAGGTGCACCGGGCTGTTACCCCGGCCGTTGTTGGTTCGAGTCCAGCCGCCCCAGCCACTTATAAACAAGGAAGATATTATGAATATTTTTGTATTAGATAAAGACCCGCAGATTGCAGCCAGTATGGCGTGCGATAAGCATGTGGTTAAAATGATTTTAGAAACAGCACAAATGTTATGTGCAGCTGCTATAGCCAAAGGTCACGAAATGCCCTATCGCGCAACTCACAAACATCACCCCTGCACTTTGTGGGCCGGCACCTCACAAGGCAACTGGGATTGGCTTATCAATCATGGTTTAGCCTTGTGTGCCGAGTATACACTGCGCTATGGCAAGATCCATAAGAGCCAGAAAGTTATTGAGAACGCAAGGAACATAAATATATCGTTCGATAAACAACAACTTACAACATTTGCACAGGCGATGCCTGAACAATATAAAAATAATTGTGTAGTTACAGCTTATCGATCTTATTATATGGGTGAAAAATCGCGGTTCGCAACTTGGAAAACAAAAACACCAGATTGGTGGAATGCGGGAGTAGCTCAGCGGTAGAGCATCTGGTTGCCATCCAGAAGGCCGTGGGTTCGAATCCCATTTCCCGCTCCATTTTTGTTTGTACACCATAGTTACTTATGTGGATCGCAGAATAGAGGTTTTATGGGAAATGACTATTATGGCTATGTCTATGTTCCTACTCGCGTTTTATTGTTATAGGGTTGTGTTATACCCAAAAACAGACATCAACTCAATACCAGAACAAAGTTATGAAATCGAACAAAACCTATCAGAAAGGTGACAAAGTTCTCGTAAAATCATTTGCGGGCCCTAATGTTCGTGTTATACTAAAGAAGCGCTATATAGCCGCGAAATCAGAACTTAAACTTGGAGTAGATGGCTGGAATGCACAAATAACACTTCAACGCGAAGTCGAAAAATTGCGTAAGAGCGGAGTGCCATATAAAAAGGGTGAAAAACCTAAAGTTTGGGTATTTGACTGGCAAATAATCAAAAAATATTGACTTCTATTCTAAAAAACACCATATTTATAATGATAACATAGGTTGCATATGGCTAAAAAAAATTATGTGTTAGATACTAGTGTTTGCTTGACAGACGCAGATGTAATTTATAAATTTGATAATCACGACATTTTCATACCCCTTAAGGTTTTAGAAGAGATCGACGGACATAAGAAGCGTCAAGATTCTGTTGGTTCAAATGCTCGACAGTTTATTCGGACTCTTGATACATTAAGAAAAAAAGCAAACCTAGAAAAAGGTGTTAGAATTGCAAAAGGCCTAGGCATATTAAAGGTAGTATCTTATGCAATCCTTAAGGAAGTAATATTCCCACCAGACTTGGATATGAGGCATCCAGATCACACCATCATCGCGACCGCCATGGCAATTCAGACTGACTGTGAGAATCGAAAAACAATAATGGTGTCACGCGATATTAATATGCGCGTTATTTGTGACTCTATTGGTTTAGAGGCTCAAGATTATCTTTCTGAAAGAGCAGCCGCATCGTTTGAAGAATTATATAATGGGTTTATTGTTCGTTCGTTCGACGATGAGGTTATCGATCGTTATTATGCTGGCGAAGAGATATTTATTAGAGAAGATGAGGTTGAGTGCGAACTACACCCAAACCAATATATTATGATGGTATCTAATGCCAATGAAAAGAAGTCTGCTTTAGCGTGCTTTAAAAGCCATTATGAACCTTTAAAAAATGTTATTAATAAGAAGCTTCTGGATTGGAAGATCGACGCAAGGAATAAAGAGCAAGCGTTTGCAATCGATATGTTAATGGACCCAAACATTAAGATTGTATCTCTTGTTGGCCGAGCCGGCTCTGGTAAGACACTATTAGCAATTGCCGCCGGCTTACAACAGACTATCGGTCTACACCCCGACGAAAATCACTACTCACGATTAATCGTTTCACGACCGGTCCAACCGCTTGGAAAAGACATCGGATTCCTCCCCGGAACAATGGAAGAGAAGATGATGCCCTGGTTGATGCCCATTCAAGATAATCTCAAATTTCTTATGGGGGACCGCTCCAACTTAGAAATGTATACAGAAAAAGGCAAAATCGAGATTGAAGCCTTGACCTATATAAGAGGCCGTTCCATATCTAACGCCTTCATCGTAATCGACGAAGCGCAAAACCTAACAAAGCACGAAATTAAAACTATTATTACCCGCATCGGCGAAGGCACGAAAATCATCCTGACTGGCGATGTAGAGCAAATTGACAATGTATATGTCAACGAGACATCAAACGGCCTTGCACATGCCGTAGAGAGCTTTAAAGAGTATCCCATCGCGGGTCACATGACCTTCAAGAAGGGAGAAAGGTCTGAATTGGCAACTTTAGCTTCAAAAGTGTTGTAAAATAGTTTATTTTATGTTATAGTAATATTACAAAGGAGACATTTACCATGTCAGAAGAAAAAATAATGACCGAAGAGGACCTGCATGCCAATCCGGCACTTAGCATGATTGTTGGAAAAGAATCTGATTTAAAGAATCAGCTTGTGGATTATGTAGGCACCAAATTTGATAAAGAAGAAGTAACCGTTGAAATGATAGTTGATGCTTTAGCACAAGAATTCCCAGAGTTTATGATAGCTATTGCAGAAGAGAACTTCATGAGAGGATATAAATTAGGATTAGACGATGCATATGGATCAACTGATAGAAAAGATAAAGAACCAACAGAACAGTAAAGTAGATTTTTACACTGCCTCGGGCCTTCATGTATATTTCAAAGACCCGATGATAAATGACTCGATTGATGTCGATGCTGCTGTTTCTAGATTTGAATCAATACTGCCACGACACCTTGCGTCGTGTGTAGAAATGATTATCTTTGGCGATTTTGAAGAATTTCACGAAAGAGCACTGAATGCATTCTATGATTCTGGTACAATCTATGTTACTAATTTGCAGGATGATGAAAATGATATTTATGATGATCTAATTCACGAGCTATCCCACGGCGTTGAGGAAGAGTTTGGATATCACATCTATAATGATCAAAAAATACATAATGAATTTTTAAATAAAAGAATGCACTTATATAAGATTCTATGGGAGATGGGGTTTAAGGCGCCAAAGACATTTTTTCAAGATGTTGAATACGATCAAGAATTTGATGAATTCCTACACCAAAAGGTTGGCTATGAAAGTCTAGGTAATGCTGCCCGAGGCCTTTTTATTACCCCATATGCAGCCACCTCACTAAGAGAATATTTCGCTACCGGATTTACAGACTTCTTTGTGGAACCAAACCATAAGTTTTTAAAAACCGTATCCCCAGTCTTATATGACAAAATTATTTTCCTTCAAAAAGAAGAAAACCTTGACTTTTGAAAATAATCGGTTATAATAATGGTTGGAGAACAAAATGTCACATATATCATTTTCAGAGCTAAAGGACTGGGTGCATTGCGCCTTTTACCACAAATTAACACGCGTCGATAAAATCGACGGATTCAAAGGAAACGAATACACAGCCTTTGGGAGTGCAATGCACACAATTTGTGAAAAGAAGCTTTTGCAAGAAGAAGTTAAGAGTGACTTCTTTGTAAAAGAATTAAAGAAGAATATTTCTGAACTCCCGGAAGATGTAACTATTAATAAGAAACTTGTATTGGATATGGTGGGGCAGGGAAAACAGATCATCCCAGATATTGAAGACGCACTAAACGAATATTTTGAAGAATATGAGGTCATGGCAGTCGAAATGTCCCTCATGGAAGATATTGAGGGAGAAGAAGATTACAAGTTCAAAGGATACATTGATGCGGTGGTGGCAACACCTGACGGAAAAATACATATTTTTGATTGGAAAACATGTTCGTGGGGCTGGGATGCTAAAAGGCGATCTGAGCCAATGACCACATATCAGCTTACATTATATAAGAAGTTTTTCTGCCAGAAAATGAATGTAAATCCAAAGGATGTAGAAACCCACTTTGCACTACTTAAAAGGACTGCCAAAAACGAAAGAGTTGAATTTTTCAGAGTTACTAGTGGTCCAAGAAAAACCGAAAATGCTCTTAAATTGTTAAACAAAGCATTATATAATATTAAAAATAAACGGTATATTAAAAATCGTTTGTCTTGCACCGGCGGCTACGGATGCAAGTTTTATAATACAGAACATTGTCCTTGAGGTATAAATGACAAAAACAAAAATTTTGGTCTTATCAGACCACCCCCTTTCACCTTCGGGTGTGGGAACACAGACAAAATATATGATAGAAGCTTTGTTGAAAACAGGCCGCTATCAATTTGTATGCTTAGGCGGTGCCATGAAACATCATGATTATACGCCTGTTACTGTTGATCCATATGGAAAAGATTTCGTAATCGTTCCAGTGGATGGTTATGGTAATGATGAAACCATAAGATCAGCACTTCGAAAAGAAAAGCCCGATGTGCTTTGGTTTATGACTGATCCTAGGTTTTATGAGTGGCTTTGGGAGATTGAGGATGAAGTTCGGGCCCTTGTCCCAATGATTTACTATCATGTGTGGGATAACTTCCCGGTTCCGATGTACAATAAGCTTTACTACGATTCTACTGATTATGTGGTTAGCATCTCCAAAGTAACCGAAGAAATTGTTAGGACATGTTCCCCCGATAATTTTGGAACACATATCAGTCATGCAGTCAATTCAACTTTCTTTAAGAAATTGAAAAACGCTGACGATTTAGAGAAAGTAAATGCCGTTCGAGAAAATATTGTTAATACCAGCCGGGAATTCAACAACCCTAGAAAGAAGATCTTTTTTTGGAATAATAGAAATGCCCGTAGGAAGCAATCTGGTACACTAATCTGGTGGTTCAAAGAATGGTTGGATAAAGTGGGTCACGATAAAGCAACGCTGCTAATGCATACAGATGCCCAAGACCCTCACGGTCAGGACCTACCACATATAATGGAGCGCCTGAAAATCATAGACGGACAGGTGTTGTTATCGACCAACAAGATTACCCCTCAAGAACTCGCAGCCCTATATAATGCTTCCGACTATACGATCAACATCTCGGATGCAGAAGGCTTTGGTCTTTCCACCCTAGAATCTCTAGCATGTGGCACACCGATTATTGTGAACATGACCGGAGGACTGCAAGAGCAAGTTACCAACGGTACAGAATGGTTTGGCTGGGGAATACAACCAAATTCCAAGACCATCATCGGCTCATTACAAGTACCATATATATATGAAGATAGAATCGGACAAGCAGATTTTGAAAAGACCATGAATAAGGCGCTTAAGTTGCCGAAAACAAAATATAAGAAGATGTCCGACGCCGGAATGGCACATGTTAGGGATAACTTTAGTTTTGAAGTTTTCGAAAAGCAATGGGTTGAATTTATAGATAAAGTCGTGGAAGAAAGCGGCTCATGGGAAAATAGAAAGAATTATAAACGCTGGCACTTAATGGAGGTTGCATGAAAAAAAATGTTTTATTAGTTGGGCCCCTTCTTACAAGAAGCGGATATGGAGAGCAGGCTAGATTTGCTCTTCGCGCTTTAAGAAGCCGGCCAGATCTCTTCGAGATCTTTATTAAGCCCATTACATGGGGTAAAACTTCGTGGATCACCGACAATACTCCGGAACGCCGGTGGATTGATGAAACAATAGAGAAGACAATTGGATACATGCAGCAAGGTGGGCAGTTTGATTTGTCGCTGCAAGTAACAATCCCGAACGAATTTCAAAAAGTTGCGCCACGAAACATTGGTTATACCGCTGGCATCGAGACTACGCAGCCCGCTCCAATCTGGACTCAACAATGTAACGAGATGGATTCTGTTATCGTTGTTTCGAATCATTCAAAAAATGTTTTAGAGATGGCCCGATTCGAAGGGGTTGATACAGATACGAACCAAAAAGTTGTTTTAGAAAATAACACAAAAATTACTGCTGTTAATTATCCGGCGAAAACATTTGATAAACTGCCGGATCTTGAACTTGAATTAGATACTAGCTTCAACTTTTTGACTGTTGCACAACTGGGCCCACGCAAGGATGTAGAGTCAACTATACAGTGGTTTTTGCAAGAATTTAAAGATGATGATGTGGGGCTTGTAATAAAGACCAATGTTGCTAAAAACTGCTTGATGGACAGATCTTT
>Ga0208030_1000877_pt1 | contig 19369 bp, 11 predicted proteins | sample MalvirDeepMed_M9_FD_184246 | JGI IMG/M metagenome (GOLD analysis project Ga0208030, IMG submission 184246) | Marine viral communities from the Global Malaspina Expedition - Malaspina viral metaG DeepMed_M9 (SPAdes) (version 2) | ecosystem: Environmental > Aquatic > Marine > Oceanic | place...
CAGATGCGACAGGATATTAGGATGCTTATAGAAGAGTATGGATTTACTTATGTCTCGATAACTAAATACACTGGTTGTAGCGAAAGGGCAGTAAGGGAATTTTATATAAATCCTACAAGAGGTTTGAGTGAGGAAAACCACAACAAGTTGTATAGGTGGTTAAGTGAAATCAAAGAAGTTATAGAAGAAGCAGAGGACAAGGACGTTAAATATTGAACGTTCAATGTTTATCTGTTTCTGTCTCGTTCTCTTTCTTCTACGAATTCTTCTATCTGATCAAACATACCTTTCTCTAAAGCTACCCTAAGTGTTCGTGCCTCACGGAGTAATTCATTACGCAGGTTTTTGATTTCGAGGATTATTTCCCTTTTCTCCTCTGGAGTCCTGTCGTTATCATTGATGATCAGTTGTTGCAGTTCTCTAATCTCTGCAAGATTTTCGCCCTTGTCGAGAGAAGCTATTTGATTCAATTCTTTTTTAAGGTCTTTTACTGTATCCACATATTGAAGCTGATATATGTCGTCATAGTGATAGGCTCTCTTGTCTCCTACCTCTATTAAATCTTCCAATGCCTTTGAATTAGCTAGAAATTCATCCGTTAGGTCTTGCAATTTATAGAACTCATTAACCAAGCCACTCGACTCTGCGGGATGAACCAGACCACCAATGAATAATGACTTCTCCCACCCCGTAGAAGGCTTGGTCGGAGCATCTGGATTAACATAATTGGTTATCAGACCGTCAGCTACCATAGCTATATAAGCACCGTAAGGTCCCGTATATCCCTCCCATATCTTTTGCACCTGCAAGGGAGACATATTCAAAGCTTCTCCTACCTCCACATAGGCATTCGGAGTAGTTGCCCTGCGTTGTAATTTAGGATCAGTAGGAGCAGAAGGTCTTTCTGAAACGACAGGTTGTCCTGTGAAGAAATCATAATTAAAGGCTACTTCTACTACAGGTTTAGTCGCTTGTATTTCCCAAGGTGCCAATTTCAATGTGCCTGTGGCTTGTCGCCACATGGCTTCCCGTACATCCCGCCACGTTTCTCTTTCATCCATTAAACGTAAAAGCATTTCTGGTAAAGTTCCAAACATAAGTCCCAACTCAAACGGTTTGGGTATTCTCGGTGTGAATCCAAGCCACTTCTTAAAACCGGGTATGATCCAATACAGTTCCCTTTCTTCCTCCGACATCTCCTTATATTCATCAGAATCCTTGACTGCCATGTAATACAATGGGGTAAGTGACATAAACATAGCGGTTCGGAACCAAACTGCCGTTTGTCTTTCTCGCTTGGTAAGGGGTTTACCCCCTTTAGCTTTCTTACCGTAAGTACCTGTATAAGCACGGGCAAAAACATCCATCCCTTGCCACCTTGGGTTCTGGAAGGGTAACAGCGTAGATAAAATCTGAACCAGACGATTCTTACCCCTACGGGTAAAGTTAAGTATTTCCATAGCTTGGAAAATAGCTTCAGCTTCGTCCCCAGTTTCCTTTAAAATTTCGTTATATACCACTAAGCGAGTCGAGGTATCCGTAATAATAGTACCCTGTCCTAATAAATCCCATACACCCATAAGAATATCGAAAGGTAATCCTTTTATGCCTTCCACCGATGCAAGGTTTCGTATTCCCGATTGACGATAAGCCTCTTTAACTACCTTGTCGGCATCTTCGTAATCAGCAATTACCTGATCATAACGGGTAACAACCCCAGCATTTCTTAATTTAAAATACCCTTCTGGTAACGTCATTTCTTCAGTCACTCCGGGAACCTGTGCCAATAATTTACCATTAGCTAATTGCACTGCATTACCCATAGAGCGGAAAACCGTTGACAGGACACCCGTACCCAACAGTGATCCCGCAGTTAATCCGTCTCTCATTACTTGTTTTGCCCAGAACACGGGAACTCTGGTAATGGATTCACTGACAACCCGCTTGGGAAAAGCTGCCGCACTTAAAAATCCACCCATAGGCATTTGACCGTCAGCAAAATTCTGGAAGGCTTCAAACAAAGGTCTGTCCAATACCCTAAAGGCTTTGTTCTTTCCACCCACTCTGGTCTTTACTACCCTTGAATCCTTGGAACTTAACGGAACCTGCTCTGCCTGTCCCGCATCAATCATGTTCCTCATAACTCGGTTAGCTGCTACATTCTTCATTCCCAAGACAATAGCTGCCCTTAGATTCTGGGAGATAGCCGTTATTGGATCGAGGGTTTTCTTGGTTTCACTACCCTTGGCTTTGATAAATATATTCTTACCGAATGGGTGCATCCCTCGAAAGAGTTGAGGTCCCCTCGTCCTGACATCATCTCCTTCGTCAATAGCGAGTACACGATCCTCGAAAGAGTTGAGGTCCCCTCGTCCTGACATCATCTCCTTCGTCAATAGCGAGTACACGATAGAAGGGGAAATAATCTGCATTAGCTGTCCACTGTTTAGCGGTTGTTTCATCCAGTACCTGCGTATCCACCAAGAATTTAACAATGTGCTTGTCCCACCTGTCGTAAGCTTTCGAAACATCATTTAACCAAGGATTTTCCTTTAAAATCTTTTTCGCATCTTTCTTGTCTTGTGCAGTAATTCTGATCTTTCTTCCTTCCTGATCAAATCGAGTTTCACGTTTTACCACTCTAATAGCATTCCAAAGCCATAAATTATTTGGATTTCTGAATAAAGGACGCATGAATTCCATAGGGGGTATCACAGGTTTGCCGTCCATAGGGGATAACTTTGCTACATGAACATAACCCTTATCATAAACTACGGTGCCTTCCATGAAAGCACCTTTCCAAATCTCTCCTGATCTATCTGAAAACATTAAAGCAGATATAGCAGAGGTACTTGCCAGTAGCTGTTCCTCACCAAAACCTCTTGCTCTTTGTGCTACGGCTTCACTGGTAGCAAATGTGGCATACTGATCCACCAGTTGTTCACGAAGGTTTTCTATAGTAAAAAACTCCGTAGCTTTTAAAATACTTTCCCCTATCGTAATATCTTCAGCAAGCTCGTCCCTAATGGTAAGCCTACTGATAAGCCTCTCGGCAACTTCATCTAATTTCTTGCCACCCTTAAGAGAATACTTCTTACGGAGGGCATTCGGTACTTCTACTACAGTATCTTTGGTTAGCTCCTGCGTATAGGCAATATGGATTGCATCTGCCGAAGCGTTAAGGTTGAATTTAGCGGTGTACCCCGCAGAGACAAGCCTTTCGTTGATGCCCTTGGCACCCTCGATGGCTTCTTCTATACTTACTGCTCTTGTTTCTGAGAAGGCTTCTGATACAACTTCTTGAATAGGAGAGTCGCTAGTCTCTCTGATTCTTTCTCCCAGAGTTCCTCGTTCTCTACCGATAGAAGCGGGTAGGATACCTGTGTCCTCTCTAACGATTTCTTGTCTTTGTTTGCCATTATTGTCTATCCATGCAAATCCGTCATGTGTTATATATTTTACCCTATGATAAGTGTCAGTAGGAGTATTTCCTACACTGGCTATGTAAGAAGGAGGAACTAATCTACCTGTTTGAGTAAATCTTAAAGATGATCTAGCTTGAACTAAAGGTTCAGTAACCTCTACAAGTGCAATATTAACTGTATAGCCTAATTCTTTTAGATTACGCACATCATCTAAAACTTGTGCTCTTTTACCAATCCCACCCACTTTTGGAATAAGTATATCTTTATTCCTTCTGACCATTTCTTGTGTGGCAAGCCTAGATAATACAGAAGCTTCTCTATGAACCGCATTTGCCCCTATACCATCTCCGTATTCTGGAATAAAGCGTTTAACATCATCATTATCAATAATAGCTAAATTATTCTCTCTTGCTACGCTCTCAGCAAAATATGATTTACCCGCAGCAGGAGGTCCTAGAAAGTACCAAGCGATTTTATTATTACCCACTCTGCCGTCTGCATAGCTTTCTGCTTTCTTTATAGTGGCATCAATAACATTCTTCACTCCTTTAACTTTCTTACCGTCAATAACAAATTCCCGGTTGTTTAGGTAAGAAGGATTAAGTGCCCAATTTTCTCCATACCTTTGTAGGTATTTATCAATAGTTTCGGGAATTTCCATCATGCGTCTTTCTCCCTCTACTATAGCGGGATGTTCCATGAGATCATTAACAGGGGTTCCTGATTCCAATAACTCTAATAAATTTCTTTTACTCTCAATAAATTCCTGATCAGTAGTAGGGTAGGCTAACTTATATTTAACCTTCTGCCCTATCATGTGAGCAGGAGTTGGATATTGTTTTAACCTGTCAGTAATCCATTTACCCCTTCTTTTCTCTTCGGGTTGTGCCATGTATTCAGCAAAGTTCTCTCCGTAAGGGAAGCGGTAAGTATTTCTTGGTACTGTTCTTTCTCTCTCTGCGTATGTGGGGGCATTCTTTATGGCGGGTTCTCCTATTTCACGCAATAAGGTTTCACTGGCAGATGCTTCTGGAAAGAAATTAAATGGGAAACTAAAATCAGCTAATGTTTTATTAACTTGTTCTTCTGTCGCAGTCACAGTAGGTAGACCAAACTCTTCTGCAAATATTTTCTGTTGTGCTTTGAGCTGTTGCGGGGAAGCATCAAGAGATACTTGAGTCATACCCATAAATCGGGTAACTATATCTTTGACTCTATCGAGTGTTTCTGGAGCCGTGTAATCTACATAATCTAAACTGCCTTGTGCTTCAGCCGTTTCTTTAGCAATCCTTAAACCGTCTGCATCTACTAATAATTCATTTTCCCAATAACCTAAAGGCTGAAATGCGTCTATATTGACCAAGACTTCGCTCTTGTCTATTAGCCAAGATTGCAAGCTAAACCTGCCCACTTCATCTTTTCTCATATATGCAAATGCTTTGGCTACTTCAGGACTCAATGTGACAGGCACCACTTCATCTGACTCAATTACTGCACCACCCTGAATACCCCCTCGGTAAACCCTGATCTGTTGCGGGAAAGCATCAAGAGATACTTGTGTAATATCTATTATTTCCTGTGCTGCTTTATCTACTTGAGCCTCAGTTAATTCTGGATTATTAGTCGAGTTCCTAAGATTATCCAATGATTGCTCTAAACGGTTAGGACTTTTGTTTAATACATTGAATACATCACTATAAAGTTCAGAACCAAAAGGAGTTCCTATTGCCCATGCTGCTTTATCGGGATCATAGGCATCAGCCATATCAAATAAGTCTCCCGTCAGACCAGATAGCTTGTACTTCATTATTGGGAAAGGTTTGCGTGGAGGGACAGGAATAACTTTACCCGTTCCCGTAGTAAATATTCTTTTATCTGGAGTAGTCGGAGGTTCTTTGGATTCGTATTCTATTTCTTGACTGGGTGCTGTGATCAATCTGCTTGAACCAACGTGCAAATATTCAGTACCCTCATAAGCGGCTTGTGCCCAAGCTGGAATCCTTCCGTCAAAGAGAATGGCATTATTTAAAACTACAGAGGGACGATCAATCGTATATGCAGTTATCTTCGACCTGTCGCCCTTGATTTCAAAAGGAGGATTGACAAAGCCATTCGCCATCATTTCCGCTTCTGACCTGTTATTGGTAACTACGTTAGTGGAGATGCTTCTGTCCACATCTCCTACTCCATAAACTCTAAAGAGAGTGGGGTGTTCTGGGAAGCCTTTCTCGGCAAGATTTTCTTGAGTGTACTGATAGAGTTGACTTTGAGTTGCCCCTACTTCCTTATTCTGTACTTCCCTACCAAATCTTCTAGTCATATTAGGATCGCCAATAATGCCTTTCTCAAAAATAACTTGAGGAATGTGGGCGAGATTATTGCCGTACTCACCAGAACGGGCAGAAAGTGTGAACTCGGAAGTTAGCGAAGTAGGTCGTCTCTGCTCTTCACTTAGTTTAAATTTTAGATTAGGAATATCTGATAAAGGACGGGTAGGAATGGGAGTTGTAACATCAGCTTCTTCCGAGAAAGTGTCGTCTGTATCCACTGACTGCCCTGTAGCAGCAGATAACATTGAATAATATGTCTGTTGGTAATGCCTTTCCATTTCAACAGTAGTTCTACTCGCTGGACGAGATATCTGATACGTCTCTTGGGGTCTGCCGAATTCATCATAACTCTCTACTGTTACCTCTTCTTTCGTAACATCAGTTCGTGTTCGTGCCCCTATCTCTCCTGAGATAAGCTTGTCGTAAATGTCTTCTGTAGTCTGGAATCCAGCTTCATCAAAGCCACGATAAATACTTTCAAGGAACTTGGTAAAACGATTTGCCAAAGCACGGGGTTGACCTACCACCTTGCTTTTACCTTCATGTATATCCTCTATGAGCATGGCTGATGCTTCTTCTTGTATGTTCTCTGGAGTGGTGCCAGCATAAACAATTTCGGCAACATCCATGTAAGTCGGGGCACGACCTAACCTGTCCCTTAATTTCATAAACATTGTTTTATCCCCACCGAATATTTCATTGACTAGAGAACGGGATATTTTTTTGGTTTTAATGGAGTCTAGGAAATTCTTCTTCTCACTGGGACTAAACAAATCCATATCCACAGCACCGTGCCAAGATTCATGGGCTAGGGTTTTTAGTAGTTCTTCATATACAGCACCCCAAGTAACGTCTGCCTCACCAGTCTTGTTTTTGGCAGACCGTACTGCGGAAACTACGTCCAACATAATCTTTCTTAAAGCGGGATTGAAGACACCAGTTACCTCGCTATCCCTTACGCTGTGTGCCCTTTCTATCTCATTATCCAGCATAGGAACTACGTTAAGAGTAATTTCAGGTATATTCATTTCCACCAACGCTTTTTTCAGGTTCTCTAAATAATCTAAATTTTGTTTTAGATTTTCTTGTGCATTTGGATCAGTGGCTAAATCTTGTTGGGTTTGTCTGTTGAGCGACCATGCACCGCCCTTATTCAAAACGTACTTGGTTCCCTTCTTATTGATGATTCCAGCACTAATCAAATCGTTTCTTAAACGGGTAGCAGTACGCTTGCTATTTATATTATTAGGGTCTAAGCCCAACATACTAGCTATGTGATTAAGAGTGGGGGGATTGCCGCTAAAGAGGGAATCTACAACTCTGCTGTAGTCTTCTTTAAGCCAAGTTCTGGAAGTGAGATCGGGGAGAGAAATGGTATCCCCTTCGTGTGCTGGAAGGCTACTCAAAAATGAGTAGATAAATGATTTCTGGGCATTGGAAAGTTTATTGTAATTGCTTTCCCCAGTGAGTCTCTGGGCGAGTCTCTTGAATGTATCAGATTTTGTATCAATATTAACATTGAGTTTTTTCTTGAGGTTCTCAAACATTTTACGACTGACTCTCGTAGGTGAATTAACACCCCGTGTCCTGTCGCTGAGAGAATCAGCTTTAGCCTTCATTAAGATATTGAAGTCTTTTTCGCTAAGAGCTTTTTTAATAACCTGTATGTCAAAGGTGGTAGCATCTCTGCCTACAGCATTCAATATACGTTCAAAGGCTGCTTGATTTGAAATTCCAATATCATTGGTTTCCAATTCACCCAGTTCTACGGTATTGAAATAAGGATCGTTAAGGAGGGAACCTAACTCTACACCGAATTCACTGTCTTGTATTCCCAGTGATTCCAGCGTATCTGATACAAGTTCATTAGAATAACGGGATTGGCTGATGATATTGAAAGCACCTGATACACCCGCAGCTTCTTCCTCTGTTGCAAAGGATTCGCCCACCTTTCTGTCATGGCTATCCTTTATCTGATAACCGCCCTGACCGTCAGCACCTACATAAAACTGATTAGGGGCTATAAGGTTTGGTTTACTGCTTTTAGCAAATGTAGGAATACTGTCCCAGTATTGATTATAGACATCCCAAGCTCTTTCAAAGAAAGGAATTCCTGTAGTTCGTATGATGCTATCGTTACTTTGGGGATCAAGAACGGCATCCCCCTTATGGGCTAAATGACCCAATCCTTTATCCTTGGCTTGTTCCATCCTCCTATTAACAGCTTTGTTTACTTTTCTATTTGATTCCTCTTTAGGTGAATAATTCTTATACGCCTGTGCGGTAGCAACCATACCCAAGGATATATCAGCAGGTACGAAAGCAAATTCACCGATACCTTCCGCTAATACTTCTCCAAAATTAATTAATTGTCCTTCTTCCAAAGTAGCTAACTGGGCAAAGTATTCAGCTCCTGCTGGAAGAGCTACTTGTGCGGGAGTTTGTAACGCAAAATTTGTCATAAAGCGATTGGCGGGAGAAGGAGTATCACCTACTGCTCGGAAACCTGCTCTGGGTAAGGTAGCTCCTGTAGGCTTATAAATATAAGGCATGATGCCTCTGGTACTTCTAGTTACTATTGTAGGAGCCATGATTTTAGTTGCTAAACCACCTGTTAATCCGTCAATGGAACCAATTATCAAGCCTCTGGTATTCGCATAATCTTCTGCTTCTTCTATGAGTTCTTCATTATTAAAGGTATCAATAATTGAATTACGATCAGTTACGTCCAATCCTTCTGCTTTAAGATATTCATAAAAAGAATGTACGTTTTCTACGCCATAAGAAGCTGCCCCTGTTGCTAATCCTGTGCCGAGAAAGTTTGTCAATCCAGAATAACCTGCTAAACGCAACGCACCCGCAGTTCCAAAACTAGCCATAAGTATTAAAAGCGTAGATGCTCCAGACATCCCCACCACATCACCCATAAAATCCATTTTTTGAGGAGCAGTCAAATCACGAAAAGCTTCCCTTGTGTTTTCCCAACTTCCCTGTCCTGCGGTAAAGATATACTTAGAAGCATTACTTAGTTCAGCTTCAGCTAAAGCATTTGATCTACGAGCCGACTCAATACCCCGTTCTTCTAAAGATTTATAAAGTCCCTTCTCTTGCTTCTCAACCTCAATGCCAAATTGGGTAAGGTCTGCTCCTCCGTATATGTTGGGTTCAAAACTGGGTGGCAACGAGGTAATTCTTTCAGCTATATCTGCTTTTATTTCATCATCTGACTTACCGCTTCCATTTAATATCTTGTCTATTTCTTGAAGACGTAAACTCTCATCATCTGTTAAGGTGCCTCGAATGTCCTTCATTCTTAATTCGGCATCTTCGTTTTCAAGTGCGTCAATCTGAAAAGCCATTTCCTTTAAGTTATCTAAAGTAGTTTCTCCCCTTGGGGACCATTCTTCAAGAACAGTTCTGGCTCCAGTAAAGGATTTACCTAAAAGACTCCAAAAATCTTCTCCTTCTGCTTTAGTAGTTTCTCCGAACCATTCTGCTTGTTCGTATCCGCCCTCTTCTACAGGACCAATCTTCAAATCAGTTCGTAACTTTCCCCTCTCATCTTCAGAAAGAACTTTTCCCACAGGAGGTATGAATTCTTCTTCAATAACTTCTTCAGATACCACTTCATCAGGAGTTTCAATTACCTCTTCTTCCACTTCCTCTTCAACCTGAAGGGGAGTGTTGGCAATATAATTCTCCAGAGCTTTTAATTTTTGCTCCTCAGATAAATCATCAGGTAGCCAAACTTGACGACCATCTGGAGTGGTTTCTAATCCCATGTTACTCCAGCATTTGTTGAACGGAAGGCAATCCTACTGGAGTAGGGGTGGACAATACCCTGCCCCCTCCCTGTTGCTTTATTCTAGTAGATTTTTTTATGGCTTGAACTGCATCGTAAATAGCCTGATTTTTTCGTATTTTTTCTATTTCATCTAGCTGTTCTTGAGTTGGATTTGGTCCATAAGTTGCCTTGGCTATACGCATGATTTCTTTAGGATCATTTACAACATCCATGATGTTTGACTGATTCTCCACATACTCTGTAGCCTGATCCCAAAGTGCAGCTTCGTGTCTCATTTCGGCACTTATAATAGTTCCTTGTTGAGAAAGTTCACCTGCAAACCTCGCACCTCGTTCCGTTAATTTTGATTCAAGGACGGGACTTCCTTGTGCATCTAATTTAGGAACACCCTCTTCCATCACTTGTTCCCATATAACAAATTCATTATCTGAGGTTCCTGCTTTTCCACCGGGAGGACCACTTCCTGCTAATTCCCGAACTATCTGGGTTTTCACAGTGAACGCATCAGGCTTAGTCATGTATTGTCCATAAGCCTCTGCCTGTTTAGCTTGAATTCCTAATTGAGCCAACTTGAGTTGTCTATCTCTTTCTGCTTGAGCCATTGTTGATTGTGCACCTGCTAACGCTAAATCTTCTTTTTCTCCTGCCGCTCTTCGTGAAATAGCTCCCTCTATAACGGGACCCATACTTGCTGATAACTGTTCTGGAGTTCTCGCAGTACCAACGGCTAATCCTGCTCTGAGCATATTCATCCCTTTACTAAATTTATCCCTTTCTTTTCTTCTTTCAGGGGAATAGTAATCTAACATCATTTCTTGATAAGCTTTTTCTGCTTCCGTTTGCCCATAGAGGGAAGGGTCAAATTGAGGCATCCCCCCTAGTTGAGGTATTCCCCCTAGACCGAGTGTGGCATCCTGATAATTTGTTTTACCCAACATGACTCGGTTGGTTCTACCGCCACCTGCCATACCTTCTTCTTCTTCTTCTTCTTCTTCTTTTTTCTTCATGTAATATTCATAGAGTGCTGGGAGCATTCCCCCCATTGATGTATCGCTTTCTATACCAGCCTCAAGTGCCCCTAAAATTCCAAAAGGAGGTAATCTTCCTCCACCTTCCATTCTCATAGGCATTCCTTGAGGCATTCCTTGACCTTGAGGCATTAGGGATTCTAGTCCTCCGCCTTCTATGGAAGCGGGTTGATTAACGGGCATTCCTTGAGCCATAGGCATCCCTTGTGGGGGTGCTCCTTGGGACATATTACTGGGCATAATACTAGAGATACCTTCTTGAACTGTTTCTTCCGCTATAGTAGGACGAGGTGGAGTCTTTTCATGGGCTGCCATACGACCTTTGTAGTCGTCTCTCATTTGTTTCCTGCGTTTGATTTCGGATAACACCAGATACTGTGGAAAACCACCAGTAGGTGCTTGCATTTCAGTCATTAACCTGTCATCAGGTAATGATTTTATGTCGTCTTCTAGTTGTACTATATTCATAATTAACCCATTCCTCCTCCGCCACCGAGGGCTTGATAAAGTCCTAAACCACCGAGTCCTAAACCGAGCATATTCTGTGCGGTAGAAGGTCTAGGTAAATATTGAGAAACCTGTGTACCGGGCTGTACTGGCAATCCTCTGAGTATTTGTGAATAGAATCCAAGTTGTTGTCTGGGATAAGCTAACTGATCTTGAAACTGCTGATAACCGAGATCATATATTCCTTGCTGTTGTGCTTGTCTAGCTGCACCTGCTTGACCTAATTGTTGTAGTCGTTGCATCTCGGCTTGTTGGTCTAATTGTCCTAAACCGCCTAACTGTTGTGCTGCTCCCATTCGTTGTTGCATTTGCTGTGCTTTCGCTAGTCTATCAGACTCCCACGCTTGTCTTGCCATATCATAACCTCTCTGGGAACCTCTGGTTTGTATGTCGGCTTGTAATTGAGCAGCATTTTTTGCTAGTTCGGCTTGCTCTATACCTTCCCGATAACCGCCTAATCCTCCTGCACCTGCAGCTTGCAATCCAAGTCTAGCTTTTGCAGCATCTGCTTGTGATTGTGCTTGTCTTAGTTCTATATCCGTAACTTTCTGTTGATAAGGATTGGTATAAGAAGTAATCTCATCAGCAGTCATTTGAGCAGTGGGGTCTTGATAGCCGACTTTGGAAGCTATGTCAGAAGCTTGTTGCATCTGCCAAGGTGTCCCCGCTGCTGCCATCCCTGCAGCCCCAGTAAATGCTAACTCTTGATAGGGGTCAAATTCTGCGAATCGTTGTCCACCGTAAGGGGTATAGGGTGTAGTAGATTCTTCCTCTGTACGAGTTAATAACCTCTCAAAATACGGCTGTGCGTATTCAGGTAAATTAGTTTGTGTTACCGTTGATGTGGTTTCTTGTGGACCACCGCCTCCGCCTTTACTCATTGTTAAACCTCTTTTCAAATACCGTATAAGCCTTCTTCCATTTAAGACGACTTAACCATTTCCAAAAACCGAATCTAGCTGTACCTTCAATACCGTCACAACCAGAATCTTTTGCCCATGCTTCCAGCTTCATTCCCAGCATGAAAGCCCATTCTTTAAACTCATTACCACCTATGTACTGAATAGCACACATTAAACTATTGGGGTATCTAACAAATTGAGTAGTGGCTACTCCCAATATGTCATTATCATTATTAAACGTAACCCATAATTGTTGTTCATCTTTTAACAAGGCTTCATGCACAGAATTAATTGTCCAGCGACCTCCTGACTTGATGACTGCCTTTTCTAAATGTGGCTCAACATCTTCCCAAACCGTATGAATATAGTGAGCAGGAACTAAAGTTATAATGTAATCAGGATCACTTTCCTTGATCTCAACATAATTAGTATCCTCTTCAAATAAAGCTACTTCTGCTTGGTTCATGTGGGTAATACCTCCTGCTCATCAATCTCTTCAGCCTGTACTGTAGTTCCTGTCTTATTAACCCGAATTTTCTCTAACATTCCATCAAGCTTATCGGCACCTGAATCGCTACTGCCGTCTCCCAACATGGAAACTACATCCGCAGGAACTATATATTCTCCGGGAGAAACTGCAATACCTTGCTGATTGCCAATCATGCCATTAACCATATCATCCATACCCCCACCCTGTCCTGAAATGATGCCTTCTGTCTGGGCATTAGGTACTTGTTGCTGTAGGACAGAATCCCTAAGTTGAAGGAAAGCATCTATTCCGTATTTTTCTATAAAAGCTTGTATAACTGAATCTGGATCAGGGTGTTGACCCAATACAGCAGCTATAACTTGTTCTTGCAATTCTTGTTGTGGAGGTATCTGTTCAACAGGTTGTTGCATTGCCGTATCTCTCATACTTTCTTTTATTACTGCTTGTACCTCGGGCTTATTTAAGCTCCCCGTAGTTATTAATCTTTTTACAAAGAAAGGAATAGATTCAAAGCTACCTACTGTAAACCCAGTCAAGCCTATTAACTTGTCTAGCAGGAAGCTTTGTTCTGGTTTTGATAAACTAAAAATATAATTTGTAAGAGGCAAATCTTCAGCATATTCGCCAAGAGGTTCAGCATCTACAGGAATTTCTGTTCCTGCTTGCATTTCTATCTGACCACCTCCCTGCATCGCCATTTGTTCATCATTACCGCCTCCCTGAGGATCATCTGTAGAACCCGAAAAATCTCTCTTAGGATCGTAGAGAAAACTATATGGATCGAATCCCTGACCACCTGCGTATTGATCAAATATATCCTTCCAATCGTAAGATGTTGGATCAAATTTTGAAAAGTCTTGACCGCTTGACCAGTCTTGAAATTCCTGATCTGTTGCAAATTGATCCCAGTCAATACTATTCGTCCAGTCTTGGAAATCCTGATTTGTTGCATATTGTGACCAATCAATATTATTCATCCAATCTTGGAAGTCCTGCTTTGTTGCAAATTGTGAAAAGTCTTGACCACTTATCCAATCTTGGAAGTCCTGATTTGTTGCAAACTGATCCCAGTCAAATTGACTATACCAGTCTTGGAAATCTTCATTTCCATATTGTGACCAATCTTGATTATTTAACCAGTCTTGGAAGTCCTGATTTGTTGCAAACTGATCCCAGTCAAATTGACTATACCAGTCTTGGAAATCTTCATTTCCATATTGTGACCAATCTTGATTATTTAACCAGTCTTGGAAATCTTGATCTGTCGCAAACTGACCCCAGTCAAATTGGTCATACCAGTTTTGGAAATCTTGGTTCTGATATTGTGACCAATCTTGATTACTTAACCAGTCTTGGAAATCTTGGTTTGTTGCAAATTGACCCCAATCAAATTGATCATACCAATTTTGGAAATCTTGGTTCTGATATTGTGACCAGTCTTGATTACTTAACCAGTCTTGGAAATCTTGGTTTGTTGCATATTGTGAAAAGTCTTGACCTGCATACCAGTCTTGGAAATCCTGCTCGGACATAAAGCCTGTTATATCTGGACCTAAACCACTAATATAATCCAACCAATCTTGCTCACTATAACCTCCAGTTGCAAGTAAATTGTTGATGTACTCTTGAAGTGATGAATCGCCAGTACCACCAGTTTCTGTTTCATAATCAGTGTCACTGCCACCACCATCAGTGCCACTGCCACCACCAGTTATTGAACCAGCACTTCTGACTCTTCCGGGAAAGTAGTTGAATTCAGGATCAATGCCGGGCATATAAGTTTTAGGAGGAATAAGTTGTCCTTCGGGTCCATACAAGTATGGACTTTCTGTATAAACAATATTGCCATCATCATCATAGACTATCTCTCCAGCTTCATCGGTTTGTGCAACTGGTTGCATTTGCCAAGGTGCAAGACCTGATTTGGCAAATGGACTTTTTAATGTGGTATGAAGTGGTAATCCAGCAGCATTAGCTTGATTGTATCTTTCCAGCACACTGCCCGTTGGGGCATCTGCAAAGATACTTGGCTCTGGGGGAGTATAAGCAGGAGGGTTGCCCCAAATATTGGAAGTATCAGATGTGTCATCACCTGTGTCATCACCTGTGTCATCATTCATCCAAGGATAGAGTGATGTATCAGTAATAATTTGTGTTCCTCCCGGAGCAGAAGATAACTGTCCTCCTTCTTCGTAGTGGGGTATCTGTCCTCCTTGAGCACCGTATAAGGGCGGTTGATAATAAGGAGATCGAGGAGAGATTTGTTCGGGGTATTTCGCTAAAAGCTCCTCTCTTCTTTTGCCTTTTCCTGCTCGCCATTCTGCCATATCTCTTTCAAATTGTTCTTGGGCTTCTTGAGCACCCAATGAACCGCCCCCTAAAGCGATGGGTAAATAGTTTTCGGATAAAGAACTTAAAGTATTTTTACTAAATAAATTTCTTCCTATATCTCCAAGTCTTTCTGTTCCGCTTTGAGCTATCCAATCTGACATGGCTTCTTTGCTTACTTCTTCTCCTGCTGTTTGTGCTGCTCGTTCTGCTACCCATTGTGTCGGCACTGGTGTTTGTAGGGCTGCTGCTTTAAGAGATTCTTCTGAAGCTATCTCTCCTAAAGCTTCTGAACCAGAGCCTACCTCTCCAAATACACTTCCTAAACCATAGCCCATAATTCCAGACATAATTCCTTTCTCAAGATCACCTGTCTCTGCCCACGTTCCGAGTGCTGAACCTATCGCTCCTGCTCCCGCAGCCCCTAACATAGAACCTCCAGCTAATCCCGGCAGGAAGGTACTTCCGAGTAAGCTTCCCAATAAAGCTCCTATAAACATCTCAGGCTGTCCTGTCTGGGGGTTAGTCGTTATTGGTATTAAAGAAGCTATGCCCTCTACTTCCTTTGGATTAACGTGCATAAGCATTGTGTCGCCATAACGACCCATTCCTGCTAATTGCTGTGCTTGTCTTCTAGCATCCATATTATCTTTCCTCTTTGGTTTCACATCCAAATACATTAAAACTCATATCTACTGCACTCGTATAAACTTTTAAAACATCATCTTGATTAAGCGTTATCCCTATCACTATAGTTAGAGAATCATTAGCTGCAACCGATTTATCATAATACAGATACTGTTTATCATCAGCAGAAGCACCGCCTACATGAACGCTTAACCTAAATGTAATGGCAGAACCAGTCCTATTCGCTGCCACAATAGAACTTATTGTTGTTTGCGTCAGGTCTGGAACCGTATATAAAGTTGTAGTAGTAGTAGCTGCAGGGTCTACCTGACCCAATACTTTTAAAGTATCCGTCATTGTTTAGCTCCCATTAACAAAAACTGATGTCTTTTAACAGATTTACTGGTTACGCTTTCTGTCATATTTTTTAATAAAGTAACTTCAGTCTGCAAATTCTGTATTATCTGTTCCAGTTGTCTACGAGTCATAGACTCATTAGCTGAATTGTATTCAAGTGGAGCAACGGGTAAGGGTACTGGATTCTTTCCTGCCATAATTATTTCCTTCCGTCAGATCGCATATCTATTCGTGTTGCTCCCAATCTCCACCCGTAACCCAATCCACTGCTCTCAAATCTAAGAATTGTTTGCCTTGATCGTGCTCTTATAAAAGCCTGTGTATAACTTGGAGTAACATCACTGGTTGTTAATGTAGTCGCAGTAGTTAATGGATAGTCTGTACCTTTTACTGTAATCGTTACCGTGTCATCTGAATCAGAATTCTTAAACTTCAAGTCGGGTATGATCCGACTTAAAAACATAAACCTATCTCCATCTGGTTCCAGATCAAAGTCAGCACTCTCAATATAAGCGGTCATCGCACTACCGTCAGCATCATCTCCTCTTTCTTGGTCATAGAGATAATTCTCATCGCTACCAGATGTTTTACCCGCACCAAGTGGAAATTGCAAAGCGGGTGCTTCTATCCATGCGGTTCGGGTAAATGAATCCGTGTTAGTTCCTATTGACCAGACATTCTCTAAATAATTATAGATAACATAACGATCAATCTCATCAGAACTTTCTGAACAATAAAACCATATAATTTCATTCTTATCTACATTACTTGATCCAAATACTTTATATGCTTGACCTAAATTTATATCGGAATAAATATAGTCCTGTACGTCACAATTAAGAGCTTGCACTGTTCCTGTGTACATATAGAAACCACCTCTATCCATAAAGAATACTCGATTATCGGCATTAACAGCAGCGTTAGGAGAAATCAATGAAGGTCCTTCTGTTATTTCATTGAAAGTAAAAATGAAAGGTGCTCCCGCAAATCTCATGGATTGCATTCCCACATCAGTCCAAATCAATATTTCCTGACGAGTTCTTATAGCTCCTATAATAGTAGAACCTGAAGATAACTTTTGTCCTCCTGCCGTATTGGTAGAAGTAGGAGTCCAATCAATAGCACTTTCTTGGTCTGACCATCTAACCAATAGAGGGTCTAAATCAGAAGAACCAATCGGATTAGAGCCAAAGCAAATAATATGCCTATCTACATCAGATACCATTATCTGTAGAGCTTTGGTAGGAGGATTGCTTGCACTGCCCAAGCTAGTAAAAGGTATTGCTCTAGTGCCAGTACCTGAAGATTCGTCCCAATAATAAATTCCTCCAAGTCTTACACAACTTATTAAATCATCTCCAAAATTATCCGATGACCACAAGCGTAATTGGTTAGTATCAGTGATAGCTGTAACAGCCCCCCAAGTACCAGCACCCCAAAGTCCTGCACCCCAACCAGTAGATGAAACGTAGTTAATTATACCAACATTAATTTGATACGCTCCAACAACAGAACTTCCACCATTACCACTGTCACTGCTATTAGCCGTAACTTCATCTCCATCAGTGTCTTTGGCTTCTATGGTGTAGCTGTTCGTATCAACAATGGTAGCAATTTGATATTCTTGGTTGAGTACCGTAGCAGTGATATTGCCACCCAAAGTAGCTGCACCACTAAAGGTTACAAAGTCATTTTGTACTGCTCCATGACTTGAATCAGTTACAGTTATAGTTGCATCTCCATTACTTGCTGAAAATGTAACATCTCCTGCTGAAGTAGTAGCCCGAATTGGAGTGATATCGTTAAAATCAGCACCTTCTTTTACATATAATTTTAAATGAGTTCCTAACCCCAAATAATCAGTCTGTGCTTGATCTCTCCAAGAGTGCATATTTCGGCAAGTACCTATAAAAGTATTAGTAGTATTCTTTTGCCAACCGCCTATTTTTTCAGGCAAACCGCTTCTAAAACGAATTTTGTCAGCATCATACCAACCACCTTCTTCTGAATAAGAAGTTCCTTCCCTGTCTATTCCCGGTTTAAAAATATACTTTTTTAACATTATCCTTGTAATACTCTATTTCTTAAACGTATTGCTCTGTCACCCACTTGACTTGACCACTTAGAATCCATCATTTCTTCAGCAGCTCGTTCCCAGTCGGAAGTCTGCATAGCCTGAATAAAATTTTTAAATTTATTGAAACGTGGGTGTCCTAAATTAAAACACATATTTGCTATTACTCTCTGGTGATTATCACTAAGATTTCTCCACCAAGGCTCTTTCATATCTAATTCATCACAAACTATTTTTATATCGTTATCCAGACACTCTCTGATCCTTTGCTCAGAAACAGGAGTTCCTACAGGCTTTCCGTGTTCTTCATCTTTCTCAGTTATTAGATGACCTACCCCTAGTGTGGGATAGCCAAGATGATCTAAATAGATTTCGTATTCAAATCCTTCATCAGCAATAAGCTCTTTCATTAACTGGTCTTTATCCATCGTCTTCTTCCTCGTCATCAAGACTTCTGTAATACTCAACAATCGCCAAAATATCTCTCGTATAACGCTTAATTTCTGCCATATTATTGCTAATATTTTCATAGTCTTTAGTGGTTAGTGCGTAATAGGCTTGTCTTGGAGCCTTTCCTTCTTCAATTAGTTGCAGATATTCTCTCATTATATCGGGTGTCAATATCTCCCAATCAAAATTAACCATCTGCATTTCCATAGGTAGCGGTGGATGAAACATAGGTGGTCTTTCTTCTATATTTACTACTTCTACAGGTTTAGTTTTAGCTCCTCCAAACTGAAACATAGAACAGGCACTTAAAGTTAGTAGAGTAAAAGATATAAATAGAATTCTAATTACTTTCATTTACTTACTCACGTTTTCGCCATCTTTTTTTTTACCCTTACCTTCTGGTTCTTCAGGTTTATCATCAAACTGAGAAGGATCAGTCAACTCTATTAAACCATCGAAAACACGCTTAGTCGCTTTATTAACTTTACCTTCCAGCAGTTTAGGCTTTGCCATAGCTAAAGCGTCTAAATCATGGCGAGCAAATGTCTGTTTGAGGGCATTAACCTCACGCATATTATCTTGATTCTTCTTAGTAAGACTATCTATTTGGGCGTAGGTCTTTTGTTGTTGTGCTAGATTCTTTTTAATCTGCTCATTCTGTTTGGTAATTTCACTTTCAAGCACGATGGCATTACCTTTTAAGATAGCAATTTCATCATTGAGTTTGCCAATCCATACATAAGAGCCACTGACTACCAGTAATAACGCTAGTCCCAAACCTATTGATAATTTCATATATGCTCCTTAAAAACCTTCCCCTGCCAATTTAGAGCAGGAGCAGACTGACTCCAGACCAACAGGGGTCGGCTAGTTTGCTAATGGATTTTTACTGCCTTCTATTTGATTTTCTAATCTAACTATATCTTCTTCAGACTTTCTAACAGCTACTGATAAACCTTCAAGCTGTGCTTTCAAACTACTTGTATCAGGTATTTTTATACCATCTATTTCTTTTTCTAAATACTCAACTGAAGTTTCTATACCTG
>Ga0208030_1000878_pt1 | contig 19368 bp, 16 predicted proteins | sample MalvirDeepMed_M9_FD_184246 | JGI IMG/M metagenome (GOLD analysis project Ga0208030, IMG submission 184246) | Marine viral communities from the Global Malaspina Expedition - Malaspina viral metaG DeepMed_M9 (SPAdes) (version 2) | ecosystem: Environmental > Aquatic > Marine > Oceanic | place...
CCTTTCCGCAAATGGATGCTTACGACTCGATTCTTCCTGGCGAGTTTCTTCCTGCAGCTGCTGGTCCTGCTCAGTTTTTCCCTGGGGCTGCTCCACCACCCCGGGTCGCACCTCCCGCACCGATATTCAATCCGTTTCTCCCAGGTAACCAGCCTCAGCTTCAACCCATGACCTCAATGCCATACGGGCAGCAGTTTCCCGGTATCCCCTATGGCCAGCAGCTTCAAGGACTCGCGGGATACGTCTAATGGCGGTTGTGTACAAGATCAACGGTGACGAGGTCCCCAGGAAGCAGTTCGTCAAGAACTCCAAGGGGTTGGGGAGGATACGCAGGAGCTACGAAAGCCATCAGGTGATCGTCTCCGAGGGTGCTGCAGTGCATCCGGATGACAGTGACGCTGCAATGCAGCACGCTAGGAAGCACGGTTTCGCACTTGACTTTGACCGCGAGGGCAGGCCACACTTCACCTCGCATACGCAGCAAAAGAAGTATTTGAAGACGATTGGGCTCCACAACAAGGATTCCAACTCTTAGAGAGGTTAGGATGCCCAAGTCGAAGTCGAAGAAGGCAGGGAAGCAGAAGAAGAGCAGTTCGACGAAGCGTCCCAAGCGTCCAGCCCGGAAGATGCGTTACTAGGAAAGGGAAGACATGCCAGAAGAACCAGAACTCATCGAAGAGCAACCGATCCCTGAGAGCGAGCAACTCCTGAGCGAGGAGCCGCCCGAGGTGTTCGCTGATGCTGAGGCAGTTCAGGAAGAGGCTGCACCGGATTCTGAACCTCAAGACCAGTGGCGGAATGACCAGTACGCCCTGGGGAAGGCGATGGGCCTGGAACCCGATCAGGTACGAGGATTCCCGAACCCCGAGGCGTTTGACTTGGTTGCCAACCAGTGGGCTTCCAAGATGCAGCAGGCGATGAACCAGTCTCCAGAGGTGCAGCAGCAGCAGCAGCAGGCCCAAGAGGCCGTGACCGCTGCACAGGGACAGGGCAGAGAGGTCTTCGAGTTCAAGGATCCGGGGGACTACGACTCCGAGATCATTGAGATGAACGATCATTACACCAATCAGATGGGGCAGATGCAGAACACGCTGAATTCCGTGTTGATGCACACCCAGCGAATGCAGATGGAAGCGGCTGGCCGTGAGATGGACATGCTCCTCAACAGCATGGACGAGGGTGTCTACGGACGCGGCAGGCTGAATGAACTGCAAGAAGACAATGCCATGAACCGTATCGCTGTGGCTGACGAAGTCGCCCGGCTGGGTCATGGGTACATTGGACGGGGTGAAGGAGTTCCCCCACTCGACGTGTTGGTTGATCGGGCATCACAGGCCGTTCATGGGAAAGAAATGAGCCAAGCGGCTCTGCAACGTGTCTCCGACAAGGCATCTCAGGTTGCCCGTCAGGCCACGGCATTACCTCAGCACCGTGATGATACTCCGGATACTGGGTACGAGGCTGCGGTCCAGGCTGCTGCCAATTGGCAGGCTGAACACGGGATGTCTTCTCAATAGGGGGCACTCATAATGGAGTGTTTCAATGCCTTATCAGGCAGATGATTATGCAGATCTCGTAACGACCACGTTGCGGGCTCTGGAGAAGACGACGTGGGCCGACATCGTTGTGGACAACCAGAGCCACATCGCGTTGCCCAGGATCCTGAAGAAGAAGTCCGTCCAGTTCGGTTCTGGATACGGATACCAGTTCAATGTTCGCTTGTTCAGCAACAATGCAGCTCGCAATGTGAAACTGGCAGAGACGGACAACCCGACGACTGCTGACACGCAGAAGACGGGGAACATCCCCTGGCGGCACAATGAGACGCATTGGTCGCTGGAGGAGCGGGTCATCGCGATGAACCGTTCTCCCGCCCGTCTCGTCAACCTGCTCCAGACCAGTCGCGTCGATGCGATGACCGATCTGGCCGAGTTGATGGAAGGGAACTTCTGGTCGAAGCCCACGAGTTCGAGCGACACCCTCGCTCCGTTCGGGGTTCCCTACTGGATCAACACCACCAGCTACTCCACCACGGGTGGCTTCAACGGTGGTCGACCCACGGGGTTCACCGATGTCGGTGGGTTGGATCCCAATACGTACTCCAGGTGGAAGAACTGGAACGCGCAGTACGTCAACGTGTCCAAGCAGGATCTCATCCGCAAATGGCGGGAGGCTGCTACGAAAACCGAGTTCAAGCCGCCTGTCGACGGCCCGTTCTCCAACATGAAGTCCAACTGGGGCTACTACACCGACTACACGGTGCTGGGAACTCTGGAAGAAATTTTGGAGTCCCAGAACGACAACCTGGGGAACGATGTCGCCAGCAAAGATGGCAACACCATGTTCCGCAGGATCCCCGTGGAGTGGGTTCCGTACTTCGACAACAACTCCGGTACTGGTGACACGACCAACCCGATCTACGGGATCAACTGGGCCGTGTTCAAGCCGTGCTTCCTGCAGGGCGAGTACATGAAGGAGACGAAGGTGCAGCCGCATCCGTACCAGCACCGTACTATGGTGCAGTACACAGACTGCACGATGAATTTCAGCTGTGTTGATCGCCGTCGTGGCGGCTTCGTTCTGAGCAAGTAGTTTCGATGTCCTCCGATGACCTGGGGGTGGCTATCGTCGCCACGCCACCCCCAGGTTTCTTTCTCCCGACTGGCGACACTGGAGCAATAGCTCATGACTGCTTACGTCCAACACAAGGGCCCCACCGGGCCAAGTTCTGCCCAGACTCGCGGGCTTTCGAGCCGCATCTGGGGCCGTCTTCCCATCAAGAACTGGAGCGTCGGTCTCGGTGGTCGGTACTACTTTGACGACTTCCTGAACTTCGGCGGCGCGAACATTGCTTCCGCTGCTGGAACCGTCTCTCCGACGACTACCACTGACATTGACAACGACACGAAGGCCAACAACTCCAATGCCAGTTTGGTCAACGCGATCACACGGGCCGCGACCGGATACGACATCTACACCGATGTTGGTGTGACCATTGCTGGTCTGGCCACGGAATCCACTGGCGTCATCGAGGTTGCTGGCAACGATGCCGACAACGACGAAGGCATCATGCAAACGGGCGGTGGTTCCGGAAACATGGTTGCGATTGATGCGACTGGGGCAGGCCGGATTGCCTTCGAGTGCCGGATCAAGAAGGCCAGCATCGGTGACAACGGCCTCTCATTCTTCGTCGGGTTGGCCGAGGAAGGGCTGGCTGCAGTTGACACGCTGGCCGACGGCTCGGGCGCACTGGCCTCGAAGGACATGGTCGGGTTCAGTGTTCTTCAGGACAACGGCGAGGAGCTTGACTTCACCTGGAGAACTGCTGGTCAGACCACTCAGGTTCACGCGAATGTCGCGGACATGGTCGCTGACACCTACATGAAGATGGGATTCCTGTACGACCCGGGCAATCACCCGGACGACAAGAAGATCAAGATCTTCATCGACAACGGGGTTGAAGAGTCGGTCTACGTCACCCAGACGAATCTGGATGCGGCCACCTTCCCTGATGACGAGGAACTCAGCCTGCTGCTCGCGACGAAGGTCGGCACAGCTGCCGAGTCCAAGTTGCAGATGGACTGGTGGGCACTGGGAGTCGAAGAGTAGTAAACCGGTGCCGCAGCACCCGGGGGGGCGTTGGACTCCCTCGGGTGCCAAGCAGGGAGAAGGAACATGGCCAAGAAGAAGGCAGCCCCCAAGAAGGTGGCGAAGAAGACAGTGGCCAAGAAGGCCCCGAAGAAGACAGTGGCCAAGAAGGCCCCGAAGAAGTCTGCGGCCAAGAAGGCCCCAGCCGTCGTGGAAGCGGTTTGTGAACTTTCGTATGGCGGGGTGATGCACGATGGATGATGTCAACCGCTCGCGTATTGAGCACATGCTGGGGGGTCCTATCTCCGAGCATGTCTCGAAGTCGTTCAACCGCCTTCAGAATCAGGCGATGATGGCCAATGCCGAGAGCCATCCGAGTGGATGGGTTCTCGCGTTGTGCAACGAGATCTCGTACCTGAGCGGTCGGATTGCCGAGTTGGAGAAGAGCGACGAGTCTGACCTGGAGCACATCCACACTGGTGAGTTCATCAACGTGGATGTGAAGGGGCAGATGTTCCGCGCCCAGTTCCTGGGGCTGACCCCCAAGGGGCATCTTCGTGTCCAGTTGGATGGCGAGGAGCGGGTCAGGGTGGTGAGACCGGACAAGGTGACCAAGGATGAGTGAGCCAACGCTCTCCCTGAAATGGGAGGACATCCGGAACGAGGTGTACGAGTTCTTGTTCGGTGGGAACGAGGAGGGCTACACCAATGAGAGTGACACCGATCGCAAAAGCATTGTCGATCGTGCGTGCCATTCCGGGCTGCGTCAGTTCTATCACCCGCCCCCGGTTGAGGGGAGGACCCATGACTGGTCCTTCCTCATGCCGTCTGCCAAGTTGTCGCTGAACGCGAGTTACACCACGGGGACTATCGCGGCCACCAACGGGGTGGTCACCCTGTCCGCTGGAACGTGGCCAACCTGGGCCGCAGTTGGCGAGATCGGTATCAGTGGTGTGAACTACACGGTCAACACCCGTGACTCCGACTCGCAGTTGACGCTGGACGATACATCCAGTTCTTCCGATTCGTCTGCCAGCACGACGTACTCCCTGCATCAGGACGATTACGATCTGCCTGACGATTTCGGGAATGTTCTCGGGGTGATGACCTACGCCCAGGCTGACAATGCCCTGCAGCCGGTCGAGTTCGTTGGCGAGGGCCGGATGCGTGAGCTTCGCCAGCGGGACTACAACCTGAGCTACTCAAGCAACGATCCGTTCTACGCGGCCATCCGCACCAAGGGCAGGTCCAGCACGGTTGAGGGCACGAGATACGAGATCATGTTCTGGCCTGATGTCACGTCAGACGCCACGTTGACTTATCGGTACAGGGTCCTCCCAGACAAGCCGATCAGTTCCAGCGACATGGTGCATGGGATCAGCCAGCACAGCGAGACAATCCTGTATAGCTGCCTGTCCGAGGCGGAGCGCCGAATGGACGGGGAGCGTGGTGCAATGTGGCAGACTTTTCAGGAATTTCTGATAACATCGGTGACACGGGACCGCCAGGACAACAAGTCGGATATCTACGGGTACAACGCGGACTCCTCGGACAGTCGGGAGTTGTACGGGCCACGTCGCATGACCCTGTTCAGCAGTGGCGTGACCTACAAGGGACAGGGAACGTAAGGAGAACACGATGACTGGCAGACACAAACTTCACGACGCAACCGGCGTCATCGCGTCTGACGAGGCTGGAAACAAGCTGCTCGTGGTCGAGGACCTTGGCAGTGCTGGTGGGGATGCCCCGGCTGACGGGAGCGTTGGCTACGCCAAGGGTTGCATCATCATCAACTCTGGGGCGGCTGATAACGACGATGATGCGCACATCTTCATCAACCTGGGTTCCGCCACCGACAGCAACATCGACGGGCTCAAGGTTCAAACATAGCGGGGTGACGCATGGTTTCTTCGACAACCAGTGCTCTAGACCAGCTGCAGAACTCGGTGTTCGCAGGCTCTGGTCAGAAGTTCGCCAGCATCGACCAGGGCAGTGCGACTACGACTGAAGTCGTGGCTGCCGCGACCGGGTACAGGATCCGCATTCTGGCTGCTGTGTTCACCGGGGTTGGCAGCAGCATTACCGTGGCCCTGAAGAGTGCGTCGACTCAGCTGACTGGTGAGATTGCCGGGGCAACAGCCCTCAACGTCATCTTGCCGTACAATCCTGCTGGCTGGGTGCAGACCGAAGCGGGGGAGGCATTCCAGATCACATCAACGAATGGTGCGATCAACGGGTGTGTTGTCTATGACGAGGTGGCAGCAGCATGACCAGCACCGTTACAGCTGCAACCATGACGGTGAAGATCACTGAGACGATCAAGCTCAATGGTCGTGACCAGGGTGCTGAGAACACGCTCAGCATTGCCTCGGTAAACGAGGTGAGCAAGCGTATCGTGACTGCCACGACTACCGAGCAGATCATCTTGGCATTTGGGACTGCTGTAGCAGCTGGCCAATTCGATGAAACCAAGGTCGTATACATCCGCATCACGAATTTGGATGACACCAATTTCGTCGGGCTGATCTTTCGCAACGAGAACAACGACGAGTTCAGCGTGAAGCTAGATAAGGGACAGTCCTTCATCTACAACGGTGACCTGGCCGGGGGCGTGGTGGACACGATGGATGCGGTGGACAACGCTGGCCTGACGACGAACACGTTTGGCGACCTGGTTGATATCACGGCAGATGCTGACACAGCCTCGTGTGACCTTGAATTGTTCGTAGCGAGCATCTGATGGTGCCAAGAGGGAGCATGGATGCCTCGTCAGCCAAGCGTGTTCACGATGGCTTTCCCGTTCAACGGGATCCACGAGGGCTCTGGCTACGAGCTACAGCCTGAAGGGACCACTGTTGACGCACAGAACGTGCGTCCGTTCCCAGCCTCGTCCCCCGACACTGCCAGCACCCTGAACTCCGAGTCCAGTGGAAGGGCACGGGGTGGCCAGCGGCCTGGGCTGACGAAGTATCTCGATACGGCCCACGATACGACGCAGACGCGGCGGATTCAGGACATCAACCATCTCGCGTGGTCGGACCTGACCCCGATGTCTGGCAAGGGCCATGCGATCATGAACGAGTCCACGGATGGCTCGTTTCTCCTGGTCGACCCGGATGGTGCCCAAGTGGGATCTGATGGCGGGGTCAGCACCGAGGTGTTCAACCTCAGTGTCTGGGGCCGGGACGGATTCGGTTACATCGCGACACTGGACGCCGCCCACAAGCTGATCGTCCGGCAGATCAACAAGAAGGGAACGGTTTCTCTCGACTGGACGAACGCTAATTCACCCACCGTACAGCTGACCTCGGAGACACGTCAGGTGCGTGGGATGGTCGTGGTTGGGAACATCCTTTACATCTGGGTGAAGAACATCAGCGGCGTCAATGGTGAGGCCATCTACAGGATGAGCACATCCACCGGCAACCTGCTGGACGCTGCCAGCGGTGGCGGAACCCAGAGCGATTTCTGGATCGTTTCCCAGAACCAGTCCACCGCCAACTTCCAGCACTTCTATCCCAGCAGCGGGTACGACGATAAGCCCATCAACCTGATGACCGAGACGGACGGGGTCATCGGGATGCTCTGCCTCAACGACAGTGCTCCCGCTGGATCCGCTGACACTGTCACCGCGAGCATTGCCTACAACGCTGCTGCCACGGGGAGTTCTGGAAACTCCGTGCAGGAGAAGCTGGTGGCGCTGTCCCATCTTGATGCCAACAAGATTGCCGTGAGTGGCGGTCCCCTGGGGACCAGCCCGGTGACGATCGAGTTTCAGGAAGATCTTCAGCTGCAGGATATTGTTCTCCCCACGGTGACGGATAGTGGCGGAAGCAGCGTGGCCGTCGCGGTCTCCCAGCAGGGGTCCTCCAGAACGAACAAGAAGATCACGCTGACGCAGTCTGGCGGGTCTGGCACGTTCACGATCTCCCACAACGCGAGACTGTCGCTGCAGCTGATCGATGTCGAGACGGGTGAGCAGATCCTGTCCAAGGAGTTGCAGACCTACGCCCCGGACGCGACACCTACTGACACCAACCAGGAACTGGACATTTCCAGTGACGGGCTGGGCAACTTCTACTGCCTCACCCGCAGCGGATCCACCCTGAGCCATGCCGTGACCAAGGTGAGCAAGTTTGGAGTGCAGGCTTGGCAACAAACCAACGCGGGAACCAGCCGGTCTCTGTCCTATGATCCTGTGAACTCCCGCCTGGGGATATGTGGGGGTAACGTCTATGGCACAGGCAGTTCTGTTGGATGGGTTACCGACCTCGACACCGGGGCCCTTGCAGGTAATCGAGACGCGCACAGCGTTACTAACTGGAACGTCATCAGAGCCGACGACAAGGGTGGCTTCCGGCTGTTCAAGAATGCTTCCTCCGACAATGTCGCCAGGATCACCGAGGCGGCCACTCCCGCAGATGACTGGATCGCAACCCACGGTGCCGGTACATCAACTCATACGGGATCTTCGTGTGCAGCTGCGTATTCCCTGAACCCGCAGAACTCGACTTCCAAGAGGCAGACTGTCCGGATCGCCGTGTCTGGCGGCGTGGTCAAGGAGTTCGATGAACTGGAGTGGACGAGCGTCGCCAGCGGTGGAGACCTGACCACCCCGGCTTTGGAGCGGAATGTCCCGGTGATCTTCTCGGCCCAGCTGGGGACAAACCTGTTCTTCACAGACGGCAGGAGCACCAAGTATTACAAGGCCACCACCAGGGCGATCACGACATGGACACCCACGTCAGGGACGCTCCCGATCGACTCGGCCAGCAAGCGGCCCACGCTGATCGAGAACTGGCGTGGCCGGATCGTGATGTCTGGGATCGAGGCGGATCCAGCCGAGTGGTACATGAGCAAGGTTGGTGATGCGTTCGACTGGAACTACGCCCCGGACACGATCACGGAAACACAGGCCGTCTCGGGCGTGAACTCGCCTGCAGGTCAGGCCCCGGATGTGATCAGGTGCATCATCCCGGTGACTGACGACATCCTGATCTTTGGCTGTGACCACTCCATCTGGCAGATGTCAGGCGACCCGATGCTGGGTGGCCGATTGGACCTCGTGGCAGACGGTGTGGGAACCCCTTGGGGGCGACCGTGGTGCAGGGACTCGGGGGCCAGCTACTACGTCTTCGGGACGAGGGGTGGCGTCTACCGTGGAACCCCGGGCCAGGGCGTGCAGAAGATCACCGAGGGCCGGATGGAAGAGCGGATGAGTTCCATCAACCTCGACACCAACCTCATTCGTCTTGCCTGGAACGAGAGGGAGAAGGGGGTGCATGTGCTTGTGACCCCACTGGAGACTGGTGCCACCTCCAGCGAACACTACTTCTACTGCTCAAGGACCAACAGCTGGTGGATCGACAAGTTTGCCGGGGCGTCCAGCCATGACTCCCGGGCGGTTCACGTCTTCGATGGCGACTCGTCTGGAGATCGGGCCATTCTCATGGGTGGCGCTGACGGGTACATCCGGAAATGGGACGTGGACGCTACTGACGATGACGGGACGGCAATCAGCAGTCATGTGTACCTGGGCCCGATCGTCCCACGGTCGCTTGGCACGGTGAACGTCAACGAGATCAGGGCGCTGCTGGCCAAGGGCTCATCGGACGTGACGATGTCCGTATTTCGGGGAAACAGTGCTGAAGATGCGTACAATCAGACAAGTGCGTTGTACACCTCGACCTTCAAAGCAGGAAGGAACGTGTCCGAGCGACGCAGGGTACAGGGGCACGCTGTCTACCTGAAGCTGGCAAACACCACTGTCAGCCAGTCATGGTCGATGGAACTCTTGCAGGCTGTCTTCAGCGAAACATCAGGCCGGTTTGGAAGGGTCTTCTACTAATGACCACGAACATCGGATTCGAGCAGCCGCGTAACACCTCCAAGGACCCCAGGGCTCGCAGAGCCCAGGCCCTGATGACCGGGACACACTCCGTCCTGTCAGAACTCGGGGTGGGGACCAACTCCCCGGATACTGCTCTCCATCTCCTGAAAGAGACCGCTGGTGCGGGCCTGATCACCGAGCGTATCCAAGACTCGGCCAACGCCGGTGCCGTTGAAGGGAAGAAGTCCCGTGGCACCCTGGACAACCGTTCTGCAGTCTCTGATGGCGACAAGATGTTTGCCCTGGCCGGGTACGGGTATGTGGGGGATACGAACCAGTACAACGTGGGTGGCCGCATCGCCATCGAGGTGGATGGATCGGTCACAGACAACACAAACGTGGTCAAGTCGAGGATGGAATTCCTCACCGGGAGCGGGTCCTCGACCAGCCTCACCAGGGCGTTGCGGATCGACGGGAGCCAGAACGTAGGGATTGGGAACTTTGCCAGTGCCACAGCTGCCGGGAAACTGGACGTGCAGGGGGTAATCGCGATCTCGACCGAGGTCTCCACCCCGTCTCAACAGGCCGGGATCGGCAAGGTCTACACGAAGTCGGACGGGAAGCTGTATTTCATCAGCGGTGACATCGGTGAAACGGAGTTGACGGCCGACACCGATACGACCTACTCGGCTGGCACGTTGATGGACCTGTCTACAACCACGTTCAACGTGGACCTGACCGAGGCGTCTGAACAGGCAATCGCCAATGGCGACTACATCCTGTTTCTCGATGGCGGTGCTACCGGGACACACGCCAAGGAGAATATCGCGGACGTGGCAACCTTGTTTGCCGGTGATGGATTGACTGCCTCGGCTGCCGTCATGGCTGTCAACGTGGATGACTCCACTATTGAGACGAGTTCTGACGCGATCAGGATCAAAGACAACGGGGTGACGCTGGCGAAGATGGCGGGTATTGCCCGGGGCAAAATCATTTATGGGGATGCCAGCGGTGACCCTGCCGTTCTGGCGGTTGGTGATGCCGATCAGGTGCTGACCACGGATGGCACGGACATCTCGTGGGAGGATGCCAGTGGTGGCGGAAGCGGTGACATCACAGGAGTGACGATCGAGACCGATAGTGGGTCTGGTAGCAAAGCCAGTGATACCGAAGGTTCAGCAGACTTCACCCTTCTGGGCGGGTCAGGTGTAGATGTCACCAACAGTAGCGCGACCATCACCGTGGCAGGAGAAGACGCTACCACGTCCAACAAAGGGGTTGCGTCTTTCCACAGTGACAACTTCTCGGTGAGCAGTGGAGCGGTCACGATCAAGGACCAGGGCGTTCTCTATGCCGAGATCCAGAACGTCTCTGCGACAGACAGGATCCTGGGTCGGGATTCGTCAGGGGCCGGGTCCATCGAGGAGATTACCCCAGCCAATCTGAGGACAATGATCAACGTCGCAGACGGTGCCGAGGTCAACGAGTCGGCTTTCAAAACGATTTCCGTGTCTGGCCAGGACAACGTCGTTGCTGATGCCGACGCTGACACGCTGACGTTCGCTGCTGGAACCAATGTCACCATCACAACAACCGCAGCGAGCGACACTGTCACGATTGCGGCAGCAGACACAAACACGATGGGTTCCGGGTTTGTTCTTGAGGACGGGGACGGGACGGAGGTCACCGTTACGGAAAACAAGGAGGTGAAGTTCATCGAGGGTGGCGGGATCGATATCAATTGGACCGATGTGTCTCCGGGGTCTGACGCTGACCCTTATGATCTCACCTTCACAGTCGCTGACACGACCGTGGATGGCGACACCGGGTCTACCGGGATTACGCCTGGCGACACGCTTACCATCGCAGGAGGGACAAACGTCACCACAGCAATGTCCGGTGACACTTTGACGATCACGTCGACAGACACGAACACGATGGGTTCGGGTTTCGTTCTTGAAGATGGCGATGGGACAGAGGTTACCGTCACGGAAAACAAGGAAGTGAAGTTTGTTGAAGGTGGCGGAATCGACATCGACTGGACCGATGTGTCTCCGGGGTCTGACGCCGACCCTTATGATCTCACCTTCACCGTATCTGACACCACGGTGGCTGGCGACAGTGGATCTACCGGGATCACTCCCGGCGACACGCTCACCATAGCGGGGGGGACGAACGTCACTACCGCTATGTCCGGTGACACCCTGACCGTCAACGCGACAGACACAAATACGATGGGATCTGGATTCGTTCTTGAAGACGGGGGCGGCACAGAGGTCACGGTTACCGAGAACAAAGAGGTCAAATTCATCGAGGGGGCCGGAATCGGCATCAGTTGGACGGACACCAGTCCAGGTTCTGATGCGGATCCCTACGACCTCACCTTCACCGTCGCGAACACGACAGTGGCTGGCGATAGCGGATCAACAGGCATTACGCCTGGCGATACCCTGACGATTGCCGGTGGTACGAACGTCACCACATCAATGTCCGGTGATACCCTGACTGTCAACGCTACCGACACAAACACGATGGGGTCTGGATTCGTCATCGAGGATGGCGACGGTACGGAAGTTACCATCACCGAGAACAAAGAGGTGAAGATCGTTGAGGGGACGGGGATCGATGTCAACTGGACAGATGTGTCTCCGGGTTCTGATGCAGACCCATATGATCTGACGATCTCGTGTGACCTGGAAGGCACAGAACTGAAGTCGACAGGCGAGACGGGAGGTTCCAAGTTCCTACGAGAGGACGGTGATGGGACTTGCAGCTGGCAGACGGTCAGCGGTAGCGGTGGAATGTCGAACTTCTTCCTTGAGGACGGTGACGGAACCGAAGTTGAAATTGGTGACGCCAAGGAAGTGAAGTTCGTCGAGGGACAGGGAATCGACATCGACTGGACCGACGTTAGTACCGGATCTGATGCTGATCCCTATGACCTCACGTTCACATGCAACCTGGAAGGCACTGAACTCGCGTCCACTGGAGAGAGTGGCGGAAGCAAGTTCTTGCGGGAGGATGGGGACGGGACTTGCAGTTGGCAATCCATCAGTGTCACGGGAATGAGTAGTTTCTTTCTCGAAGACGGCGACGGGACAGAGGTGGAAATCAACAACGCCAAGGAGGTGAAGTTTGTCGAGGGTGGCGGGATCGATATCAATTGGACTGACACGTCCACTGGTTCGGATGGCGACCCCTACGATCTCACCTTCACAGTCGCTGACACGACCGTGGATGGAGACAGCGGTTCCACGGGTATCACCCCCGGTGATACGCTCACCATTGCGGGTGGCACCAATGTCACCACGGCAATGTCCGGTGACACGTTGACCATTACATCAACCGACACCAATACTATGGGTTCCGGTTTTGTCCTTGAGGATGGCGACGGGACTGAGGTCACGGTTACCGAGAACCAGGAGGTCAAGTTTGTCGAAGGCGGTGGAATCGACATCAATTGGACAGACACCAGTCCTGGGTCCGATGCGGACCCTTACGACCTCACGTTCACGGTTTCTGACACCACGGTGGCTGGCGATACCGGGTCAACCGGGATCACCCCTGGCGACACGCTGACGATTGCTGGTGGTACTAACGTCACTACCGCAATGTCTGGCGACACGCTGACGATTACCTCCACCGACACAAATACGATGGGGTCCGGGTTCGTTCTTGAAGATGGTGATGGCACAGAGGTCACCATCACTGAGAACAAGGAAGTGAAAATCGTTGAGGGCACCGGGATCGATGTCAACTGGACCGATACGGATAACGGGACGGATGGTGACCCGTATGACCTGACGATCTCGTGTGACCTTGAGGGCACGGAACTCAAGTCAACTGGTGAGACGGGCGGTTCCAAGTTTCTCCGAGAGGACGGTGACGGGACGTGCAGTTGGCAGACGGCCAGCGGCGGCAGCGGCGATGTCGAGGCCGGAAGCACCTTCACCACCGCTGGCGTCATCATGGCGTGCAACGGTGATGACAAGACCATCGACGAGCCAGGGGCCACTCTGACCACCAACGGCCAGGCCATGACGGTCAGTTCTGCGGTTCAAACGTCATTCGCTGTTGATTGCGGCAACAGGGACGGCAACGGCATCTGGACGTTCACCACCGGAACCGGGGACAGCGGGAGCGCACAGAACAACCAGGGGATGGTCAAGATCATCGCCCAGACGAGTGCCAACGCGAGCCTGTTCCTGGGGGACACTGCCAGCGACACCAAGGGTGGCCTGAAATACAAGAACAACGGCGACTCCATGCAGTTGCTGGCCAACGGGAACGCCGTGCTGGAGTTGGACTCAAGCAAGGTCGTGGAGTTCAAGATTGCTGCGGCATCCAAGACGGGGCAAGGGACAGCCGATTCCGACTTCATGAGCCAGGTGGAGATAACTCCGAACAGGTGGCTGGAGGTCAAGATTGATGGGGTCCAGTATTTTCTTCCTGCATTCGCGGCAAGCCAGTTTTCCTGAGACGGTTTGGAGATAGGGATGGGACAGATCACGCTTACCGCCTGGGGCAAGGTCACCACGGTCGAGTACCCTGACGACATGGACTCGCTGATACCCGGGGCTTTCGGGTCTGCGTATGGGTACGAGGCAGTGATCTTCGATGACGATGAGAACGAGACGCCCAACCCGCAATCGATTGAAGAGTTCACCATCCAGAAGATTTTCGACTATGTTGGTGACATCACGCGGTCGCACGGGATCCATTTCCTGGTAGCAGAAGCCAGGGCTGAAGCGGAAGCTGAAGTTGAGTCGTCGTTGGATCAGATTTCAGTAGACATCGCTGACCAGGAGTAGAGACATGGCTTACGAGTGGCAAGATCCCAGTGCTGAGCTGGTCTACGGGACGGGGACTACCGGGAGAAAGGGGAAGTCGTACCAGACCATCGTGTCTGGAACCAGGCCGGTAGCTGGGTACTCGGGCGAAGGATACTTTGCAGGCGATTTCGGCCTTCAGACCCCTGTCCATACCACGCAGGCCATCAACATCCCTGGGGTGCGACTGGGCGCGGGCGGTCGTGGCACGCCACAGAACTTCACCTACAACCTCCCGATGTTCGAGGCTCCATTGGAGATTGGGAGCAGTGAGTACCTTCAGCGGGAGCACGGGCTGACATTCGCTCCCTACAGGACACAGTACAAGTGGGCGATCCCTGGGGCCACCGAGGGGGAGTTTCGCGAGTACGATGCCACGACTGACCCGGAGACGGGTGAGATCTCTTATGAGAAGCGCGAGGGGTGGACGACTGTCTCCGATGAGGATGCATCGGCTTGGCTGGGCAAGTACAGTTCCAGCACCCAGAAGAAGGCACGGGACAGGGCCAAGACGGAGGCGTTGAAGGAGCACACCCTGCGGAAGCAGGACTATGCCAAGTGGTGGAACGAGAAGCGTTACGCCCAGCTGCAGGACCTGATGGCCCAGCACTTCAGAAACCAGATGGGTGCAATGCAGGGTCTTGGCGAGGCCGAGCGGGCTGACATCATGCGTGGTGGGAAGGCACTTCAGGAGAGTGCTCTACAGGGGGCGATGCAGCGTGGGATGGCCGGGACCACCGCGTTGTCTGCCATGCAGCGAGGCGCTCAGTCCCAGACCCAGCAGGAACTCGCGCGGTTCTACGAACGGCAGACTCAGCAGAGGCTGGGGATGCAGAACGCATTGGCCACGCAGTACATGAACGTGATCGAGGGACGTGTCGACGAGTACCCCAGCACCTACGAACTGGCCCAGATCATGCACGGGGCCTTCGAGGGCGGTGCGGGGCAGCGGCAGCCGTCATCCAGTGGTGGCCAGGGCATGGGGATGGCCGGGATGGCACTCGGGGCCGGTCTGGGTATGGCCGCAGCTGGAGCAGCCGGTGGGGGGGCTGCAGGTGCGGGGCTGCTGGGGTGCCTGTGCCAGATCTTCATGGAAGGTCGGCATGGTGATGGCACGATGGACTGGGTTGTCCGGAAGTACCGTGACGAGCACATCAACGAGCGGAACGCTCGCGGCTACTACAAGATGAGCGAGGTGATCGTCCCGCTCATGCGGAAGAGCAAGCTGCTGAAGATGTTCTTCTTCCTGTTCTTCATCCAGCCCTGCTTCATCTGGGGCCGATGGTACTACCGGGACGAGATCAAGAAGCGTGGCGAGAAACTGGGGTTCGGTGGCCGAGTGGGCTGGATCTTCGGGCCGGTGAAACGGTTCTGGGAGCGGCTGTGCTACTACCTGGGCCAGGACCATCCGTACATCCGTTGGAATGGTGAGCTTGTCTAATGCCTATCGTTGTCAGACATGAGCCTGCGGCAAGCGCCGTTCTGGACGTAGCCCAGATCGCGGGTGAGGGTGCGTTCAACAAGTGGAAGACCGAGTTCGAGGCTCGCCAGAAGCAGTACGCATTCCAGAACCTGATGTCTGGCCTGAGTGCCGGGCAGTCACTGGCAGCCCCGTTCATCAACATCGCAGGCCAGCAGGCCCAGCGTGGGTTCCAGGCAGGCGAGGCGGAAAAGGCCCGGAAGTGGCAAACCGGGCGGGAGGCCCAGAGGCAGGGGCACGAGCAGGAGATGGCTCGTCAACGCTTCCAGATGACGGAGGAGCTTGGACCTTTAGCCCAGATGGAGGCTAGGCAGGGTCAGAAGTTTGCTGACGAACGGAAAGAGATCAACGGGCTGGTCCCCCAGGCGATTGGGTTATATCACCCAGATACAGGTGCGTTGAGGGGCGCTGCGTCTGCGCCGACTATGAAGGACATTTATGACATGTCCGAGCGAGGCGATCTCGTCAATCTGAAGAGGATTGTGGCTCGGGGTCAGAGCGCAATGCAGTCGACCATGCAGATGGAGGCGGAGACTAACCCTGGCGCGATCAAGCGGAGAGTGGCAGCCAAAGCTGCTGTTGAAGCAGCCACAAGGAAGATGAGGATAGAGCAAGAAGAGCAATTCATCAAAGACGTGACGACTAATCCCAACAACCCTGGTGTAACGCAAGATCAGAACACGAGGCAGTTCTCGTCGACCGATGCGCCGTTTGCCAAGATGTTGAACCATAAGCTGGCTCGCATCCGCGCGATGAGGCTGGGCCTCGATCAGCTACCGCTGGCCCAAAGGGTTGAATTTGGAACGCACCCGTATGTTGGCACTGACGGGGTAGAAAACGGATTTTGGGTCGATCCGAATCTTGGGTTGCAACACGTTGGTGGCGGAGGACGAGGCAGGTCAGGGGCGGGCGCAGGTACAGAGATTCTTCCAGACCCGGGTGAGGACGGGAGACCCGAGTTCACCCAGAAGCAACGTGACTTCTACTACAGCCAGGAGCAAAAGCTCACAACAGACTACATGGAGCAATTCGAGCCAAACCCGCTTGCTGTCGCGACATGGAGCACAAGAAACGACAACCTGCAAAACCAGATCGATGCCCATCAGGGGGTTCTCGACGACCCGAATGCTGACACGGAGAAACAAGCAGCGTCCTCGACGAAGATCGCGTCTCTCAAGCGGACGCAGGCTGAGCATCAGAGGGAGATGCCTCGTGGGATCAACCAGAACCATGCAAGACAGATGGCTCAGCAGGAGATGTTCAGGCGAACCGGGGGCCTGAAGCCGCCGGATGATCCCAGCTGGCGAAGCAGGCCGTTTGCAGCAGGGTTCCCGTCCCGGTTCTACAGCCGTGGACAGCGGGAGCAGGTGAGAGCGTTTCTCGGTCAGCAAGCGGACCCGAGGTGGCAAGCGCATGTAACGACCCCCCTTCCGCAAAACCCAACCTTGCGTAACGTGGGCACGGCACTGATCCAGAGCTATCCAGGGATGACCCTCCGCCAGGCTATGGAGGCACTCTCGAAGGGAGCGGCGTCGTTCCGTGGTCCCCAGCCTGGAGTTCAACAGCCACCCGGGGTCCTGCCACAGATGGGTGGCCAGACATCGGGTGGTGGCATGCCCCCAGGTGGAGGCCAGCCTCGTGCGTATCAGGCTCCCCCGGTGATTCCGGTTCGCGGGCGGCTTGACTACACCCGGGTGGCAGGCCCAGCTGTGTCCAGCGAGGCGTTCGACCGACTGATGACCGATCACAGGGCCCTTGGAGCTAGCGTGGGAAACCTGTCGGTCGAGTTCAACAGGATATTCGCCAACAAGTCGACCATGGCCAAGGTCAATACGCTGATCAGACAGGGCAAGCGGCTCAGGGACAACCCGCGTATTCTCAGCGAATTGCTACAGGAAGCTGACAGGCAGATGGTGAGACTTGCCCGCAAGACTGAGGCTGGCGGTCGCTTCACGCCGACCGCCGGGGCTCTGGGGCCTGGAGCTGGGGTAACCAGAGGAGATGTCAAGGAGGCCGTGGGGTCTGGAAAGCGGGCCGTGTCTGCGTCGGGCATGATGGCCCAGAGGAAGGTTCGATACGCGGACCTGGTCGAGTCTGCCGTGAAGTGGAGTCACGTTGCGAAACCGGGAGGGCCCGTCTCCCTGGCGGCCATACCGGCTCCTAAAAAAGAGGAGTTCTACGCGATGGTCGCACGGGATCTGGTTAAGCCGGGAGACGTGCTGGTGAAGCCACCGGAATACCTCAACGGGGTGAAGATCGCAGATTCCGCCTTCATGATCGTGTCGAAAAAAGCCATCGATACCGCGCGGGGCGTTCTGCAGATTCAACGCACGAGGCAGCAAAACCAGAATCCGCGATTGCCTAATGTTGGCGGGTACCTTCCCCTGCCAGAACCAAGTTCTCAGATAGCCCTTCCTCCCAGATGGCCAGAACCCAGTTCTCAGATAGTCCTTCCTCCCAGATGAAGGTTAGCCAATGACCCCTCCAGAATGGGCGGTCCTGAGCGGTTACCCTCCGCAGCAAGCGGATCCATTTTCCCAGGCTGAAGAGACTCTGCAGGAGGCCCAGCAGTTCGAGCCGATCCCTCCGCTTGACGGTCCTCCAGACACGGGACCGCTCGACTGGGCCGACCAGTCCGAGTTGCTGATGGAGGGGGTGCCCGGGCGCGAGGAACTTGAAAAGACCCGCCAGTTCAGGCGTCTGAGCGAGGACGAGTACGACAGACGACTGAGACACCACCAGATCAGGGCCCGCAACGAGGAGTATGACTGGATTGGTAAGAGCGGCCTGCCTGGGGGGCGGCTGCGTCGCGCGGCTGAAAAGCTCCCGTACTCAGGTGGTCATGCTGGGAACCGCCTGATGGAGACGGCACTCGCGGCCCAGGATATGAACGATGGGGTCCTTACAGAGGACGGGGCCCGCTTGCTGGGCGAGTTCTTTGCTGAGACTGAACGGCATGGTGACCTGCACTGGCTCGACAAGGCGACGGAACTGGCCCTGGACATGCCGGGGTACTTCGTTGAGATCGGGACATCGTTTGGCGGTTTCACCGCTGTGAATCGCGGTACGCAGCGGCTCCTTCTTCGCCAGCTGAGAAAGATGGGCGTGAGGGCTCTGAAGGAGAAGGCGGCGGGTGTAGCGAAGCGTAAGCTGTTGCCCAAGCTGGCTATCAAGGCGGCAGGGTTTGCTGCTGGTGCCGGTATGCTCACGGCGTTGAACCCGCAGCTGATCGCAGAGCAAACTGGCGAGAGGGCGCTGCATCACTCGCTGAAGGGTGACGAAGAGGCGTTCGTCAAGGCGGCGTGGCAGGGGCCGCTGGGTGCCTACTTCGAGCTGGGATCCGAGATGACCGGGGGCTTCGGCCTGGGGCGTGCCGTTGGCGTGCTGGCCAAGAAGACCGGGATCAGCAAGATGATGGAGGCGGCGGCACACAGATGGCTGATCTTGAACCCAAGGTCACGCCTGGGCCAATTCCTTGCATACAAGAACAAGGTTGGCTGGCACGGGATCCTTGCGGAGGTCGAGGAAGAGCGGCTGGTCGATGTCGCGAGGGGGCTTGCGGGAATAGACGATGACTTCGGGACCACGGGCAGGCTGTTTAGCGCGGACCCGAAAGAGCGGTCTGAGGCATGGGGCCAGAT
>Ga0208030_1000886_pt1 | contig 19245 bp, 24 predicted proteins | sample MalvirDeepMed_M9_FD_184246 | JGI IMG/M metagenome (GOLD analysis project Ga0208030, IMG submission 184246) | Marine viral communities from the Global Malaspina Expedition - Malaspina viral metaG DeepMed_M9 (SPAdes) (version 2) | ecosystem: Environmental > Aquatic > Marine > Oceanic | place...
TGTCAGCCGCACGTTTAACACGCCAGCCTTTTGAGCGAAATCCCATCTCGTTACCAGCGCGGATATCCAGACCGCCGGGGTAGACCTCGGCCTTCTGGATTCCTTTGTAGGCTCCCATCTGCGCCCGCGTCATCGGGCCGGGGAATCCTTTACTCTTCTTTGCCATCGTCGTTCTCCTCTTCAGACAGAATGATATTCATCGAAAAACTACGCCGCTCGCCGTCCGACCGGAAGGGGTAAACGGTGTGATACATGTCAGCCGGGAAGATGAAAAAGTCCCCGGCCTGGGGCCGCACCATAAAAGTAGCGCGGTTCAGAAATGACGGACTCCCGTGCATGAACTCTACGTGGCCGTGCGCCGGGTAATGCTCCTGATCTTCTCGGTTCCACTCTTCCTCGATCCCATCCGGCATCTTGAGATATCCGATGCAAGAAAGCTCCGCGTTGGTGTGCAAGTGGATTGGATTGAAGTCGCCCGGCCCCTGCCGCACATACCACGCGCTGTGGATGGTGACCTGCGGTCGGACATCATCGGCAATCGGACGGCAATACCGGGACGCATAATTAGAGACATACCGCAGGGCTGCGTTGGTGAAGAACATTTTGTGCGGCTCTAAAACAGATGTAGGGATCAGGCGCTGCTCGTCTACCTTGCCAACGAGATGGCCTGACCAATCGGGGCCGTCCGTGCCGCCATCAACATCGTCATTGAACGCCTTGACGGTCTCATCCGGCATTGTCGTGTGACCGACTGCCGGGCCAAAGGGCCGGAGACAAACCAAATCATCGGACGATGCGACAACCGGGGTCTCATGGTAGACCAAATGCTCCAGATTAATCATGGCCGATCCCTCTCAACTCTTCTTCTAACTCTTCACGACGTTCTTGGCGGGTACGTTTACGGTCGCGGGCGGGTTCAACGCCCCAAATAATTCGGGCTGCCGTCGTATGTTCGACCAACGACTGTTCCAGAACACGCACACGATCAATCAAGCGCACCACCATCGTCTTGATCTCTTGTGTCTCTTCTTTTGTCTCTCGCAATTCATTTTGAAGGCTCTTTCTTAGCTCGCGGAGTTCATCGGATTGCTCTTTGCTGATGTCACGGATGTCATCACGGAGATCACGCAGAATAAATTGGAGGAGCTTCCATAACGCCCACGCCGCCGCAACGGCCACCAAAACTGGGACGCCAAGGGTCTCAACAAGTTTGATGAGTTGGGCGACCGACATGCCATCTCATTGCTCATTGCACAACAAGCGATATCAGAAGCAAGATCGTCGCACCGGCTGAACCAATCAAGATCGCCTCTAGACGCCGGAGTCTGGCGTTTTGCTGGCGTGTTTCAGTGGAACACGACACTACGTGCTGTCGCACCTCCAGCAACAACTCATCAATCCTGTGATGCGCGTCAACTAGCGTACCTTTTGGCGCTGTGGTCACGATAAGCTAACGCCATCCGGCCCAGGCTGCACAACGATGCCCCCCTTCTTTGCCTCGTCAATGGTACTGACGATTAGCGCCTCATCATCAGATGATAGTTTCAAAAGAGGATCGTTACTGCAATCGCACGTTGCCACATCTATCGTCGCCCTGTGCTTTCCCAACAGACCCATTGAGTTGCCGTCAGCGTCGAATGTCTCTTGCTGAACAACAACATGACAGGTTGGATTTACCTTTCCGTCAGTGAACGTAAATTCTAGTTTCTTGAGCATATCAATCCCTCATGCTACTTGGAAAACGATGCTGCCATAGATTAATGCACCATTATCAAATTCCGCAGCGTCAACATTGGCAGCGTTTGATGCATCGTCACCGACTGTCTTAAAACTGCTGGTGGTGCCGTTTTGGCTATTCAATAGGGTGAGAGTTGGAGAGGTCAACGACCCAAGACCGATCAGTCGAAATGACCCTATCGTTCCAGCACCAGTTGATGCAACATTATCGGTTGTAAAAGGAAGTCCCCCTATAGACACGGCTCCGGCCCACGTATCGAATGTGGAAACGTGAATGTTAAAGATGCAAGAAACCATACGACCGATGCGCGTATAACGCCCATCCTGTGTTCCGTAGGTGTGAGAACCGGCAGTGGACGCACCTACCAAAGTTGGTGTCCATGTGCCCTCGTCGTAGGTGTCGAGAGTCTCGTCACCAAACGTCACACCACCGTCAAGTCTGGTCAGCCCATCATCAACAAAAAGCGAATAATTGTTTGCGCCCTCGGTTGGCGCACTGGCGACATAAACGCTCGCCGCAGCGGTAACTGTTCCGGTGGCAGTTATGTGAGGTTCTGATACTGATAATGACGAGACAATAGCAGCGGTGCCACTTGGGATCGTGACCGCACCTGTTCTGTTGATCCGCACGGTCGAATAAGAAGTGCCAGCGGCGTGGGTAAAAGCCTGTCGATCAAACAGCCATGACGCTGTTGCGTCAACCGCGCCCCCGAACGCCGCTTGGCCTGTTCCAGAGTGACCACCGCCGTTGATCGTGAACGCGGACGCGTTGTTGTCAGTTTTGACGAGAAAATCAACGTCAGCGGCGCTGTTGTTAAACGTCACCGCGCCGTCAGGATCGAATGCAGCAGTTGGCGCATTGGTTACTGTGACCCAGTTGGTCGCGTCATAGGCGAGGTACGTTCTGCTGTTCCCTGCCGCGAGGGTGTTGCTATCGACTGCATTGGCTGACCCTCCATCGATCGTGTCACCTGTATTCGGCCACACGGCTATCGTCTGCGCCGCATCATCGTTAATGATAGTTACAAGAGCATTCGCCACTGCCGTTGGCAGTTTCACTGCATCTGCATCACTGCCTGATGTCGTGACGCGGTTTGTTTGAGTTGTGAGTGCGGTCGCACCCGCCTGCGATTGAGTTGTTCCAGCGGTAATTCCGGTCGTCATCGACAGGTATTCAAATCCTGTGAGCGTTAGGTTTGTGAATTGCGGAGAATCCCCAGTACCTACACCGATTGATGTTCGCAACGTGGTACCAGATTCAGCCACGGGGTCAGTCGAGCCGTTACCGACGATCATCTCACTGTCAGCAAGAACGCTCATGGCCGTGATGGCGTTCGTCCCTGAGCCTAAAAGCACCCCTCCGTCGGTCAATGAGCTTGCGCCACTGCCTCCCTTCGCGACATTCAGAGTGCCGGTCGATGACGAGAACGCCGCAAGTGTCGCTGGATTGGTTGTGCCATCACCAACTACGATAGTGCCATCGGCCAGGACGCCGGTATTCTCGAACGCCGCCGTTCCCTTTCCGATAAGAAGGCCGCCGTCAGTGTGAGTCGAGGCTCCTGTTCCCCCACTCGCAACTCCCAAATCTGTCGTAAGCGTAACCGTGCCACCAACAGTTAATGTGCTGTCAATTTGTACCGCGCCATCATCAACCCAAACCGCGTAATCATTCGAGCCTTCAGTCGCAGCACCAGCAATGTAAAGAGACGCTGTATTTGTAATCGTACCTGTTGCTGTCCAATTTGGCGCTTCTACGTAGATACCTGCTGCCACTGCTGTCGTGCCGGATGGCACTGTTACAGCATTTGAATTACCGATGCGCAAAAGCCCAATATCTGTTGTCGCCGTCGCAGTAAATGCGCCAGGGTCAACATGCAGAAAACCAACGGTATTGCCTGTGCCATGCCCAATAAAGAAGCCGTCTGTTCCAGCTATCTTAAAATCTAAAACATCATCACTGTCCGCCGTGATTGAAGTATCGGCATCCGCATCAAAGATCAGTTCCTGACCGTTAAGATCAATCGCCCCCGTTAATGGCGAAACCAACGACACCGGATTGTTCAGGATATTGTTGAACTCGGCATTCAGGTCTGACGCCGTAAGCGTCTCGCCAGAACTCCATGTCTTAACCCGTGATAATGCCATTTAATTCTCCACCGCGAAGTCACCACCGACAATCGTCGCACCAATCGTATGAAGCTCAAGCTCCTCGTTCAGTGTGCCGGTCTGCACCCGGTACTGAATGGCACGAAACTCGCCGGTCGTCGTATTGTCGAAGATGTCCACAAAGCGCCCGCCGCCCAGCTTAGAACTACCCAGCGTGAAGCTGCCCAGTACAGCAGCGCCGGTCTGTGTGATAGTCACCGTTTGTTCGGCTTCGCCATCGCGGATGTAGCCAACAGTGATATCGTCCTCGTTAGCAGGGTTGATGCCCAGAGAAATGTCTTCGATGGTTTTCAGTTGTTTGGAAATCCGGTAGTTCAAGTATGGCGTGACGACCTTGAACGGGATATTCGTCGAGCCGTCAATGCTAAACACCGTAACGCCGCTGCGCCGCAGGAACCCATCGTTGCCGCCGAAGAACATGCGGTGGTCATTATTGTTACCGGGGTCTGATGCGAACATCATTGATGTCGGGCCAAACGCTGAGCCAAACGCTGGCAGGGCCGACCAACGAACGGGATTAAACCTGTAGTCCATAACCAAGACTTGGTTGTTAGTCGCACTTTCCTGCACAGGCACTGCGATGTAGGCCCGGTGCGTGTCACTAACAGCCCAGCACTCCTTAAGAGTGTCGTGCTTCAATTCCTCAGCAAGATATCGGTCAATGGGCCAGGACAAGGCAGCCTCGCGCAAGTCGCCAAACTCGCTTGTCACTGATAAACTTCGGATAGAGCCGTCGGGCGAGACAAACCCGATGTCATCCTTGAACTTAAAAATGCCATTATGGTTGACGCTGCCTACGCCTTCGATGAAGGTCTTGCGGGCGAACGCATCGTCACCAGTCGGGGCGCTGCCCGTTATCCGATGTATAGACCCCTTATGTGGTCCTTTGAATACCCAGAGTTCGTCTTTATGGCTGATGAGCCCCGTAATCCTATCCCCGTCAGATGGATCGATCACGATAGAGCCGGAACCCGAACCCGTCCAATCCTCCGGGTTAACTGACACGGAATAGAAAAGCGATGACGGGTTAGCATTGACCCCTGCGGCCCACTGGCGATTCTTGTGTGACACGCTGAAAGCGAAGTTGGGCGGCGACCCCGCTAAAGTTTGCGCCGTCGAGCCATCCCAAGAGTCAGGAGTGTCGGACGAGTCGTAAGCAATAATGAGAATGTCATCGAACGTCGAAAATGACGGAACAGCATTGGCAACCAACCCAGTGAAACGATTCGTGAAGGTGCCATTAGCGTCGTCACTTTTGACGGTCGTATCGACATAGACAATGCGATGCTGCTCAGGCGAACCCGATGTACCTGTGATCCAGTAATCAAAGCACCCGCGAATAGCAGCCCCCGATTGAAGCGCCGACGAGTTTATCTTTGATGTGCCGGGCACCGTATGAGGCCCACCATCAAGTTCATAGAGAACATTGTCTGCTACCCACAAGAAGGGTATCTCGACGAACGCATCGCGACCCGGAGCCACGTCCGTCGTCGGGCCTAGATCGCGCGCCCAGCCCCCCGCAAACGTATGCTGAATGAATTGACCGGGCATATTATTGCCTCAGTTGGTCAAAGGCATCGCCGACGATGTAGCGACCGCCACGTCTCGCATAGGGCGCGCGAGCGCGCCGAACATAACTGGAGATGCGCGGCTGAAGCTGCGGATGGCTAGAACCAACTTCTGCATCACCCGTGATGCGCAGGATAAGATCAACATATTCAGCCTTGGCCTCTTGGCTGCGGTTGTCGTTCTTACGGTCGCGATACCAGTGATAGAGCGCGTGAAGAACAATGGCATGTCTGTAGATGAGCGGCACAATGGGCTCATCACTGTCAGACGAAAACTGCGTCTGCTGCGTACCGCCAGATGTTACGGCAAAATTATTAGTTACATAGGCATATGGGATAAGGAAGACATCATCGGGTAAACGCCAGAATTTGACGTAGCGCACAGGTGTTGTGTTCGACACGAACGGCCTGTCCACGATGGTCGCGACAACAGGCTTGCCAAAGCTGTCAGGGCGCGGGTAGCGACGGCGGAACTCAGTACGCCCAATCAGGTCAATCTCTTGGCGCGTGTCAAACACCTGAAGGTCCATTGGGCGCAAGAAGTCAGACGCCAGCGCGTACTCATCCTCGTAATATTTGTACGTCGATGCTGTCGTCGTCGTATCAATAAACGGGTCTGAGATTGTCGCCGACGTGTCCGACGCAACAGCCGTGATGGAATAAATCTCAGGGCTGCCGTCAATAAGAATTTTCCCCGTGGTGCGCATATTTTTGACGGAGAAATCGTTGTTAGTGTTCCACAGAGTACCTGTCCCTGTGATCGTCGTACTGCCCTTGGTAGCGACCAGCGTCCCCGTTGAATAGGTCGTCTGCGTGCGCAGGACATCTTCACGCTGCGCCCACGGGAATTTCTCCCCGTTGCCGATGTGCATGTCATGCAGAGCGATATTGATGTAGCGCTTCGCGATGTTCTGCGTCGCCGTGACGCCTGTCGTCTCGCGAACACGATTTTGTAAATCCGTGTAGAGGTCACTGAAATCGGTTAATTGGGTAGTAGCACCCACAGCGACCTCCTATAAAAGATTGCGCCTGCGATTTTGTCCGTAGTGGCGGATTTGTGCCGATGAGTTATAGCGAGGCGTAAAATTAACTGTCCCTATCGGATTTGTTCCAGTCATTTGGACGTAACAGCCCCTCTGAAACTGAATGCCATCCTTGCCAAAAATCTGAACTTGCTCTGCGGCAGTATCGGCGTCTATTTCAATGACGTAGCCGAGTTCCTCCAATACCTCAGCATTGTCCGTATCAAACAAACGAATGATGTTGCCGGATGTCACAGTATCAAGAGATGCCCTATGGAGAACGCCGGGGCCAACCCATGCATGGTCAGTCTTTGTAAAGGTTCTCTCTGTTTTGAAACGCCGCGTTGGATACATGCGCGCATCATCCATGACAAAATTATCAAGAAGGATTGTCCCTCTCGTCGTCGCTAGATGATCTTGACATCCGAAACGTCCCTGGGTCACCGCCCCCTGATCGAGCGAGTCTACCTGAGCTATATATGCGTCACTGTTGTATGGCTCGTCTTCAGCCGTAACAATAATGTCAATCGTTCCATCATCCTCACCATCTTCATCGATATTGATGGTAAGTTCGACTGTGTACCAAACGCCCTTACGAATATCAGGGCCGAAAGCAGTTGGCGCTGTCTCACCGATCCCAAAATTCACTGCATCTGTTGCCGCGACAATTCTTAGTCCAAATGTCGCTTCTACAGTGCTTGATGCCAAAGCCTCGAAAATATTTATCGTGTCATCAGCACTGGCTACGAAATCTTTTCCTATTTGGATATCAAATTTCACATATCGGGCTACATTGGCTGCGATATCTATGTCGCCTTCGACAAGGTACATATCCGCTGTCCCACCAGTAAGAGAACAACGTGCGCAATATGCCCCACTTCTTGGCAGGGCTCCCGACCACGGTAACCCAGCAAGTACGGAATAATGGGGGAAATCCAACTGAGCCGCTGTATCAGTCTCGGAATCCCATTCTCCATTCGTCCCAGAACCGAACGTCGATTCAAAAATCCACGGATGGGCCATTTATTTCCCCTTCTTGATCTTCGCTGCAACAGCAGCGGCCTTATCATTGATGATGCCCTGGACAGCCTCATGGATGAGGTCACGGGTTTCGGCATCCGCCACGCAAAGGAGGCTGACTGTCTCCGGGCTATACTCACGGAGAACGCTAATTTCGTCATCGCTGAACGGCTTCCCGACAACCGGGCCTTGCGGCGGGTAGTGCATGATCTTGCCGTCAATCTGCGCGTTATGCAGATTCATCTCTTGAGCGCCGCCAACTGGCCTGAACATCTCAATGTTAGCGATGTCCTTAGAATCAGATGGCGCGTCAATGTTCCCACCAGCTAGAAGCCTACGCCTGATATTCTTCCACTCAAGAACGTCGAGCTTGGCGCGAGCTTCCCAGGCACGATGCTTGTCCACCGCGCCTGCTGGGTTACGCCGCATCTCGCTATCGGTCGGCATCCCCGCCATCCACTTCTCACGAAGCTGACCTTCGCGAGAAATGGCCGCATCAATTTCAGTGGGGCCATATGCACGCGGCATCTGGTCCTGAATAGTCTTGTTGATGCGCTGAAGATTGTTGATGGCCTGCCCACGCTCTTGGACTTGGGCCTGAACGTGCGGACGGGGGTCATTCAGCATGTCGGCAATCCGCTTGCCTTCAGCCGTCTGACCCTCGACCTGATCCTGACGCATCAACTGCGTTGTCGATTCAAACCGGCCTTCGGCTACCGGGCCTTGGGCCGCGTTACTTGCATCGGTCATTCTATTCTCCGCTGTTACGAGTCGATGGCAGGCAAGACGTAGCCAGAGGCCGTGTCTGTCGCCGTACCCCGATTCTCAAACTGTCGCATCCCGTCGGCATCCACGAGAATTTCACTAGCAGTGTCGTGGTGGCCGATGAGATTGTAGGCAACGATACCGCTGTTGGCCGTCGTATCCGTCAAAATCAGCATGTCAACGGTGGAAGTGCTGCCACTGATGAGCATGTTGCCCACCACGCGGCCTCGCTGGATATCCTTGCCGGTCGCCAACAAAATACCCTGAACGCCGGTCGCTCCGTCGTGGCAAATCCAGTTAGAACTGAACACTAGGTCGGCAATGTCAGCATTGACTTCCAACATTTCAACGCCTGCCCCATCGATGCTCGACCATTCGCAGTTGGTAATCTTAAGGCCATCAGCCTCGTTATTGGTCGTGCCCGTCGCCTTGACGCACGTCAGCCAGTTCTCGGCTGCTACGTTGTCCGTGAACATGATCTTGTCGAACCATGCGCCGGTCGCTGTCACGCCGAAGCATGTCACGATATCGGCATGTCCTGCGGCGAACTCAAGGTTCTGCAAGCTGACATCGGCTGCCGAGATAATCGCCGTAACCGAAGTCCCCCCGTCCATGAGGAAGCGAGGGCGCTGCTTATATTCGCCAAGGCCAATGACGGTGATACCCGCAACATCAAAGGTGATGCCGCTCGCGCCGGTCACTGTCTCTGCATGGTTCGGCATGACATAGATCATGTCACCCTGGTTGGCGGTCGTCTTACCGATAGCGGCGTCGAGTGTCGCTAGGGCCTCAGTTGGCGAGTCCCCAGTATTACCGTCGCTGGACCCGCTCGCCGTCGAACTGACAAAGAACACGTTGCCGGTCGTTACATGCCCCCCGGCGCTACCGAGAACTGGTATACCGAAGCTGGTAATTCCATTTGGAAAATTAGTCAAACCCATATCTTCACCCTATTGGTTTAGGAACATCCTTAGCGGCTTCTTAGACTCTACTAAGGCTGCCCGGTGGGATTGCACCACCGCTTACCCGATTACAGCCCGATGTCTTTTGGGTGCTGTTTCACTCTCTTAACGCCAGCCGACCTGTTGGGGCCTTCCTTGCCGACGTTGGTCGCCGAAGGAAATGCTGGCTTGACGTTCATGCTCGATTTCGAACCCCGCTGTGCGGCGACATCCGGCGGGTTGCCGTGTCGGCCCTTGCGGCCTGAGTTGATATCTGAGAAGTCAGGATTTGGCATTGCCCTTGCCCCCCTTCTTCGTCGCGAGAGTCCGGGTTGATTGCTGCATCTTCGCAGACTTCGCGGGCATAACCTTGCCAGACTGAACTGACCGCTTACGCGGCGGATACTTAATCGCCATTGTTTTATCCCTTCTTTTTGCGACTACGACTGCGCTTACGCTCGGGCTCGGGCTCAGCAACAACTGGGTCCGCTCCATCAATTATGGTGAACACCGTATCGGCGGTCCCCTGTTCAAGCGGTGCAACCGCGTCAACAAGCATCTTGACCGCCCGGTCGATAGACTTATCCGGCCCTTTAACCGTGACCGTAAGAACACGTTGCACCATACTTCTCTCCGTGGTGGGTGGGGCGAGCCGAAGCCCGCCCCAACATCATTACGAAACGATGCCGCCCAGAATCCAACGCCAATTAATCTGAGCGTTGGCATAGCGCATGTAGCCGCGCCATTTGGCAATCAAGGTGTCGATGTCCTCAGCAAATGCGAACTCGACCGGCACCCGCTCGACCCAGAACACCATCTGCTTGCGCATGGCTGAGTCACATAGGAACCAGTTGTTCGTATCGGAGAGGTAGTTCCACTCCTTGATCGTGTACGCGCCTTCGTGGACATTGCGGTTATTGTTCGCGGTGTCCACCTTGCCCATCGAGGAGACGATCTCGAACGCCTTTTCAAACAGGTCATTCGGAATCCAAATCTCGTCAGGCACCACAGCGATGCGGTTGCCCACATCGTCGCGGAAGTTGACCATCTGAATGCGCGCCGCCGAGAGGGCGGTGGCCGAAAGCGCAGTCGTAACGAGGTTATCAAACCCGGTCCCTGTTGACGCACCGGAGTTGGTTGTGTGGCTATTGCTAACCAGCGCGACCGCCTCCGAGTTGTTGTAGAAGAACGTGTCAACCGACGCCGCATTGTTGAGAATGCGCGCGCCGTGGGTTTGCCGAGTCCGTTGAGCCGCCGTCGCTAGGCCCGAAGGCCGCTGATCCATGATGTGGTATTGGTCATCATCGAACAGCTTACGCTCGACTTGGACGCCAGAGGCAAACTCAAGGTGAGTCGCCGTGGTGTCATAGCCCTGGGCCGCCGACTGGTACGAAACGCTACCGTTGAACTGTGACCAGTCCCCGTAAGCGCCAACATCGGACCACTTCATCGTGTCGCGACCGTTGCCGGGTGGGAAGGTGAACAACTCGGGGAGCATGTCGTTTAGCTCCGTGAACTGTTCGTGGAAGATTTTTTGGAACCTCGGATCGAGAAGATCGCCGAAGGCTCCTGAACTGTGAGGAACTGCCATCTGCGATTCTCCTACGTTGTCTCACGCAATGCGTGGTCATCGAGGACGAACAAGACAAACGACTTGTTCTTCCCGTCATCACTCGCGTCGCGCAATTCCAAGTCGATGATCTTGACGGCCCCACCAGTCGCAACAGCGATTGATGCATCTGCCTGAGTAAGCAGTGTAGTTGTCTGGAGGGTTTTCGCCGTATCATCTAACGGCCAATACGGAGCATCGATGAAGTTATCACCAACAACCGTATCGTTATCAAAGGCCACCGTGACCGTCGCCGCCGATGAGCTAACCGACGTAACCTTTCGTTTCTGACCAGCATTCGCGCCGTCATAACCCCAGATCACGCCTTCGTCCATCGTTGGGCTGTTATGGGCATCCCCAGTTGTTATTACCAACCCATTGGTTGATGCCGTTGTGACATCATGCAATGTAAGGGATGTATTTTCGGTAGCGCCACCACTCATTTTTGCTCGGAACACTGCATCAGGCGTTACGATAACGCTGACTTGGCGTTCAGCAGAAGTTCCATCGGTCTGCTGGGCGGTGACATACGTCGCCGTATCCAGTGTCACACCGACTGCGTTAGCCATGCTAGTCGTCGTCGAAATTTGCACCCCGGCATCACCGCTACCGGGGGCCAAAACAACAATTCCAGCATTGCTCAGAGTCTCATTGACCTGAAACTTCATCTTCAGAGGGGTATTCGCGCCACCAATCGAGTATGCATATTCCATTTTGGAACCTCGTTAGGTGTTATTGGCAAGAGAATGATGCACAAGGAGGCGCATAGCAGGATAAAAGTGATCGCATCCATCGCAACGGCCAGCGCATCGAGGAAGGTTTCGCTTTTGAACGTAGCCATGCTGGACCCAGTTGAGCTTGGGCGCGCATGTGTCGCAAAGAGCAATGGCTTTCTTCAGGTCAGCCAAGTCAATGACATGGCTCCCTTCCGTCTGCAACCGCCCCTTACCAGGGCTCCGTCCAGCAAAAACTGACTCCGCTGGCGTTCGTTGTTTCAGAATCCCGACCAACTCAAATACCCCGCGCCGCTGTTCGCGTGCGTACTTGTGGGTTCGCGAATTTCATTTCCGCGCGAACTTCGGACCAGTCCTTGTAAAGACCTTCTTTCATCGCACCCTCGTAGTACGACTTCTCGGCTGCTGTCAGGGTAGACGGCGCACCCTTTCCGGCGTCACCGTCGTTGCTGCCAGGGGCCGAGCCACCGCCTGTTTCCTGATGCGAAGTACCGCCAGACTGCTCTTTGGCGGCATTGATTGTTTCAGGAGGCCCAAACGCGCTTCTCAAAGCAAGAACCTCGGTCGCCCGACTATCGGGTTGCCCCAACTGGGTGAGCCTTCGGTATTCCGCCTCAAGCCGAGTGCGTTCCGGCGTTCCCTGAACACTGATGTTCGGGATGGCCTTCGTATAAGCGTCGAAGTCGCTTGTGAGCGCGCTTGCAATTTCGCGTTCCTTAGCTTCATACGCCAATTTACCGCCAATCCGAGTCTCAATGTTGCGTTGCAACTGAGCGTCCATGATGTCGTCGGCTTGGTCCTGATTAATCTTGCCTTCAAGAACAAAGTTGCTCAATTCAGTGCGCGTGTATGTCTGCTGTGCGGGCGGCTGTTGCTGTTGTTGCGGCGGGGTTGAAAGCCGCTGCTCAAACTGCTGTTGCTGCCCCTTCAAGTAGTTCACGTCGTTCTCAAGCGCCTGTCTCTTTTGACGCTCATCTTCAAGCGCCGCGAGCGGCACCATCTTTGCTTCGTCTTCGCCTTCTTGCGGGTCAGACATTTGGTCATTCTCCTTACGCACGTTGAGGTCTGCGGAACCTTGTCGGCGGCGTCCCGACGGAATACGCCCGAAAACAAAAAACCGCGACAGCTTGCGCTGCGCGGCTCGGGTTGCCCGATGACCGTTGGGCTACTTAACGCGGACAATCTCCTCGACCCGAAGGCCCATGATCTGCCCGTCCTTGATATTTAACACCACATTGCCTGTCCGTCTGTCAAGCATGAACTGGCTTATTGTCTCTGCGACATCCTTAGCAACGACGAGCTTGGGCGTCTCCACCTTATTCGGGAATACCTTCACGCTCGCAGTTGTCACGCGGCCTCGCCCGGCACTTCCAGTTCCTCTACTTCTGCTCCGCGCTCCATCAAGAGCTTCGGCAACTCCATTGCAGACTCCCACGCCTGCATCCGGGCTCGGCATTCCAAAAGCTGCATCTTCACCGCAATAATTTTCCCATGGTCCACAAGCCCCGGCGAAGCAAGGGCATACATAAGTTGCTGCTCAACGGCCTGAGAACGCTCAACCGCGCTCTGAATATACCTGAGATACAAGTCCCAATACTCTGAACCTGTTAGATATTTTGCCTCTACAGCGGCTTGCAGAAGAGCCTCACCGCCCTGCCCAGCGCGGGGCGCTTGCTGTGCGCGCTTCGCTAGAAGAGCTTGGAAGTCCTCCCGGTCAAAGCTCATTGCAGCCTCCCCCCACCGCCCGCATTGGGCAGCAATTCACCCTCGCCCTGAAGCATCGGCGTCCCGCCCTGCGGCGGCGGACCGCCCTGCGGCGGCCTACCCGTCGGCTGCTGTTGCTGCCCCTGCTGCTGCTGGAAATTCTGCGCAGCCTGAGCTTGCTGTTGCATGGCCTGCTCTTGGGCAACCATCTGCTGAACCTGCTGGGAGTAGACCTGTAAAAGCTCAATCTTTGCCGAGTCAGACTGGAAAAACTGTTGAAATTCAGCAGATTGCGCAAACTCAGCCAGCTTCATCATATGCTCCTGAGCGCCACCCGCCTCGGCTGGTCTACCGTCAGGGAACTGCCCGTCGAGCATAACGGAGATAGCTTCCTCGGCAAATATCGGGCGCTTGTTAGCACCGGGCCGGGGCTCTTTGAGGTATTCGTCTGCATCCTGGCCCAAGGCATCGGCCAAATTCCGAGACAGACGGTAAATACCCTCAGCGTCGATTATCCCTAATTGGAAGAACAAGTCGTTGACATATACGCTGAATAGTTGTCCCAAGGACTGCTGAAGGGCCTGCTTTGAGGTATTCAGCACATTCGCCTTGAACTCAAATTGCATCGACCCGCCAAGGTCTGTCCGCTTGGCGATAGCCGTATAAGGGTCTTGATCCCTGCGCCTCAGCCCGATGATGCGGAACTTCTTGTCTTCGGGAAGGAAGCTGCGGTTCATCACATGGATGGACGACCAAATCTGCGACAAGCCAATAAACAGCCGCCTGAGTATCCTCTCCGGGCGCTCCTCAGCCTGGGCATTGACCATCGCCATCCCACCGATGGTCCGAAGTGCAGACGACGACCCCGCCGGTATGCGGCCTGACTGGATATCGCCGACCAGCGTCAGCTTCTCCTCCATACCAGACAAAATCGAAATCATGTTGATGCCGAACGCTTGAGCCTGATTATTCATCGGCGGAAAGAACACGTCGTCTCTGGGATTGGGCAGCGGGTAACCCTCGCCAGGAGCCATACGGATAGCTTCCGGCCTCATCCCCCCAGACGCTCGGTAAAAGAAAAACGGCACGTTGGATATAACGCCAGCATCTGCCGTGATGTCGAAGAAAGCCTTAATCGCGTCGTGCAGCCCCTCCATCTGCTCAAGTAAGCTAATCCCGGCGCGGCGACCGCGCACAGGGATGAACGACGCTTCTGAGAACGGTCGGCGCGGCGGGCTGCCGGGGTACATATCAGTGAGAAGGGCGGCCTTAAGCAATATGCCACCACCCTCTTTAATAACCCAGAACATGACATCCTCGTCGATGCCATCGCCATCGATATCATAGGTATCGAAGCAAAGCAGCCGCGTCAGGGTCTTGTGGCTCTCGGCCCCCTTCACGCCCATACCACTTGCAGAGACGCCAGCTAGATCATCCCTCTGCCTAGCTTCCCCGGCATAGGCATCGCCACGATGAAAATTTTCCAACGACTCAATATCTTCCTTAGAAATCAGGTCATAGAATTTGTCCTTCGCAAGACGCTTGATTTCATCGACCGTTGGGTAGTCAATAATGATGACGTGCGATGAGCCGCCAGGATTGCTCGGCCCCGGTATCTGCAAATTCTCTACGCGCGGCGGGTGGAGGACGGACTCGTAGTCCTTGAGGATCAACTTAGGCCCATCAAAGACGACAGCCTCACGCTTAACCACCATTTCGACCATGCCGGTCGATGTCGTGTAAAAAGACGCCCGCTCATCCTTGTTGTTTTTATCGTTAGACCCGAGCCTGTATTCCCACTCAGAGGCCAGCCGAACGGCGGTAAAATCAGCCTTATCGCGAGACAGGATCGCGCGGAAATAATCCCCCGGCTCTGTCTCGTCTGGAATGGGGTCGTAAGTCCGAGTTTCGTTTACCTCGCGCGTCTCCCTGACCCACGGTGTGAACACCGTGAACACCCCATCATTAACGAAGGCGTCGATTAAGTTGGCAATGAATGTCTCGCCCTCTTGCTCCGCGAAAACCTGATGGTGGATAAGGTCGTTGACAACTTCTTCTTTCGACGCATCCTCTTTGTCATCGGCCTTCGCACCGACAACCGGCATCTGCGACATAACCGCGTTGTGCAGGGTATCTTGTACCCGCAAAGACTTCTCCATCATGTCAGGCAAGGCGATATCGGACGCCTCGTCGAAGGGCCATGTCTTGCCCTCCGTCCACATGCGGAATTTGGCGATGCGCTGTAGACGAAGCTCGCGGTCTATCGAGCCCTTGCTCATGTCATACTCGCAGAAGTCCACAACACGCTGAGCGAGGCGTGCGCGGCCATCCTTGGCCGTTTCGCCCTCACGAATGGGAAGTTTGTTGGTCCTCCGCCGAACTCTTAAGTCGTCAGGCATGGCCTATCACTTTCTCCCGAAGATTAACGTCAACCCACCGCTGCCTCGTAAACAGCGAGATGAACGGCGCATTAAACATCGCCAATGTTGTCTGTAGGCTCGCTCTCCGCTGTTCGCCCGTCATCGGCGCAGCACCAATAAGCAATCTATTGGTATCAATCGTCTCCCAGACCAACCCAGCAATGACCTCCTTATGCAGCGCAACTAGGTCAATGCCATCGTCAAGCGCTTCTGTGCAGATCGTAGTTTGCATCAGCGAGCCATCAGTGCGCAAAAACCAGCAACGCTCGGCATTGTCGTGCGGATCGCCAATAGTGATTGACCGTCCCGCCAGGGGGCTTTCTCTGTTGTACGATGTCAGAATGTCGAAGACATACTCACCCGTCGCCTTGCATTGGCCCGCTGCGTTATATGGCTGGCGTTCCAACATCTTTCCTTATGAGAGTTTTGTCATCGTGGGGGCAATCCCCGGCTGGCACTTTGTCGTGCGTAAAGACGCCTTCATTTTTTGTTGGTACGGCGTAGAGCCTGTAGCGCGTTACGCCGCAGACCTTGCAAATCAGATCAGTGTCATGCTTCGGCTCAAACATCGGGCAACGCAAAATCAGGGTTGGCCTTGGTAAAGGCAGAAATTTTTTTCGCCATATCATCGTTCCACTTCTTGGCGACTGCCGTGTGCACCTTGTCACGATCTTCTGCGAACTTATCGGCAACTTCCGCGCACGCCGCACAGTATTGCCGCGCAACAACAATGCCCCGCACGATTACATCGGGAGTCTCAAGCGGCGTGGCACAGCCGTCGCAAATAACTTTGAGCGCCATCAGTAGAACCCTCTCCTTTTGCCGGGCCGAGTTATGACAGAGCCGCCCTCATGGAGCATCCGAAACGATGGTTCGTAGTTCATAAGGTATTTGATGTTGGTTGGGAAGTCGTCATTCTTATCACGCGGCTTCTGCTTCTGGTCACGGTCCATCGTCTTCTTGAAGTCGTCCCACGCATACCTCTTTATCTGAGCAATCGTCGTGGCACACCGCGAGTGGATATGGAATCTCGGCGCGAGTGTCATTGGGTCGGGCTTCAGGTACTCATTAAGGCGTCCGCGCCCTACGTCGCTGTCGCTGGCAAGCTCGAAAAACATGCCTACTTCGCGGAACTCATCCTGCCAAGTCGTCTCTCGATTGTGCGCAGAAGACGGCGAGCGGCCCATATTCGGGTCCATAAGAGAAAGCCTGACAGCAAGGCCGAGACTTTCTTCAAGGGCTTCAGTTTCAATTTTCACCTCCTCGACGCCGCCGACAACAGAAAGCTCCGCAACTTGCCAAATGTCGTCCTGAGCGTCGATTTGAATATATGAAAGCATATGCGGCTTACGAGGATGAGGGTCCAGAACGCGAGCCACAGGGAAATTAGGCTGATGATCGAACTCCAAAACATGACAAAACGGGCCGATTGCCTCAGACGAGCAAGTGGGACAGTACGATTTGTCATCCTTTGTTATTGGGGCTATGGCCTCTAGGCATTTGAAACACCACCAATCTGTCGTGTCAGTGAAAAGCGGATGAATCAGGTTGGAAAACCTAATCGGGCGGCCTTGAAGGCGCACACCTTGCACCGTCGTTGACCAGCGCGCCGCCTTTCTGAGCGTCGATTCAAGATTCAGGTGGACGTTATCGCGAGTGTCGTATTCAAACCAATCCACATGGGGGTCTTTGCTGGGGCCGGGCACGCCCTTCTCGTAGACCTCATCAAATATCCAATCGACCGGGATCGCTGGGTCATCAGGCCACGTCATGGCGAGGGCCATCCGACCGTCAACATCCAGCACACGAGCTTGGTTCTCAACCCATATCGGGTGGGGCGGCGGCTCGTCGTGCAAAATATGGTGGAATGTGCCCGAAGCAAAATCAGACGGGTCTTGGTCAAAGCTCATAAACTGGATCGTGGTTTCACCCAGGACCACATCGTAGTTATAGGGGTCGCGGCACAGAACAGTTAGCGTATGCAGCTTCTCCGACCACGACCTGTCCCATGACCCGTCAAGCAGGCATGTCTTGGGAATCCACCCCCAGTGCCCTTTTTCGCCGCCCGGCTGGTCAGTCCCCGTCCACTTCCACCATTTCAGTTTAGGCAGAATAATTGGATGAAGAACTGTCTTCAGACTCTCGCATACGATGCGGATATTAATTGGCCCCCTGAACTTGCTTGCGCAAGAATCCCTGATGACATGAGGGAACACCCCTGTAGCCAGGGCCATAAAATCGACCAGCACACTTTCTGTCTTAGATGACCGATTGCCGCCACCAACCCCGATTATATCGGCTGCTGAGTTATGCATACGCAGCGCCTTACCATGCGCTGGTTTATAGTAAAGAAGTTGGTTTTCCTTGCGGTCGGCCTGGGCAATCTGAAGGATGCCGCCCAAGGTCGCGCGGAATGATTCGTTCGGCAGCGTAATAATGCTGTGAGCGTTCAAATCCGAGAGGTCAACTTGCTCCGTCACGCCCAATCATCCGCTTAGCTTGTCGCCGCATACGCCCTGGCGTCGCATCAATCTGGCCGTCGTATTCGCCCACAGGCTGAGCCAGGACCGGCGCAGCCCCGGCCTCGACAGCCTCATAGTCGCCCTCGATGTCCATACCCCGCCTTTCCGCCTCCTTCAGCAGCAAGGGCAACACCTCGGCCATATGCATACGCTCGGCAGAGGATAATATCTGTGTCGGCTCACCCATGATGAGTTGCCGCTTTTCTAGGAAAATACCAGTAAGAACGGCTAAATCACGCGCTGACGCCTCGTCCAGTTTCTCTTTGGTGAGGGCATCCAAAGCCATCGCCAACTTCCCCTCGATGGCAGAGAGGAAGTGCTTGGTCTTTAGCTTACGAACGTGGGCAAGCAGCTTAGGGTGATCGCGGCTCAGTCGCTTGACGATGGCCGACGCCGTAGAAGGATTTACGCCAGCTTCCTCAGCAATGGACTTGAACGTCCCCATCCACGGCTCGGTCGCCTCATCGAAAATGACCGCCACCGCGTCTGGGTCAGTGCGCTCCTTAGATTGGCTGTGGAGCTTAACTGTCTCGCGCTTGGACATCCTGTCCGGTCTTCAGCTTCAGCTTGCTAAGGTCAATAGCCCCGGATTTCAACGCCTCGCCAAGCGGGACATATTTGGGCTTGGACTTGGGCTCGGGCTTGTTGTCTTTATCTGAGGGTTTCATCTTCATCCTCGATCAGTTGCCAGGGTCCGCCGGGCTTCTTGTCGATGGTGATGCGCTCGCCGCATTTGCTACAAGCCGCAATAACGTAACCATCGTCCGTCACTTTGACAAGCTCATCGAAAAGGTGCTTGTGGCTTGACATTCGGCTTCCCGTCCAAAAAGACCTTCTCGGCGGCCTCCGTCTCCTTGCTGTCGGGCGGCGCACCGGACAGCAGCCGCATATAATGGTCGAGTGACATGGCAATACACACGGTTGTGCCGTGCTTCGTTACGTTGACCGGCGAGTGCGGGTCGGTATCAATCATATTATCCAGCACATTCTTATTGCGGGCAAAGTCGGTCATTGGCAGCCGCCGTAGCCCAAATATC
>Ga0208030_1000894_pt1 | contig 19178 bp, 16 predicted proteins | sample MalvirDeepMed_M9_FD_184246 | JGI IMG/M metagenome (GOLD analysis project Ga0208030, IMG submission 184246) | Marine viral communities from the Global Malaspina Expedition - Malaspina viral metaG DeepMed_M9 (SPAdes) (version 2) | ecosystem: Environmental > Aquatic > Marine > Oceanic | place...
GACTACAACACGGTAAGACCCCACAGCGCGATCGGGAACAAGCCCCCGATTACGCTGATGAATCACCTCGGCGAAACCAGCCCGCTAAGGTGAGGAAGCGCCAAAAACTCCAGCCCCGAATAAGGGCAATTTTGGGAGCGGTTCACTTGCGACAGACTCTCCATTCAAATGCGGGACCAGACGGGGCTCAGGTCACCAGGTACAAAGAACTCTGCTCGATGGGAGACTACGGTGCCGGGCCGGAATTGAGAAAAGTCAACCGTGAAGGCGAGTTCCAGAGCAAACTACTGCAAGCATAAAGCCGCCTTTCAGGAAGGAACAGGCCAATGAAATTTTCCATCCTTTTGCCAGCAACAATGGCTTTGCTGTTGATGGCTGCTTGTAACAAGCCGGAAGCAAATCAGCCGACGAGTGAAGTGTACGCGCCTCAACCGGAACCGCCGAATGAGACATCAGGTTCCGGCTCGGGAGGGACTGCTGAAACGGTGGAGCCGGGGCTGCCGTCTTCAGAAGAGCCTGCCGCTCCGCCTCCGGAAGAAGAGCCCCTCCCGGATTCGGAAGGCACGGCTCCGGCTTCCGCGGAAACTTCTCCGCCTGTACCCGGCGACAGCGCGTCCCCCGCACCTGCTGACACATCGGAGGCGCCTGGTGAGGTTCCGCCTGATGGGCAAGAGCCACCTCAGGATTAGTCGCGGCAAGAGCCCGCCCCAAGGTAGATGTCTGCCCCGGCTTGGGGCAGCATCAATGGGCGCCGGAAATGGCGGCGAAAAACAAGTGCTTCCGGTCGTCAAAGTGCCCTGCCATGCGCACGAATGCATAGCTCACTGGCGCGCAACTGGCGCGCAAAATGCGGATTTTAACGTCATTTCCTGACAATCCATGATCTCGAGAAAACCCTAGTGCTCTGTAATTAAAGCATTTAGGTGATTGCCGTATTCTTGTTCCGATTTTTGTAATCAGAGGGTCGGGGGTTCGAGTCCCTCAGCCGGCACCACTGGACCTTTCTCTACAAAGTAGCGAATTTGAAACAGCTGCAGATGCGCCTGTGCATGGTGGTCGTGCAATCGAAATTGCTGTGACCACACCGTGACATTCCTGCCCTTCCAGGCCGGACATCATCGCAATGATGAGGCGGTCAGGAAGGACAGGGGCGGGGGATTTCGAGATGGGAGCCAATTAAGACTTCGGGAGGCGGTGCATCTCAGGCGGAGTCGCGAAATCTTACGCCGGCTTCGAGCCCTTTCTGCCATACAAGTTCACACTCACGGACTTCCGGACAATTGGAATTTGGATTCGAGATTTCGACGGTGAAGGAAGACGGGCACGGCCAGATCGTGTGGGTTTCCAACTTTAATCCGCTATCTGACATATTCAGAATACGGATATCCATTGTGCAGCGGTCTTCGTTGAACCGTATCCGCCCACACTTCAATGTTCGCCGTCGATGAGATCTTCTCGTTTCCACTTGGTACTTGCTCCCCCCGACCAAACTATTCACTGCCTGAGCCTCGCCAATGTGCGTCTACACGTGCCTATGACTGCAGACTGAATTTTGGAGGGCCTAAGCGGGATCGTAAACTGACCCGTAACCGCTACACATTTGGATAGCCGCGAATACCCTATGCTTAATCTGGCGATACTCAGGAGGGTGTGATGATCGCGGGTGCCCCATAATGGCGGTCCATTCGGGAATGCCTGTTGCTTCAAGGTTCGACTATGTCGACCATCGTCTAGATGCCCTTGGAGTTGGGAAGGGCTGCGCGCGTCTCAAATTGGCGGCATATGCGGGGAAATTGGATGCGTGATTTGCAGTGTGAGGAGGGGGCGCCCAAGCTGGGGTTCTGGTTTCGATGGATGCTATACCTTCTGAAGGCAACTGGAACAGCATTCTTCCTGCTGATTATATGGTTGAGTATAGGGCTGGAGTGGCGCGTTTCTCCAAACCATATTTGGATAGACAAAGACCGCCACTTTCTTGCTTTCTATGCCTTGTCGCTGCTGGCTCTTGTCACAATCACGAAGAGGGCTTGGTGGTTTATCGTGATGACTCTCGTCATATTGGCTGCCGGGATCGAGGTCATCCAGCCCTATTTCGGTCGCCAACTGAGCGTGTTGGACTTTCTGGCAAGCTGCGCAGGTGTATTTCTGGCGTTCTTGCCCGTTCCTTTGTGGCGACTGAGACAGAAATTCAAAATGGTGTAGCGACCGCGTGAATATTTAGTTCAGCCCGGGCGAGGGGGACCCATTTGGGGTGCCGAGCAGGGAGGTAGTGGCGAATGCAAAAACTATGTACCCAGAAGTCGACTATCATTTGGAGGGGCAAATGCTGATCTTCTATGCTTTCCTGGTTTCTCTGTGTTTTGTTGGCTCGTTTGCGTTCCTCATAGGTGCGTGGTGGGCAAGCGATCATGCCAAAGAACGTCGGATGAAAGAAATCCGTTCCGGATATACTGAGATTACTACAGGCAATACCTGATTTGATCTGTCAGTGTCGGCCAAGGTCAAGGGAGGCCGGTTCGACAGGGGTAGATACAAGTGAGTGGTGCTTGAGTTTAAGTTTGCGAAACTCTAGCGCCCTCGGTTCAGATTTCGATACCGCGCGCGGTGCGACTGCGTGTGCTGGATGGTCGTCGCGAGATAGCCAGCGTCGCCAAACCTTTCGGCCAAACAGTCAGAATGAAGCAAGCCGTCAGGACAACGAGGATGGCAGGAGTTCTGGCCGGGTAATCAACAAGACTGTGAAGCAGCACGACCAGACAAGATACAGTTGCTGCACGGCGCAGAGGACTGTCCGGGTCTGGAGATTCTGTCCAGGTTCTGATCGTGACTTTCAGGTAAACCGCAAGCGCGACAATCATTGCAAGAACACCCAGAATGCCGAGTTCGATTGCAACTTGTAAATACTCATTATGCGCATGGTTTATCCATACGGATTTCACCGTGTTGGGATCTTCGTAGAGCATGAATACATTTGAGAACGTGCCGAGTCCCGTGCCAAACATCCAGTGATCCTTCAGCATTTCGATTGATGTCGGCCAAACGATCTCCTGACGTCCTTTGTCTGTTATCGAGAAATCTGCGAATGCCACTCCTTCAAGGGCTGGGGCATTCACGGCGAGCAGTATGGAGCCCGTGACACTCGCCACAATCAATACAAGGCTTCCGATGGTTGCTCGTCTAGAAAATGAGTTGTGCAGGATGCAAAGTGATAGAATGCTGACAGGCAGGATGAGAATGTAACTTGCGCGTACACCTGCTGCCCAGATTGCAGATAGGAAAAGTATCAACAAAGCCCCAAGCATGGTCTGCCGGAAAAAGAGGTGCTGTCGTGATCGATTGGGGGCTGTGCGCCGTCCCGACATGCCGGCCAACAGGGGGAGACACATGAGTAGCAAAGTCACCTGATGGTTGGCGTTCGCGAAGAATCCCGCTGCTGGATCATATGGGAGAAGCCCTGACAACAACGCTCTGAGGGGGCTCATGGGGACGACCATGAGTAGTCCCAAAAGCGCGCTCGTAGCCCCGCATATCAGTATACCCCACAAGATGGTCTGTGGCCCGGATTCATTTCCAAACGCCGCAACCAGTAGGATGAATGTGATTGGAATGAGGGTCGCCAGCACGGCTCTGGACGTTTCCTGCCCCGAAAAGCTCACAGGCATATTCGGGAGGGAGCTGATGCCCAGGTCGAGCAAGTCTGAAGCAATCACGTCACGACCGGGCAGGGATTCCCACATACCGGCCGGCAAAGGCAGAAGCTGCAGGATCGGCCATACGGCGATGGCAAGAAGCGCAGCAACAATGATCATCGCAGGTCGATGCCGCATGGGAGATGTTGCGGAATAGATTACGCCAGCGATCAGGATTGTGGAAATCAATTGAAGCCACAAATGCGGCAACTGATCCTTGGCACTCGATCCGCCGAGAACAAGGCAGAGCAAAAGGTATGCGACCGGAAGGACGGTCGCGGCGGCATTGCGGAATGACATTATCAGGGCACGCCTCTGTCAATTGCTGGCGTTATGCCCACTTCGTGAACGATTGTCCGCGCGCTAGTCGGAAACGCGCCGCCCATTCCAAAAAGCGCCAGATATTGAAAGTCGCAGGGAGCGTCGGCCGGTATGCTGAAAGACGTCGTGTAGGTATGCCGGACCGGCAACAGGTCCTTCACATTGAGATAGTCAATCCTGCCGCCGTCTATGCAGGATACCTCCCAGCGGAAATACCCACCTTCCGGAGACATGTGCCCACTCATTGCGGCCGATAGGGAGTGGGGGCCTGGGGGCAAAGAAATTGCTTGCCGTGCGAGCCATACGCGGCTGCGGCCGGGAAAGGAAGCTGACAGACCGCCTCGAGCCTCAAGACGCGTATGGGTTGGATTGTAGAGCCAATTGAATGGGCGCGGTGCAGATAGTCCGAGGAATGAGGGATCAAAAGGAGCCGTCGCGGTGCTCCGGGCATCAGGGCCCACGAATGACTGAAATGCGAAATGTGCGCCAGCCCAATTTCCTTGGTCCGTGAGTTTCTCCAGAAACGTGCTCTGGTTTTCTGGAAACGCACGAGCCAGAGCCAGGAGCAAATCATTGTCATCGCTTTGAGCCATGATCTTCAGAGATGTCGTTCGGCCCCAGGTCGGGCGCTTGGCTATTGCATCCAAGAATGCCTGGCGCCCTTGAGCAGATAGCCCGATATCCGCGAGTATGCCATCATAGGTTTCCCTTTGGGGGCTATCCAGAAGATAGAGCCTGTCCAGCGCAGCTATCGCTCCTTCGGCGTCGCCCTGCCGAGCGGCCAAAGTCAGTCGCGCCTTCCACGCCAATTTATTGCGTGGAGCGCGGTACAGAATGCGAGTGCTGAGGTGTTGTACCGCTTCATGATCAGAATTCGCGAGTGCTTCAGGCAGCATTGCGATGTATGGCAACGCATCCAACGGCTCCCGCACTGCCAAAGCTTGGATGGCAGCGGTATTTACGGGTGTATCGCTCCCCAGACTTTTTACCAGGCGACTTTTAGCATGTTCCGCTGTGAGGGCCATGCCTGCCAGTCCTGATATCTCTTCCCCGGGCGCGGTGCTGGAGAACCGCAATTGTGACACAAGCAGAAACCCGATTGCGAAACAAATGATTGCCGTGAGGATCGAGAAAACACCGCGCCAATTCATGTGCTGCCTTGGCGACGTCAGTCGTCTAGTTGATCTTTGAACAGCGTGATCTTGCGAGATTGTCTCTCTGTGCGAGCGCTCGGCCGGGCATAATCGTACGCGCCCGGGCCGTAATTGTAGTAGTAATAGCCGTAATCATAGCCAACTTTGCGCGCATCAAACTTGGTGAGGATGGCGCCAACGGTTTGTGCGTGTGTAGACACCAGACGATCCAGTGAACGACGTATGGTGATGCGTCTAGACTTTCCTGAGCTGATGACAACCACTGTTGCGTCGCAAGCCGCTGCCAATAAGGGCGCATCGGCAAATCCCAGCACGGGCGGGCAGTCAACGATCACAATATCGAAAACTTGTTTCAACTGTTCCAGAATTTCGTTGAGTCTGTGTCCGGATAGAAGTTCTGCCGGATTCGGTGGAATACGGCCCGCTGGCAGCAGGAACAGATTTTCTGTCGGACCGGCAATAATGTGCTCCATCGCATCGGCGTCTGACGCAAGCAGTCCTGACAGACCGATAGAGAGATTGCGGTCCACGACGAAGCTTGGCCTGCGCATATCTGCATCAATAACAAGCGCACGCTGACCGCTCCGCGAGAATGCCAGACCCAGCCCCACGGCGCAGGTGGATTTACCTTCCGCCTGAGACGCACTTGTCAGGGAGAGACAGCGTGGAGCTCCGGAATTCGTACTGAACAGGAGGTTGGCGCGAATTGAGAAATACCCTTCAGCAAGTGAATCCTTTGGATTCTTCATCATGTCCTGCACAAGATCAGAGCTCTTGCTTGCCACGGGTACGATGCCGATGATTGGAAGTCCGAGTTTTGAAATCAGTTGCTCCGGAACACGGATGGTATCGTCGATATACTCCCAGAGGATGGCAAGACCGATACCGGCAGCAAGACTGAGTATGGTCGCAAGCAGAAGGTGTTTGCCGAGGCTTGGCTGGAAGGGATGAGTTGGAGCGATCGCCCGGTCAACCACAGATGCCTGGCTGGCACCAATCCCTTCTGCGGTTGTCAATTCTTTCAGTCGGGTCAGTAGAGCATCATATTGAGAACGGTTTGTCTCGACCTGCCGTTCCAGGATGCCATATTGAACACTTTGAGTACGAAGTTCGATCAGCTTTGTTTTCAGTTCACCAATTCGCTCGCGCAGCGATGCTTCTTTGGCCTCGGCGGCTCGAAAGCTGGTTTCCAGTGCATCGACAATTCGGGTGCGTTCAGCTTCGATCTCTCGATCCGTCAGTTCAATACGGCGCTTCAACTCCGTCATTTCTGAATACTCAGGACGGTAAATCTCGAGCTTGTTCTGGTACTCTGTGTCCAGTTGGAAGCGCTGCTCCCGCAACTTTTTCAGGTCTGGGCTGTCCAGAACGTCCAAGGTGATTGGGCTATTTTCCGCTTTGATGTATTTCTGATACGCGGCAATACGTTCGGATTCTGCTGTTGCGAGTTCTTTGTTCAGGGTAACGATGGTCTCGCCATCCAGGGAAAAGATGGAACTGTTGCCACCGAAATTCACCAGTCCTTGTTCTGCGGCATAGCTGGCGAGCAAGGACTCGGAATCTTCCAATGAAAGGCGTGCGGACTCCAGCCTGTCCTCCACAAAGTGTCGCGCATATGCGGTCGTGTTGTATTTTCGTTCGAGGCTCGTCTGAATGAAATTTTCGACCAGCGTATTGGTAATACGCGCTGCGTCTTCCGGGTCCGGAGAGGAAACCCGCACGGCAATCAATCGCGAGAGCCCCTCAACGTTCACCCGCAAGTTCTGCGATAGATATTGGGTTGCGGCATGAACCCGATCTTGTTGTGGCAGTGTCTGGTCGGCATAGACCGGGTCCTGGTCCAGATTAAGCTGTTCGACCACGCGTTGGGCGAGTTCCCGGCTTTTCAGCAAGGCTGACTGTGTTTCGACAAATTCCGGATCAGCCTGAACCTGGGGAGTAACAGAGCTCTCCGAGAGGACTTGAGCTGCGTGTTTGGCAATCTCGATCGTTGCCTTTGCGCGATAGAGGGGAGGAACCAGTAGTGTGCTGAGATAACCGGCCGTGAGGCCGATAATCAGCAATGACATGATCATCCATTTGCGTTTGAAAATGATCTGGACAAGCGCGCGCAACTCAATCGCGTACTCGTCCGACTCAGGCGCTTCCCCGTACCGGTTCGCCGTCGTGGGTACAGGTGCGCTGTTTCCCACCACGCTGAGATTGCCGGGATGACCATCTCGGCCGTCATAGATTCCTGTCGACATAATTGTACGCTTCTAAATTACCAGATGGGCCGGAAAGCGGCGAGGAGAGGACCGGTACGGACGATGTCCAGGAAGGCGCTGCGGACCATCGATCCGTCCATGATGATAAGGTCATTTCCGTAGATGGGTGGGTCTGCGGCTTCACCCTCGCGGATTGCAACAAGGTCAAACGTTGCCATCAGGCGTTGGCCGTCAACCCGGCGAACGATGACTGCGCGTCTTTGGTTGGCATCGTCTGCAGCGCCACCGGACAGTGCGACCGCTTCCAGCAAGGTCAGGCCTGGACGAACATCATACGTGCCGGGGGATTCCACGGCGCCTTCAACGGTGACCTGTTCAATATAGGCCGGTGTCAGAGAGGCTACGACGTCTGGTGAGCGAAGGTAGGATTCGGCAAGCCTGACTTCGATCAGTTCTGCTACTTCCAGTGCGGTCAGACCTAGAAGGTTCATGTCACCGAGCAAGGGAAGCTTTGTCCGCCCTTCAATGTTAAGCGTATAGGTGCCGTCGAGATCTGGCAGGTCGAGAACCTTGATTTCGATCTTGTCCAGCGGCCCAGCGCGAAAATCTGCTGAGCGAACCGGAAACGTATTGTCCGGCAATGGCAGTGCATAGGATTCCAGATTGCCCTTGCCGGATGACGAACATCCGACAAGCACCGCAAGAGCAGATATCATTGGAAGATATCTCATACCCCACCTCTTTGGTTAAGTGTTACGCTTGTCTCTCGTGCCCACCTGGTCAGGTGGTTAGACGATGACAAATCGTGAGTGCCTGCCCCTGTGATAGGGCGATATCCTAGCGTGAAGAAGTCACCAATTCGGGTTACCCGGTTGAGGATTTGGCGAGCGAAGAAGTCTATTCATTTCATCTTTCGATCATACGTTTGCGGATTGTGCGGAAAGACTTCAAATCTTGAGCAGTTCTTTCTCACGAAGGAAGCCGAGGATCACTTCAGCGGCTTCTTCGGGCGAGTTGTTGACGGTGTCGATTTTGAGTTCGGGGTTGAGGGGGGCTTCATAGGGGCTGTCGATGCCTGTGAAGTTCTTGATTTCCCCGGCGCGGGCCTTCTTGTAGAGGCCCTTGACGTCGCGGGTTTCGGCGACGCTGAGCGGCGTGTCGACATGGATCTCGATGAACTCGCCCTCGGCCATCATGTTGCGGGCCATCTGGCGTTCCGAGCGGAACGGCGAGATGAACGAGACCAGCGTGATCAGGCCGGCATCCGACATCAGCCGGGCAACATTGGCGACCCGGCGGATATTCTCGACCCGGTCGGCATCGGTGAAGCCGAGATCGCGGTTGAGGCCATGGCGGACATTGTCGCCATCCAGCGTGAACGTATGCCTGCCCTGGGCATAGAGCAGTTTCTGGAGCGCGTTGGCGATGGTCGATTTGCCCGAGCCCGACAGCCCGGTGAACCAGAGCACAGCCGGTTTCTGGCCCTTCTGCTCTGCCAGGGCCGAGCGGTCGACATCCATGGCCTGCCAGTGGATGTTGGAGGCCCGGCGCAGGGCAAAGTCGATCAGGCCGAGGCCGACCGTGTCATTACTCATCCGGTCGATCAGAATGAACCCGCCCATCTCGCGATTGACATCATACGGATCATACGGGATGGCCTGATCGAGGGACAGGGTGGTGACCCCGATCTGGTTCAGGTCCAGCGTCTTGGCCGGCACATCATTCAGCGTGTTGACGTCGATGCCGTATTTCGGGGCGTTGACCGTGGCGGTGACCGTCTTGGCGCCGATCTTCAGCAGATAGCGCCGGCCGGGCAGGAGCGGGGTCTCGCTCATCCAGAGGATGCGGGCCTGGAACTGGTCGGAGACTTCCGCCGGGTCCTCGGCCGAGACCAGCACGTCGCCGCGTGAACAGTCGATCTCGTCATCCAGGGTCAGCGTGATGGACTGGCCGGCGATCGCCTCGTCCAGGTCTCCCGTGGCGGTAACGATGCGCTGGATGGTGGATTGCTTGCCGGAGGGCATGGATTTGACCCGGTCGCCCGGCTTGACCGTGCCCGCCGCGATCTGTCCGGAGAAGCCGCGGAAGTCGAGGTTCGGGCGGTTGACCCACTGGACCGGCATGCGGAAGGAGGCGTTCAGGCGGCGGTCGCCCACCGGCACCGTCTCCAGATAATCCATCAGGCTGGGGCCATCATACCAGTCGGTCTCGTTGGACTTGCTGGTGATGTTGACACCCTCCAGGGCAGACATCGGGATGGGCTGGATTTCCAGATCGGTCGCCAGCTCGTCTGCGAAGGCATAGAAGTCATCGACAATGTCGTTATAGACATCCTGGCTGTAGCCGACGAGATCCATCTTGTTGATGGCCAGGACGAGCTTGCGGATGCCGAGCAGGGTGGTGATGAAGCTGTGACGGCGCGTCTGGGTCAGGATGCCCTTGCGGGCATCCACCATCAGGATGGCAACATCGGCCGTCGAGGCGCCGGTGGCCATGTTGCGCGTATATTGTTCATGGCCGGGCGTGTCGGCGACGATGAACTTGCGCTTGTCGGTAGCAAAGAAACGATAGGCGACATCGATCGTGATGCCCTGCTCGCGCTCGGCGGTCAGGCCATCGACCAGAAGGGCGAAGTCGATGTTCTCGCCCTGTGTGCCGACTTTCCGGGAATCATTCTCCAGCGAGGCCAGCTGGTCCTCGAAGATCATCTTGGCATCATACAGAAGGCGGCCGATCAGCGTCGACTTGCCATCATCCACCGAACCACAGGTGATGAAGCGGAGCAGGGATTTGTGCTCATGCTTCTCGAGATAGGCGGCGATATCCGATTCAATCAATTCATCATTGAGGCGCATCAGAAATAGCCCTCCTGTTTTTTCTTTTCCATGGAGCCGGACTGGTCGGCATCGATCACGCGGCCCTGGCGTTCGGAGGTCGTGGTCAGCAACATTTCCTGGATGATGTCTTCCAGCGTGTCGGCCGTGCTTTCCACGGCGCCGGTCAGCGGATAACAGCCCAGCGTGCGGAAGCGGACGGATTTGGTGACAGCTGTCTTTGCCAGCTCTGCCGGCATCCGGTCATCATCAACCATGATGTCGACCCCGTTCCAGTTCACGACCGGGCGCGGGGCGGCAAAGTAGAGCGGCACGATCTCGATGTTCTCGCGGCGGATATATTGCCAGATGTCGAGCTCGGTCCAGTTTGACAGCGGGAAAACGCGCACGCTTTCGCCCTGGTTGATACGCGTATTGTAGACATTCCACGGCTCCGGGCGCTGGCGCTTGGGATCCCAGCGATGCTCGGCAGACCGGAAGGAGAAGATCCGCTCCTTGGCGCGGGATTTTTCCTCATCGCGCCGCGCGCCGCCAAAGGCCGCATCGAATTTGTACTTGTCCAACGCCTGCTTCAGCGCCTGTGTCTTCATCACATCCGTATGCACCGCAGAGCCATGACTGAACGGGCCAACGCCCTCGCGCACGCCGTCCTCATTGACATGGACCAGAAGATCGAAGCCCAGCTCCTTCGCCTTGCGATCCCGGAATTCGATCATCTCCCGAAACTTCCAGGTCGTGTCCACATGCATCAGTGGAAAGGGCGGACGAGACGGATAAAACGCCTTCATCGCAAGATGCAGCATCACAGCCGAATCCTTGCCAACCGAATACAGCATCACAGGGTTTTCACACTCAGCTGCAACTTCTCGTATGATATGAAGACTTTCAGCCTCCAGCCTGTCGAGGTGGGTCAGATTGGTCAAAACGTTCAGTTTCCTTCAAGTATCATTTAGCCGAAAAAACTCTGTGGCTTTCAGATATAGTCATGAGAACAGGGCGATAGCCCCCAATATGAGTGAGTTCAATGATTTGATCTATCAGCAGGGCTAAATGGTCGGGAAAAAGGCACGATCGGTCTGAATCGTGTCGCTGATTGTCGTATTCCTACATAATCTGTCATTATGCCGTCTGATTCAGGGGGGCTAAATACGCTTTGTCTGATTGGAGATGAAGTATGTGCGGAATTGTAGCGATCGCTGGCACCGAAACAGTGGCGAACCGTCTCGTGGATGGTCTGAAGCGACTCGAATATCGCGGCTATGACAGCGCGGGCATCGCAGTTCGGGCGGGCCCCAAGGTCGAGCGCAGGCGCGCACAGGGCAAGATCGTTAATCTTGAGGCGGTTATGGCGGAAGCGCCGATTGATGGTCCGATGGGCATTGCCCATACGCGTTGGGCCACGCATGGTCAGCCGAACGAGATCAATGCGCATCCCCACATGTCGGGGAAAGTTGCGATCGTCCATAATGGCATCATCGAGAATTTTCGTGAACTGCGCGATGAATTGCAGGCCGACGGTCGCAGCTTTGAATCCGAAACGGATAGCGAAGTCATCGCCCAGCTGATCGACAAGAACATGAATGACGGTATGGACGCGGTGGATGCGTTCGAGGCCGCCCTCAAGAAGCTATCCGGCGCGTTTGCGATTGCCGCAATCTTTGCAGACGATACCGATCTCCTGATTGGTGCGCGCAAAGGCAGTCCGTTGGTATTGGGATATGGCGAAGGCGAGATGTTTCTCGGTTCTGACGCAATCGCGCTTGCGCCCTTCACACGCGATGTGACCTATCTGGAAGAAGGCGATTGGGTGGTCCTGACACCTGACAGCCACGACATCCGGAATGTGGATGGTGAACGGGTGAACCGCCCCCGCGTGCAATCTGCTGTGAATGAAAGTCTGATTGAGCGCGGCGAATATGATCATTTCATGCTGAAGGAAATTCACGAGCAGCCGGAATCGCTGGCGCGCTCGATCCTTCCTTACATTGATCAGGCGACGCAGACACTCAATCTGGGTGATGTGGCTGACAAGATGTTTGCTGGGGCCGACCGCGCTGTCGCGATTGCATGCGGAACAGCCTATTACGCCGCACACACGGCGAAATACTGGTTCGAGCAAAAGGCGAGACTTGCTCTGGAAACTGACATCGCATCGGAGTTTCGCTATCGCAACCCAGTCTTGCCGCAGACGGGCCCAGCCATGTTTGTCAGCCAATCGGGCGAAACTGCGGACACGCTGGCGGCGCTGCGCTATTGCCGTCAGAATGGCACGCCCGCCGTTGCCATCGTAAACGTACCGGAAAGCTCAATCGCCAGGGAAGCTGCTGCCATCGTGCCGACCCATGCCGGGCCTGAGATTGGCGTCGCATCAACGAAAGCGTTTACAGCGCAATTGTCTGTGCTGGCGGTTTTGGCGCTAAATGCAGCGAAGGCGCGCGGACATTTGCTGCCGGGCGAGGAAGTGCAGGCGGTTAAGAGCCTTCTGGCCTTGCCGCGAAAAGTAACCGAAGCGCTCGAAGCGCAAGACGGAATCCGCGCGATTGCAGAGACGCTGACCCAGAGCCGTGATGTCCTCTTCCTTGGGCGCGGCCGGTATTTTCCTCTCGCTTTGGAGGGGGCGCTCAAGCTGAAAGAAGTGTCGTATATTCACGCAGAGGGATATGCTGCAGGTGAGCTGAAGCATGGTCCGATTGCGCTGATCGAAAAAGATGTCCCCGTTGTGGTGATCGCGCCCATGGATGAGCTTTTCGAAAAAACCATTTCCAATGTCGAGGAAATACGAGCGCGTGGCGCCCGAGTGATCCTGATCTCTGATCCTGCTGGTATCAAGGCTGCAGGGAACCGCGCGGATCACGTTATTCCGATGCCGGAAGGCGACGAAATAAGTTTGCCTGTGCTGGCTGCCGTGCCACTCCAGTTGCTGGCGTATCATGTCGCCGTGGCGAAAGGGACTGATGTGGACCAGCCGCGCAACCTCGCCAAATCTGTGACGGTGGAATAGCCACAACAGCGGTTCGTGATATAGCCCATTAGCGAGCGCGAGTCGTATGTGAGGAATGATGCCTTTTGAATTCAAACAGAATGACGTGCTGCCGCAGGTCATTCATGTAACCCCAAAAAAGTTTGAAGATCCGCGTGGATGGTTTGCCGAGACGTATCGGGCTGATGTTTTTGCCGAGGCCGGAATTGCTGGACCATTTGTGCAGGATAATCATTCCCGATCAGCAGACGCTGGGACGATCAGGGGGCTGCACTTCCAGGCGCCCCCCTACGCACAGGGGAAGCTCGTCAGGTGCGTGAAGGGGCGAATTTTGGATGTCGCGGTGGATGTCCGGAGAAGCTCGCCGAATTTTGGTCGGGCAATGTCTGTGGAACTATGTGCAGACAGCGGTGCACAATTGTTCATCCCTCGGGGCTTTGCGCACGGCTTTTGTACGCTCGAGGACGATACGGAAGTGGTTTACAAAACCGATGCGTACTACGCGCCATCGCATGATTACGGCATTGCGCATGATGATCCGGCGATTGCCATCGATTGGCCGGTGCCGCCTCATGCGCGAATACTGTCTGATAAGGATAGGGCTTTGCCTAGCCTTGCAGACTACCTGAAGCTTGAATCCATCCACGAGGAAGAGCAATGAGCTGGCTCGTCACGGGGGGCGCCGGATTTATCGGGTCGGCGCTTTGCCACTATCTGGCAGAGGCGACAGACGACAGGATCGTTGTCATAGACAAGTTGACCTATGCGGGGAACCGCCAGTCTCTCTCATCTCTCGAAATGGATGGGCGCCTTGAATTGATAGAAGCGGACATCACCGACTTTCCGATGATGGCCGAGATTGTAGAAAAATCAGCACCAAGATCGATTTTCCACCTCGCAGCAGAAACACATGTTGACCGGTCGATAGATGGGCCGGCGAATTTTGTTTCAACCAATGTTGTCGGAACGTGCGCCATGTTGGAGGCGGCCCGCAATTATCATTCTGGGCTCGCCGATAGTGCGAAAGACGCGTTCCGATTTGTGCATGTCTCGACAGATGAAGTGTTTGGCTCTCTGGGTGAAACAGGCACATTCAGTGAGACGACGCCCTATGCGCCGTCGTCCCCCTATTCGGCCAGTAAGGCGGGCGCTGACCATCTGGTGCGAGCATGGTTCAACACCTACGGACTGCCTGTGATTGTTTCGAATTGCTCGAATAATTATGGGCTTCGCCAGTTCCCCGAAAAACTCATTCCTCTGATGATTTTGAAATGCTTGTCAGGCCAGAGCCTCCCTGTTTACGGGCAGGGGCTCAACGTTCGGGACTGGCTGCATGCCGATGATCATGCGCGCGCGTTGTTGCTCATGGCGCAAAAGGGAGAGCCAGGGGAAACCTATTGTGTAGGAGGGGGCGCTGAACGCACCAATATCTGGATCGTGGAAACGATTTGCCGCCTGATGGATGAGCGTTATCCCGAGAATGCGCCTCACAATCGCCTGATTGAATATGTCGACGACCGCCCTGGGCATGATTATCGGTACGCAATTGATGCAACGAAAATAAACATGTCGCTTGGGTGGGCTCCATCGCGTGACTTCGAATCTGGTCTGGCGGAAACAGTTGATTGGTACCTCTCCAACGAACAATGGTGGAAACCGCTGCAAGATCGCGTCTATGCGGGCGAGCGATTGGGTTCTGGTACATGACCAGAATTCTTGTGATTGGAAAATCGGGCCAAATGGCCCAGGCATTCGCCGGGCTTGGGATCGATGACCTGTATTGCGCGGGTCGCGATGAGGCGGACTTGCTCGATCCTCAATCACTGGAAAAAGCGCTGAAACATCATCGTCCGGAAATCGTAATCAACGCAGGGGCGTACACGGCGGTAGATCGTGCCGAGTCCGAACCTGATCTTTGTCGAGCCCTGAATGTTGACGGACCTCGTGAATTAGCCGGTCTTTGCGACGCGTACGGCGTTCCCTTGATACACTTGTCCACCGATTGCGTGTTCGATGGGAGAAAGCCTACGCCATACTTGCCATCTGATGTGACGTGCCCAATGGGCGTTTACGGACAAAGCAAGCTTGATGGTGAGGAAGCTGTGCGTTCTGTTGCGGCTCGTTCCATAATTGTCCGGGTGTCGTGGATTTTTTCTCACCTCGCCAGCAATTTCGTTGCAACGATGTTGGGGCTGGCTGGGTCGCGGGAGAGTGTTTCGGTCGTGAATGACCAGTTCGGCTGTCCAACTTATGCGCCCGCATTGGCTGAGGCGCTTGTGACGATTTCGGATTGCGCGCTGAGGGCAGATTTCCAAGATTGGGGTATCTATCACCTTGCTGGAGCTGGCGAGATAGACAGGGCGAGCATGGCGCGATTGATATTCGAGGTTAGCGCGCGTCATGATGGTCCTTGCGCAGAGGTAAATGGTATACCGACAAAAGCATATCCAACACCTGCTCAGAGGCCACTGAATGCTCGCCTTGACATGTCTGACACCGAGCGTGTTTTCAGCGTTTCGCTGCCAGACTGGCGATTGGGGTTGGAAGAGACCGTGCGCGTGTTGATCGAGGAGTTTGATACACCATGAAAGGTATAGTTCTGGCGGGAGGGACGGGTAGCCGCCTTTATCCAGTGACACGGGGAGTGTCGAAGCACCTCCTGTCGATCTATGACAAACCTCTGATTTATTATCCGATCTCCACACTCATGCTGGCGGGCATTACTGAGATTCTGGTTATCTGCGCACCCGAGCATAGCGCGGCTTACCGAAGCTTGTTACGAGAAGGGAGCCAGTGGGGTGTGTCGATTTCCTACGCTATCCAGAATGATCCCAACGGCTTGGCCGAGGCCTTTCTGATCGGCCGGGATTTTATCGATGGCCAGCCTTGTGCGCTGGCGTTGGGCGATAATATCTTTTATGGCGCTGGACTATCCGGGCAGCTTCAGGCTTTGGCTGCGCTAAAGCGCGGAGCAGCTGTGTTGGCTTACCAAGTGAACGATCCGAAGCGATTTGGAATCGTTGAGCTGGATGAGGATGGCAAGCCAGTCTCATTGGAAGAAAAGCCTGAGACGCCAAAAAGCAACTGGGCTATACCCGGGTTGTATTTCTATGGTTCAGACGTGGTGCAGGTCGCAGAGCAAGTTACTCCTTCAGCTCGCGGAGAGTTGGAAATTACAAGTGTGAACGAGGCTTACTTCCAGCGAGGAGAGCTGACTGTCACGCGCCTGCAGCGGGGAACAACCTGGTTGGATGCGGGAACATTCGATAGTCTGCTGGAGGCATCCCAGTTCGTTCAGACTGTAGAAAAGCGGCAAGGGCTAAAGGTGGCGTGTCTTGAAGAGGTGGCTTGGCGCAGAAGTCTGATCACTGATGATCAAATGCGTGAGCGGGCGAATGAGTTCAAGAACGAGTACCGCGATTATTTGCTGTCGCTGTTGAAATCTGCTTCTTGATTTGACGAAAGCGGGGCGCTGCCTTCAGCGATCCGCAAGACCTCAGTAAACGCCAAAAACACGTGGTAAAGGGTCGATGTCGGGATCTTGATGCAAGTCGGTTTGCCATCCTCATCTACCGTGTCGAGCCACATGCCACGCGGTGCGGATGAAGCAAGATGTACGCCGAACAAGGTTTCGCAGCTTTGCTCAATTGCGTGCCAAGGCGACACGCCGGTTAGTTCATGCAATGCAATCCAACCCTTGATACGCTCTGAATTTGGCCACGTTCGGGAGCCGCGATCTTGGGAGCTGGTATCCAGCTTGTTCGAATTCATGGTCCAGCCGCGAGTTTCGTGAAGGCCAAAGCGTTCGGCATTCAGAACCAGTATGCGGACGATGTCGGTATGATCTTGTCCGGATAATTGCTGGTGGCGCGCCAATATCCACGCCCATTCGAACTGGTGGCCGGCTTCAATATGGTTGCGAGTGGAGTCGGCAATGGGGTTTAAAAAGTCATCGAAGAATTCGGGCATGGCGCCAGCTGCCTTGTCGAACAGTTGACGTTGAAACAATGCGGCCAAGCGATTCGACATGTCCTTGGCGCGTGAATCATTCGTCACTTCCCAAAAGGCGAGTAGCCCTTCCATCAGGTGCATATGCGGGTTCTGTTGGCGTGGCAGGTTGGCGGGTAGCTGATTGTAATATCCGTTTCCGGATGGGTGCGCGAAGTCTCGCTCCACAATATCCAGCGTCTGGTGTGCGAGGGTCAGAGCATCTGAGTTTTCAGTCAGCCGGTAATACCAGCTGAGAGCGAATAGGCAGAATGCGAAATCATAGAGATCGGCCGTCGGGTCGAGAATATCCCCCTCAAGCGTGACCTTGTGAACCCAACCAGATTCCGGGCCCCGCCAACAGACTTTTCTCAAATACTCAAATAAGGCATCCGCGAGTGGGCCTGCCTTTTTCTCACCGAGCAGGCTGGCATGAGACATAACATATAGCTGTCGCGCAACGACGAATGTCCGCTTATATGCATCGGTAAACGGACGGTCTCCATCAAGAGAGAAGCTCTCGACAGGTCCGCCAAAGCGGCTGTCCATGCATTTTTCTGTCCAGACGGGGAGGGCGTGGTTGAACAGCCAGCTGCGAATTCTGGTAATCACTTCCATCTGAACTACCAAAGCGCTCGTTTCCAGAATTACAATTGTCGCAAGCGCCATTGGACCGTCATGTGTTTGGTCAACAGCGCCTTGTTTCCCGTACAGTGTGCAATGGTTCGCATCAAGTATTGACCTGACCGCAGCGGCGGTCGATCCTCGGCTGAGGTGAGCGTTTGCGCATTGTGCGTTTCTGCCAAAATGGACCGAATGTGCCTGTGACAATAAACTTTGAAGAAATCGACGACCGGATTGCCCGAATTCTGGAAGAAAAGGGTCCGCGTATCGGTAAGGAACTGTCGTTTGATATGCCGGATGTTCCCGTGCTGGCGCTCTGGCAAGCCTGCAATCGTAGCCGGAGTTTGTTGATCTCCCATTTTGCCAGCTACTATTTGCGATTTGACATCACACGAGAAGACCAGGTGCGGCTTAGCCCGTCGATACTTCGGGACTTCCTCTCTTTTACGCTCTTTGGCCTTCCCGGCCAGCGCTACCAGATGATCGAACGGCAAGGTTCCCTCTCAAACATGCACCGGGAGATCAGCCGCGAGAAAATCGGGGTGGCCCAAGATGTGATGAAGCAATTATTTGTAAGCTTGGGGCGGGAAGTGCGCAGTCAGCTTTGCGCTTTCATCGCGGGCGACCTTTCATACTTTCTGGCGCATAACGAGATGCGAGAGCACTCAGCCTCCGGTGAAATGGTTCGAGGCTCCGACATCGATATCATTATCATTCTGAGCGAATCGCTTCCCGACGATATTCAGGGACGGATTGATGGGGAAATGATGGCTCTGAAGAATTTCTATCTTCGCCATCCCAAGCATCGCCACGAGATCGATTTCATCTGCAAGCGTAAATCGGTGATGGAGCGGCAGTTCCAATATTCAGACATCCACGACAAGATTGCCAGCAAGATCGCCTACGAGTCCATGTTCTTGGGAGGATCGCTGACGCTGTATATGGAAGTGCGCGATGCGATGACTCGCACGGGTGTTGATCAGTTGATTGAAGCAGATTTCGCGCACGCTCTGAAAGACCGAAAGCACGCCATGAAGGCCCTGTTGGATGCACCTGGGGATGCGATTGATGCAGAGACAAGATCGCTATTTTACTTCTCGCAGGAGCGGGTTGAGTTCTCCTGAGCAACTGAACGAAGTATTTGCGCTATTCTTTTCTTTAAGGTGAACTAACTCTCTTAGTGCGATGGCATGAAAACATCGGGCGTTTTGAGAGGATCAAGGTTGACTTGGAGAGGTAAGTCGAATTCTTCCGCGAGCATTTCGCGTTCCGTTCTGGTCTCCACCATGATGGGCGCTTCCATTGTCATTCTGGGCGCATGCGCAGGTGGCGGAGGCGGGGGTGGAAGCTCCGCTGTTACGCCATTGCCGCCGCCTCCGCCA
>Ga0208030_1000898_pt1 | contig 19106 bp, 4 predicted proteins | sample MalvirDeepMed_M9_FD_184246 | JGI IMG/M metagenome (GOLD analysis project Ga0208030, IMG submission 184246) | Marine viral communities from the Global Malaspina Expedition - Malaspina viral metaG DeepMed_M9 (SPAdes) (version 2) | ecosystem: Environmental > Aquatic > Marine > Oceanic | place...
ACAGAAATATATCGAAGAGTTTAGCTCCGTCGTATTGTTGAAGGAAATATTTGCTATTCTGTTTCGAAGTCCCGAACAAGAACCACTAATGCTTGAGCCTGTAAGTGCTTGGCTTATGGTCCAAAACACGGTGGTCCCATTGTTGGCGCCAAACCACGCTGGTGAGATGATACCGTCGCCGCCCGGAGTGGCGCCGGGCGGGTTGGTACCTTTGTTTCCAAAACACGAGGCCGTTAACACTACAATACCGGCTTGATAATATACTAGTCCAACAGGACTGCCCGATGTAGAACCACTATAAAGAAGACCATATTCGCCGGCAGGAGAATTAACCTTGTAAGAAGAAAGAGCGCCAGCATCTTGAATGACGATAGAGCCAGACGGCGCGTCCGTCGTGTGGCTTCCGCCACGGACCTCCTCGGCGCCGCCATAGCCTCCCGTTACGAGAGTCATAGAGAAACTTTGCTTTTTAATCTCATCTTTATTGAGAAGCCGCGCAAAACTAATGAAGAAACATTCCTTTATCTTGGTGCCGCCGGTAAGGTCGCCATCCTGGTCAAACTGGCGAATACCGCCCGTAACGTCATACCCCACCAATAGCTGAGCCATTTCATTATAAATATTAATCTTTTTGGCTTGCTGTGGGTTTGCTGTGGTGGTTGGGCTTGAGGCTGATAGTTCTGAGGTTGCTGAGAATCCCAGCGTGACATCAAAAATGTGATTTGCTGAGGAGCTTAAATAAGGGTAATCATATACTGACTGAAACATCCCGTGCGTATAGTTTTTAATATTTGCGTCGGCGTAGGTTCCCGAAATGATTGTTCCGGTAAGCGGAATAGCCTCATGAAGCATGGTTCTTGTAGAAACCACATCATTATTCAAAAGTGTTTTAAATGTACTTGCCATGTTTTATTCCTTCTTAGCTCTTCTTAACATATCTTACAGGAATGTCAATTCTATATCCCGTTGTAACACCAGTTACGCTTACTACCGAATCTATGAACCTATATGCGTCGGTCGCAGGAACCAACGATCCGATGGTAACGGCGCCCGTGCTCCCGAGAACATCAAAAAGATAACTGTTGGTTTTCAAACTCATAGTAGAAGCGATTCTAAACTTGAGTCTAGACCCTCGTGGCCCATTGATAGATGAATCATCAGTCGATGTGAGGGACGTGACAAAATCGCTATCGGTATTTTCTGTAAGATAATATGTGGCTATATTGTCATCATCTGTAAAGCTCTTTGTGGCAGACTTCGCTGCTTGACCCGCAACCAAAGTCCCAAGTCGATCATCCATCTCAACTAAATATTGGGTCTCTCTTAGATCGGGATCTAAAACCAAAGTATGAGAAACCTCCGTAGTATCAAGTCCCTGGTCGATTCTTACATAAGGGCCAGTGGCCTGACTTCCAGCTAGGTTGCCATTTATAACTCCATCTGTGTTGGTATTTGTATCGTTGTTGGTATCGTCGCTGATAGCCTTTACTGTATCTGAATCCACCGCAACCATAAATGTGCCCTCGGTCGAGTTTTCCAGCGCGAAACGTGCGCTGTCGCCCTGTGTAAACAGTTTAAGCATCGGCAAATATAATAAGTCCTGTCGTGTGATACTCAATAACTTAGATTTCATTGTTGAGCCGTTATTGGTAAATGCCTCTAACACGGGGCTTTGCAATATTTGAAGATCATAATACGCGGATCCGCTAGCATTGTTTTTCTCATAAAGCGCATAATTAATCTCATCGTCCGCTAAAGCGAACTTCGTAATTCTAAAGGTTCCATCTCCTTTCGCCATACGCATTCGACCAGTGTCGGTCAAAACGGCGTCCAAAATAATATCGCCTGAGTTATCTAAAAATGCCATAGTCTATATTCCTTCTCATTAATTAGTCTTTAATATTAAATAAGTCCCTCATACTTTAACAGCTACTCTCGTCTTCGCCGCTCGGGTTGATTATTGGGGTTTCCTTAAACTGTATGTTGAGATCTATCTTCTTACCAGTATGCCTGGAAGTTAACCTAATTTTAAATACTTTTTTATCTCCCGCTAGCGGATTTGACCAAATGTCGTTAGGAGTACCCACCGTTCCCAGGAGTCCGGGGGGAGGAGACACTTCGGGATCCAAGGAGGGGGAGCCCGCTAGCGCATCTAAACGATCCTCGGGGATTACGCTTTGTGCCAAGGCCGCTCCAATCTTTAAATATCTTCGCAAGGGCTTACAAGTCTTCTTAATGCTATCAACATGGTTGGATATGTAGAACACGTCGATTAAAGGAAACATTCTTCCATTATCATCGACGATTTCTGCAACATAAATAGGTGACGGAATAGAAATAGAGTTATGATAATCGATACATCTGAATGTATAATAATATTTTTGGTTAGGTTCTATCGTATCATCATATGCTATATTAACGGCTCGAAGGCCTCCGGGCACACACCCCTCTAATGTTGTTAACAGCTGTCCTTCAAAGTCTCTATAAGAGGTGGGCTTTGTGGTGGTCCTGTAAATCTCAAACGAGAGCTCGGTATCATCAGAGCCAAACACAATGGGGCCCGTTGGGCGTTGCTGATACCCTCTTTGGAGTTCATAGTTGGCTGTGTCCTCCTCGGCTATAATAAACTTATCTGGATTAAACGCGTATTTCACATTTTGTGTCTGCATTAAAATCCTCAGTTTGTTATTAACCCCCTGAAACGGCACCATCTCTATTTCAGGGAAAACCGGGGGCAAATCTCTAACCTCAATGGGGCCATATTCACAGTAGGGGGCCTCTATCAGTTTAACTGACGGGAACTGGTGTACGTAGAAGCGTGCTCCAAGCCAGGAACCGTTGAGAATAGATGTAGGGCCAGTGTCATTGCTATTATTTTTATAATGGTATTGATCTCCAACTACAATATTATAAGCATAAACTTTATATATATACTTTTGTGCGTATTTAACCTGGGTATCGACGTATCTAATCTTGCCGAGGGCCCGAAGATTGGGAAAATAAAAACTTTGGATTGGCTTAGCGCCGGCAGGGAGACGTTCCATGCCTTGCGAAACAACATATTTATCAACCCTATAGGCGATTGTTTCATTATAAGCCAGCTCGCCATTTATCATCTCCAGATAGGTTCTAGATTTCTCGCGTATAACGTCAGCAAGCCCTTTTATAAGTTGAATAAAAGAACTTTCACTTAAAACTGGGTCGGCGCCAGCTGGGGGCCACGCCTGGTAATGTTTGGTCCATGTAGAGTTTGTCGCAATCTTTTTTCTCCCCACAAGGAGGCCCTGGCCAAAAGCTACGCCATTGTCTCGTGTCTGTCCTACAAGCGGACTCGGTGCATCAGCAAGAGTGACCGGCTGGACCGCGTTATAGTTGCGTATTCCCCAACTAAAGCCCATCATCATAGCCAAATCTGCTGTATGAAGATTATAAGGGCCCTTGTTGCGCGCGTTCTCGGCTGCTGGCTCGCCGGCAACGTGGGTGGTGCCCCATGTACTATTATCGCCAGTTACCCAATCAAAGCCGTAATAAGAAGCTCCCTCGTCATAATCCGTTATTAAGCCGCTGAAGGGCCATGTGCTATCATAAATTTGTTTGCCTGCGATGAGAAGCGGGTCCGTGATGGTTGCCTGATTCGCGAGGCTGGTCCATGAGAGGTTGGTCTTTATATTCATTGTCATAATGTTTTGCAAAATGAAATCATATGCCCCCTCTACCTCTTCGAATAGCTTTATAAATTTATTTGAGGAGTCGTATCCGGGCATGAGACTATCAAACTCAATTGTAATATCATATGGCATATAGATATCTGCCTTGTTTGTGTCTAGTTGGCCGGTAGGATCAAAATATTCTCCGGAAATGCCATCACTATATTCAACAAAATCTTCTTCCATCATTGCTTTTGAAAAACCAATATGACTAGTTCTGCTTTTTATATAAGTAAAATCTATATTAGACGTATCTATCGAATAATACTTTTGAAGGTAGGATTTTTTGTACAGAGGACTCTCGACGGTTTCAGTGCCGTACCCAACATTTTTTACTTGGTCTCGACTTGTAGGCAGCGCAAACGATCCGGCGCTGGGATCCCATAAGCAACTTACTTTATTATATATACTAAGCATCTCTGACCCCAACTGAGAATCTACTTCTTCTGCTAATGGCCCATAATCTATTGCGTTAAAAAGAATATAGGCATTAGGAAGCACTCTTTCGTCTAATCCGGCTATAGCATTTTCATACTTCTTTATAAAAAAGTTATAGTTAGCGCTAATTTTTGCTGTCTTGACGCTTACTGGGGCTCCTAGATTTAAAATTGGCGCATCGGTTGCATACGGAGAATAAAACTGATGCGCATGATCAAAAAACATAGTTGTAAATATCGGCGAGTTGGCGGTGAATTGGCTGCCTAATATTCCGCGAAATCCGCCATAATTTGAAAAGCCGCCCTCAACATATTGTCGCCAATTGTCATGCGGGCCGTTTAGCGCATCACGAAGTTCGTAAATTGAATCGGTACTATTGATCCCAACGCCATGAGCCATCGATCCGGCAACCCACGCTGCGTTGTCGGCCCATATTGTCACCCTATTTAAACGAGATAAGTTATGGCGCGGGACAAGTACCATGGCGCCATGGGCGGCTAGCCTCACGAGCGAGGCGCCGTTGTTCATCACCGGCGCGGTCCAGGCGCTGTTTTCCCAAGAGCCGATCGGCGAGGAGGGCATCCCGGCGTGTCCGCTGGCATATGCGCCTTCCGGGCCGGCCAGAGGATACCCCAACCAAAGGGCCACGCCAGCGGCGGCCATGCCGCTGTCGCAGTCAAGGACGTCCCCCAGCGGCCCGATGCCCGTATCATAATGAACTTCGTCTGTAGGGAAGTCATTCTTAAATTTAAAAGAAATAAACTCGGACTCGTTATTGATGTTGAGACGTTCGACATCGCCTCCCAAATCATAGCTGGTTTTGTTTAGATATCCAAAGTTTCTCCATGTTCTTTTTGTGGCCCCCTTCTGAAAGCCCCAATAGCGCGCGCCGGCTGCCCGGAAGGGATCGGCCTGAGTGACCTGGCTGAGAGGAGGCATGCGCGCCTGGTAAAAACGCTTCAGCGACGGATGATGGGCGGCAAAGGCATCGCCCGTCGCCATCTCCACGGAGCCTGGCCATGAATGTTTTCGAACTACTTTAGAGTTTCCGATCAGATAGTTGCGATCTATTACAAGATTAGGCTTGCCCATGTGTTTCCCCTACAGTATATAGATTTTTTTTAATATTTTTAAACATATTGGTTACCAGCTGGTCACACTAGGATTCTTTGCGGCGCCGGGGATTTGCACACCCTTTTGTTGTTCAAACCTTCGTACAATGTCGCGACGCTTGGGGGTAGCACCTCGGCCGTTCCATAGTGCTTTAATTGTAAACATGGCACGCGTGGCTTGTGTGCCGAGTTCCGACTGGGTGATAACGTTGAGACGTGGCCCGGGCCATGGGCGGAATGGGCCGTCGCCATGAAACCACCGCATGACTGGGAAGGGTCCCCCGTAATTGCCTACATCGTGGTACCATCTATAGAAGTCTTTATAAATATTTTTGCGCTGTGCAGTCGTGAGGCCCGAAGGAGTAGAGGGTGTAGAGGGCGTAGAAGGAGCCGAGCCGATGGAGCCCCCATAGCCCGTGGGCGGCACAGGAATGGCCGTGCCGATACCGCTTGGAGTCGGTAGAGGAATAACGGCACCAACCAGTAACTTAATAACCGGAGGGGGTATGGTGGTAATTTTAGTTTCCCTATCATATGAATTGGCGTACTCAATCTGATCGGCATATGCGCCCATATCTTCTAATAGGGCAGTGGGAAGCAACGAAGGCGGCACGGTGGGCACGACGGCAGGACTGCCCAAAAGGGTCACCCCTCCTCCGGCGCCGGTTCCGCCGAGAATAAATACTTTATTATATATGGGCATGCGGAGACCCTCAAAGTTAGACAAAACAGTTTGATGCTTTCGTAATCGACATATTAACGAACTCCCGGCGGCTTGCGCAGCTGTGACTACGGCCTCTTGTAAAGGAATCCAAACAGGATCTTTAATTAATACTGTTGGTGACGGACCAGTAGAGAACCTATATGCCGCAAGATATTCTACTATTTGGATAAAGCCATATTTTGCCGCCGTTAAGGCAACGTGTTCAGTCGGCGCTGATGGGGGAACCGGGGCTCCGCCGGCTCCAACAACTGGGCCGGGGTCTGTCACTGTGGCCATCGATGCTATAAGCTGCATTTCTGATGGAGAAACCAGAGTTGTAGAAGTGTCATGGGGTGCCGTTGCGGCGGAAAAGCCAATCAGTGGTTGGCTAACAGCCGTGACCTGGCTTTGATTGCCGATATTGGTGTACGCCTTTTGCATTGTAGTCACGCTATTGCCACCTTTTAAAGCCGTTTGCGAACTAAAAGACGTGACCGGCGACATAGCGCCGGCATTGCCTGGGCCGCTTCCATTAAAAAAGTCTGTTACCAGGAGGGCGTCAGATACCAAAGACATGTTTGCCTCTATTTGATCATTCATATTTGACGTCGACCCTAAAGAAGCCTGCTGCATAAGAGCTATGCTGTCGCTTCCGAGCTGCTGCAGATTAGATCCAGGAGGCGCCACAAAATCCGAAGATGGCGAAAGCGGAACAGCCGCATCCAGAGATTCATTTAGATTTGTAGTAAGATTTACAATATTAACATGAGTTACCGGAAAAATCTCCTGTATGGGGTTGTTTGTTTTTTTGAATGTGGTAACAACACAGTTATTCAAGTTTAATAATGAATTTTTGTTTACTATCATGTTGACAGTAGACACAGTAAATTTTTTAGTTTTACTTGATAGACTTGATTTTGAAGTTGACCCCTTGCTTGAGCCAATGTTCCAGGGCGAATTTCGAGTCATATTGGCCTCTAAAATTCTATAAAAGCTATTTATTATCTGCATCTTGGTTGCGCCGTCGTTTGAATACAAATCAAGAGGAGGTGCTCCCGGGAGTCTTAAAAAGTTGGGAGTCAAAAACTTAATATCAGTGGCGCCGGCCTGAACTCCTCCCAGCTTATCTTTTTGACGTTGATCAATCTCGGCCCAGGAGCCAGGGCCCGTCCACGGTATTACTTTTAATACGCTGTTGCCACCTGTGGGTTCCTTTGTTAGCTCGGTATTGAGATAATCTAGCCCATATTCTAATAAATCGTCGGCGTCCATAGGATTTTGAAAAAACTGTTTGATGCTAATAATCCTCTTCCCAGACGTAGAAGAGAGCGACGAAGCTGGATTTTGTGCTGATGCAAGCGGCGGCAAGCCTTTAGAAATACCTATGGCAAACCTCAGAGAAGAAGCGAAATCTTTAAGTAACCTAATCAAATATTGAATTCCTGCCGGGCCCGACATTAGAGGGTTCGCAATCACATATAACTGTTGAATAGCCTCTGCGTGTTTCCCACCAAATAAAAGCTGAATTGCAGAAGAATACATGGCGATGGCTCGAAACCCGGGCCAAGGGCCAGCAACATTAAAGCCCTGACCATATGTCTCTAATATATATTGTTTAAACTTATTGGTATAACGATTTGTTATTATATCATAGTTGCCTTTCAGTAGCGAATGTGTTAAGAAAGCTTCCAATTCAGAAATATGGCCCTCTAATCCATCACCTGGATCAATCAAAATATTAAGGAGCTTATCTTTAGTATTATCTAATATTTCTACCTCTATGCCATATTCATACAATCCTGTAGTAATGTCGTTCATTTGCAAGTCAGCTATAACATACTGTAATATTTCCGTTTGAGGGCCTTCCGCACTGATGCGTCGAAGGGAGCCATCGTTTGTGCTCCCGACGACTTCTATTTTGTTATCAAATATTCTGTTAGGAATATCACCGCCAGTTAGTTTATTATAAGCGTTCGCTTCCCTAATTCTTCGTCTTATGATTTTAGCTGATAAAAGCGTGGCGGAACTTAAAAGGCTGCTCTTGCTGCTATAAAGAGATGCATACTTGGTGTTATTTTTGATAGCTGATAAATAATCAAAGGCAAAATATAGCTTAAGCTCGTTGGCCTCATCCTTCGCATAATATATATCGGAAATGTAAGTGGGTGTTTTTTTCTTAATCTTATCAAGCAGCCGCAATCGTTCGCGAAAAGCCTTGGATACTCCCTCTAGCCCGCTAACCTGATCGAAGCCTATCTGTAGTCTTTCTATTCTGGCCAGGTTTCTATGATCAGATATTTTAGAGTTATGTATAGTTTTGGCAGTTAAAAGCTGGCTAGCCGGACCGAAAGCAGATCCCCCTGGTGCAGAGAATTTTCCAGTTCTCCAGGAACCTTGAGCGTCTTGATGTACGTCGCCTATCCATAGCATTTCTTCACCGGTGTCCGGGTTTGTTTTATAAAACAATATAGATTCGGTATTTACTTCCCCTTTTGCGATTACTATTTCATTTGCAATGTTGCCCATTATGACATTATCAGGTGTTATGATGCCGATATCGTTGTCGGCATTAGAGTCATATATTGGAACAACGAAAAGAGCTAAGTACTGAGGATTGGCGCCGGGCAAAGTAAAGCTTGTAGAAAAGGGCAAATCAGAACCATATATATCTCCAAGCTGAGCTAAAAATTGTTCATCAAAGCTGTTTAGGTTTAACTTTGATTGGTCAAGAGGTAACACGGCTTGACTTGTAGTGGCCTGATCGAAGTCGGACAGTCCCCACGGAGACATGTCGGGGTTCGGGTTTACAAAAGCTGTTAGGATCTCTCGGCGGCTAAAAATAACATCAATAAGTTCTTTATCGGTAGTCGCCACAACCAGAATAGACAGCTTGCCACGAAGCTCATCTCTAGTGGTTTTGAGATCGCTTAAAGAAGGATTGTTAGAAAAAAACTGTTTCAAAACAAAATCCGTTTCCAATATAAGCTCGGAGCCGCGATTAAATATCGTGATTCCTTTCACATAGGCCGGAAATATTCCAGGACTAGTCGAGGCTGGATCTATTATTGTTGCTAATAATGGCATTAGTCACATATATCCTCTTCTGGGTCGTACAGATTTTTGATCCAGTAATCTCGGGTGCTTACTACCTGTGAGCCCTCGGAGCCGCCTAGGGCTATAAAGTCACTAATGCCGATTTTCTTCATTAGCTCTGCGTCGATTTCATTGTCGCTTTCTACTGTTAAGTGGTATTGTACATCTTGAGGTGTATATGAAGACTCCAAGTTGTTATTAAACTGAAGCTGTGTCAGGCCCCCTAATACCGTACTGCTCGAACTAGATGCAAACACCTCAATATCAAAATTTTCTTTTCCGAAGTCGGCATTGTTTTCTATAACTTCCATAACTAAATCTTCAGGATTAATAACAATATAAGTTCCGTCCGGGAGTATGTGGGTTGTGATGGCCTGTTCGTTGTGCGCGTCCGTTGCTTCAGTAAAAAGAATATCCGAATTATCACTTTCTGTAGTGGCCATTTCTACGCTGTAGTTCAATATTCTTGACGCATAAGTATAATATTTAATATTAATATCAAGCTGCGGGATCAGCGCCATACCGGCCGAACTACTATATGAAGCCGTAACAGAAGAAACCGTGCCTTGTCGTGCGGACAGCTCCCACGCAGGTATCTTATTAGAGTTCAGTCTAGACTTTCCTAGGGGCCGAGAAAGATATGCAACCCTGTCCGTTACGTACTGTAGTTCTTCTCGGTTGTAGATTGCGCCAGGATCCATAAACAGCGGATCATCAGCTATATTATTATTTTCGTCATATACGCTGCGAATCAATGCTGCGCTCGCGCTGGCAGCGGTTTGAATTCCAGTAAATACGTTCAAAGGTTTTAATGAGGGAGTGTTGTCTTGAATTCTTGGTTCTATATTGTTTTGCCCCTCGGTAAACCCGGCAAAGGCGCTATTATATATCACCCCCTCATCAAAAAACGCGTAATAAGCCGGCTTCCATAAGCCTTTCATAAGCTTATACCTGCCATATGGAGTTAGCTTAACCTCAAGGACTTCTTCTTTTTTATCAAAAAACTCCATTTATTATTCCTCCGGCTCGGGTATTGCGCCGGCACCGCCGGGAGCATGAGTAGTACCAGGACAGCCTCGACCAGCGGGAACGCTTCCTCCCATGTCTATTATCTGGTTTATCTGCACTTGGTCTAAGCAATCCGCCCCCATTTGAGTTGTCGGTACCGTGCCTGCCGGGCCGGCAGCCATCGGCGTCCGGGGTGTTGATCCATACTGCATGCCAGCCTCTATGTTAACTAGCTCAACAAGTGAAAAATAATCATATGGCCAGTTATAGCTATATGGGCTATCTATGCTTGGGGGAATGGTCTCAACGTCTTGTGGCAAGTTTCTTCTTCTAAAGCGGTTATAATCACTTGCTCCGCGGATCTTTACCTTAAAAACCATCCATCGCAGATCTTTAGTGATTTTCCGGTTATTGTTATCGAATATAACATCTGACAATAATGAATGCTGCATAGCTGCCGTCTGTCTTTCAAACGTTCCGTCTTCTACCTCGCCGGACTGCTGTTGATAGCTAATATTGGGAGGAATGTTTTGCCATATGTTTGCTAAGTTTTCTTGAGTTAATACCTTTTTGAACTCGAAAATAAACATAGCAAAGGGATCAATATTTCCGTTTCTTATAAAATCGAACTTCGGAGGAAATATATATTTGTCTACCGCATTAACAATAATTTGTACGTCTGTAGGGACGCCTTCGTCTATTGTTTCGCCTCGATTTCTACGGATTTGATTGTCAACATCTTTCTTTCGGATCTTATAGAACTTTCTTCGGCCATCTCTTCCTAGTGTAAATGGAATCGCCACGACTGCTTCTTCAACAACCTTCTCTGTTTTAATAGTGCCAATCTTCTTGGCTTTACCAGGGACGAAGCCTACTATGTCTATTAAAGACTTGGGGTCGATAATTCGTTTTTCGGCCAACGGCAATGGATACAATGCTTTGTCCACCGGGGCCGGGAGAATATCCATAAAAATACCGGCCGCTCCGATAGGGAGGCTCCCTTTTTGGAACCACATCCCAATGGTGGCCTGATTTTTGACACCAACGAGCCCGCTGCCGCCGCCGGCGCCGGTCGACAATGCGTTGGCTGGCGAGTCGGCCGAAACACCAGCGAAGTTCAAAACAGGCGTTTCAAACTTTGATTGGATTAACCAACGCTTTGTTGGTCTTGTGGTCCCGGGGATAATAGATGTCATTTGTTCAAACAGATCTATACTAGATGAAATTTGCTGTGCGTGGTATCGATGGCTATCTCCGTAGCCTGTCGCTGCCCCGCCGTCTTTGTCGCGAGGATCTGTATTAGTGCTGCCCGGCGCGGTTGGGGGCCCATAGGCATTCAAATACATTGTATTAGTACTCGCCACCTGGCTGGTGTATTCTCCGCTACGATTATAATATATTTTGCTGTTAGATATAATGTCGTCCAGGCTCGGTTTCCCTGTTATGTCGGGCGTATATATTATCGTGGCCTCTGCCACCCCGTCGTAATAAGGGGGTACCACGTGGACATACGTAGGCTGAGAGCCGCCGCCGGCCACGTTGCCGCCGTACGCCGATGCTGAAAGAGGTCGTCCAAAGGCGCTAGCGCGATCAAACATTTCAAATACATCCGTATCTGCCAGATTTCTATAATTTATGTTGTAGGCACCCCCGGAATCTGTCCCTTTTACAGGGCGATAAAGTCTAACCTTCATGGCATAGGAGCTTCCGGATACAACTGGTTTAAATTGATCTTCTCGGACAGAAGTAAAGCTCTTTAAATCGTCTTGAAAAAAGTTAATCGTTTCGCACACAAAGTTGTCTATTGCTAGTTTATAGAGGTCCTTTTGTTGGCCGCTCCACTGCATATAGTTGTTCATTATATAGCCAGCGCCGTACGGCGTTGTCACGCCGGCATAGCTGCCAGAAATGCTCCCCGAACCAACACCACGATCGTAAATCGCTCCTGCATCATCTTGGGCTGGGTTATCCACCAGACTTGAGCCGAGCAGTGCCGGCGATGACATATGCGCGGCAGGATCTAATATAGCCTCAAATGGCAGCTGAGCAAAATAATATCCTTTGCCAGCCAGCAATCTCGCGTCGCCTGCCGTCGCGTACTCGTTTCCAATCGAGCCACTATGCCATAGATTTAACAGGCCGCGGCGACCAAAATAACCTGTATGTTTTCTGCCGCGATAATAGTCATTTGCCCGGGTCCTGTAGGTTGAGTGATAGCATGGCATCGCGCCGGCATCGCCGATCTCAGCGGCCTTGCCGCCAAAAGTATATTGTAAATCCTGCTGCTCTCCTGTGGTGCCACGGTGGTACACGTCGAGATAGTTGCGAACTATCCAATTGCCACATGCAATGCCGGACTTGATAGTGTTACAAAGAATACCGGGCCCGATAAGAGGCTCTGTAAAAGCCCTAAATGCATATGAGGTATTTTTCCAGTTGCCGGCAGTCGTGTACATATATGCATCCTGTGTTGAGCCCTCGGTCGCGGCCAAGCCACTCTTGCACTCCATAAAGGGCCCGCACGAAGCAGACAAAAGTCGTGCTAGTTCCACAATGCGTTCTGCAGGATAAAAGCCCTTATAAGGCAGAAACTTTATCAAGGCGTTGCATTGTAGGGTGATCTTGTCTTTCTTCATAATGTCGCCATTAACCAGTTCCTCATCATCATATGCATCGTCGACGACTGTAAACAGCTTCATAAAATCAGAGTTGCTATATACTTTGTAAAAGTTATCTACTGAGCTGTCTGCTATGCTTGATCCGGTGAGATCAAATTCGCCGTTGTTGTCAACCCAGAAGTTGCCACCATTCTGATCTACATAAAATTCCATGTGTTCGCTCATTCTGAACTCGGGAATAATCGAAAAGTCTTTTCCAGCCAGACGCATCTGCTCACAGTATCTATCATATGTAAGGTGAGGAACATTGTTTCCAGCTTGTTCTCCTACTTGCCATTTCTGGTCTCCGCCAAAGTTGGGGATTGGGAAACCACCACCCGCACCAGTACCGCCTGTGCGGCCCTTAGTGTCGTTGCCCTGCATAGCGCGCTGGGCATATACAATACTAGCTGTTATAGAGCCAGAACCAAATTGACTATAGCCACAGAACCCGTTTTGCAACACGCCGGCGCCGTCCTTTGCTGCTACTGAGAGGATCGTAGTGAAGCTGGGAAAAGTCAGCGCGCCCACAGGTGCGGTCTGCGACCCATCCGTAAGGTGGCAATCCAACGGCCAAACACTAGCAGATTGACAATAGACCTGGTCGACCAGAGACGAGGGCGCGCCTTCGTCAACGTAAGGCTGGCGAATGGGGCCGATACTGCTCGATACTCCAAACGGATACACGGGGGGGTTTTCGCCCCACTCGTTCCGACGTTTCAGAGGATCGTCGTTCCATATGTCTCTTATATTGAATGTGGTTCGGCGTCGAGTTCGATTAAGATAGGTATTGTATGAGGCCGGATATATCTGCTGACGATAGTTGGCCGCAATCTTATCTATGCTCGCGAATGGAGTGTCCTCCATGCTATTCACTTCTGACTTTAATAAAAGCGAGTTAATCCTGTTGAAGTATATGTTAGACTGGTCGGTATTATATTTAAGATTAAGTTTGTTATTAAGCGAAGTGTTGGCAAAATATGCCACCTTGTTGCCAAATGAGTGATTATAAACCAAAGCTTGGCGCTGAGTTGTCATTTGATTCGTTTTCGTATCGAGCACATCGTTGTTGGTAATAAAAGTATGAACCATAGTTCTATGGCCACTTTCAACTACCGGCTCTGTATACGACGCGATCGCGTTGCCCTTGACTGCAACAGGTGCGGTGGGCGGCGCTGTTTGAACTGAGGTGTCGTACACGGTCTTGGTTCTTAAAGTAAGCTGGCTATTCTTTCTTTGATATCGCGTGATGGGGCTCGAATGTCCCATTTCGGTTTGTCGGAAAGTAGGCCATCCATATGCGCCGTTGCGATTCAACATTAGGGCGTTGAAGCCCTCCGGATTAGGACGACTATCGTGTATATAATTCATATTTACTGGCGCGCCGTCGTAAGCGGTGCCCCCAGAAGAATCGCGTCCGATAGCCGCTCCATTAATAATAGGATTCAGCCTCCACCAAGCCAAAAGATTGGTAGAAAAAGCATCATTTATGTTTTTAAATCTTCCGGCGGCCAGACCGTCTGTGCGGCCGGTAGTTCCGGCATTGTACAAGTCTTTAACCTGGGCCGCTGTCAAAGCAGCATTCCATACGGCCACATCGGACATATGACCATCAAAAGTAGTGTTCCCTGCGATGCCGTCGGTTCCGCCGATATAGCAATCATCACTGCCGAGTGCAGCTGGTGCAATTGGTTGAGTGACGTCGGCGGCGATTGAAGCGGACGCATCAAGATACATGGCCAGTGTTCCCGCATTGCCACCCGAGTATGTTACAACAATATGATGCCATCTGTTAAACTCGATGACGCCGCTGTACGCCGCGCCGGCGGTGGACGTACCGTGCAGATAATAATAGTAGCGATTGTGGGTGCCGGTGTAATGAAGTCGACGAGAATTGCCTGAAAAAGAAATAATAGTTCCGTAGCTAGTGGTGGGGTCGCCCCTAAGATATGCCCAGGCCGATATGGTAAACGCTTTTGCATTCGCGCCGGCTAGCCCGATTAAAGGATCCCACGTAGCTGCGGTACCAATGTTGATCCTTGATGCGCCGGCTTCAAGGCGTCCATTAAAATCGGCGGCATAAGATATACCACCGAGTGTGGTGGATCCCAATGTGTTGGTTGAGGAATCAACATCATCAACCACCAACGTTCTTAGGCCTGCAAAGTCGGCGTCGCCGCAATCAAAGGTTGTGCTTCCAAGTGAAGCTGGGGATCTTGAAGAGGCCGAGATAACCATTTGTGATAAAAGATATCTTGGTGTGCTATTATATCGCCAGCCGCGGGCACCGGCATCGAGGGCCAGCGTGGGGCTGCCTACGGCCGTAGCCGTCCTGCCTCCGATTACATCGGATATATTAGGAAAAATCGGTATCTGTACTGCAGGCCCTAGCGCGGGAGTGTAACCGGCATCGCCAGTATTGAACATCCACCAAGATATTACGCTGCCCCCTCGGCTAAACTGTGGCAAGTTCACGGCGCGGCGGCCGGCATATAGCTCAGTTACTTCGGTGGCGCTCAGCGCTACATCCCAAACAGATACTTGATTGATCTTGCCGTCCCAGTGGCGGACCATCGAACTGAAAGGGAATTCTGTAACTCCGATATAGCAGTCGTAGGTCTCAATAGCCGCGGGATTATCAAGATCGGCTTGCGGGTCGCTCACGTCTTCACCGTCAATATATATTTTCATACCGCCGCCGGTCACGGCGCCCGCGGGGTCTCCTCCGTCAAAAGTACAAACTACATGATACCATGTATTAATAGCAAGAGCACTAGTGGTATCTACCAGGCCGGTGGTGCTAAGACTTGCTATAGCAAATGTCAAAATACCCGGCGACGTCGAGTTCATATATATTGCGCGGTCGAGGTTGCCAAAAGTTATTGGAGCATCGATGGACCCCAGATCGTCGGCATAGATCCACATCGATATTGTAAATGGTTTTGCGTTTTCTCCGGCTCCCCCAATAAGAGCATCCCACGCAGCTGCGGTTCCAATGCCATAATAGTCACTACTTCCATCAAGACTAATCGATCCATTATTAGGGAAGAAAGCATAAGTACTAAGCTCGTCATAGCCGTGAATAAATCTTTGTTCCGTAATAGTACCGTAGCCATGGGACTTGCCTATCTGCCCGACCGTGTTCCCTGAAAGCGACGACGTAATCCACAAATACTGCTTATCAGAGCGCGGAATCGGATGAGATACCCAGGCATTATCATAAACCGAGCCGGTAGTGTGCAGTTTGTTCGCCGTCCAACTCCAGGGGCCCGGGCCAGCTAGAAGCGGCACGTCGGACTCTTCTATGCGCCGGCGTGTGTTTCGATTGACTTTGTTCCACGACGGCACAGTGACATAAGTTGCAGCAGAGGCCGAACCAAAAGCCGGATCAAACCCAAACTGTCCGGAATAAAGCGCCCATCTTTGATTAAGGCCGCGCGCTCGACCGGCGCGGGGGGTGGCTGGCGGTGGCGCACTCTTGCTAAGCTGGTCGATGACGTGAACTGTTCCTGATATGCTTGGATCTCCCTGGACGGATCCGGAGTGTCCATAATCTATAACATTTCGATTACGGAAAGGAAGCGCGTTATAAACCGACTTTTCTTCGTGGGCCGGGTCCATGTAGCCTCGGGACGAAACATCATAACCGCCGGGGGCATTAAAACGATTAACGATTACAGTTTCATTAGAGTTGGTGCCAGAACGATTGGGGAGAGTATAGTCTAAATTGCCGCCAATATTTTCCGTAACACTTCCATATCCCCCGAAAGGAGGAGATTGGATATTGGCAAGAGCAGTAGCAGGAAAGTTATTCGGTGTTCCATTTTGAAACCTCATCTCATCGTGTATGATTCCATCATAGGCATCCCGCGAATCAGCGCCCATGGGCCACCACGAAATAGGACCGGCGCTCAAGGAAGTCTTAGGGTTTATGCGCGTCCCGCTGCCGTAGAGGATATCAACCTCGGATTGTGACAACTCGCGACCCCACACAGCGACGTCGCACATGTTTCCAGGCCAGTTGTACTGGGAGCCATTATAATAAGAACCAATCGTACATGCCTCGCCAGAAGTGATACCTAGAATATCGGCCGGCCCAGTGCCGGGGGTGCCCGACAGGACTCCGTCGATATAAATCTTCATATCGCCAGACGCGGCGCCCGAATAGGTTACGATTACGTGCTGCCAAGTATCGCCCACGATCGCATTCGTAGCACTATATGCGTATACACTGCCGGCAGTTCCGCGGATCGAAAAACGAATCTGATCGGGCCACGCGCCTCCCCACGTCTGAAGCGCTCTCCAGTTGGTTCCGAAAGAAATGAAATAGGGAAACACATCCACCTGAGTAGTGGGGTATACCCACATCGAAATCGAAAATGCTGCTGCGCTGGCTCCGGCGCCACCTATATCTCCGTCCCACGTGGCGCCCGTGCCAATCCCAATGTAGTCATTATTCCCATCAAACTCTAAAGTCCTATGAAGAGGAGGATTTAAAGGTAAGCGCCCCCGAGTTGCGGTGGTCTCAGGATACAACGCAAAGTCAAACGATTGATCTTTGAAGAACGGATCATTAAGGCTTCTGCCTGCTGTCTGAACAACTTGATAGTTCTTCTGATAGTTTCCAATCCTGCTGTGCATTAGTGTTCCGGCCACGCTTTGGCTTAAAGAGCCAGTTGTCATCAAGATATTCTTAATATTAACTGGCCTCTTGGCTCCCTCATCTCGCATGCGAGTGGCCTTGGGTCGATTGAACAGATATGGCGGCCGTACTGCCGGGCTATCCGTCAGAGGATATTGCGGGCCAACGATGCCTATGGCCCCAGAAGCCGGCGAGCCCGGATAATCTAGGAAAGTACCTACGAGTAGTTTAAAGCCCTCTGCGCGGTCCGCAGGGGTGTCTAATGCGGCCTGCCAGGGGGGACCCTTGTTGACCTCAATGTGTCGATGCTGGCGGCCGCCGACAAACTTCTCTGTGAAGGGGCCCTGCATCGGGGTTTCGTAGTCGGGCCCATAAACATCGGCATGCAAGTTGGTTAGCTCTACGTCTTGTAGGGTTCCTCGCATGGCGTGCGACGTTATTCTTGGATCGCCGGCAACAGTGCCATTATAGCCATTAATGGCATCATAAATCGTTTCACCAGAAGCTGCTGAATCTCCTGCAGAATCTCCCATGCGATACCACGCTATCATATTAGAATAAGTGGTTATTGTTCGAGCATTTACAATGCGGCCGCCATTATAGGCCTCTGCTATCTCGCTTGAACTTAGAGATTTGTCCCAGATAATAACTTCATCAATGAAGCCGCCCCAGGTGTAGGTGTTGCCGCTGTTGTTCCCAATAAAACAATCGTCGCTCGATATCGAGGTTGGCGTAGCGGCATTAGAAGAGGTCTGCAAAACGCCATCTATATAAATATTCATGACGCCAGAAGCGCCGCCCTCAAAGGTACAGGTTACTTGGTGCCAGTTTCCATCCATACTGTTTGTATCAGAGGCAATTTTGACTGTCGAGGCGCCGACGATGCTGAACACGAGCTGGCTACTGCCGAAGAAGCTTAAGGAGCGATCACCGCTGAAATTCCAAACCATTCCAGCGCCGCCGCCGATGTCACCGCCGCCTGGGAGTAGGTTAACATTCTGAACCCAGGCGGAAATACTAAATGCTTTGGCCTCGGTACCCGCACCGCCAATCAGGGCCTCCCAGGTCGCAGCGGTTCCAATATTAACAGAGCCTGTAACATAGCTTACATAATCCGAGGCGGGTCGTCCGAACTCCATTGATTTATCATTAAGGAAAGTTTGTTGCGCAAATCGATTTACGATCTGAGCATTGTAGCCGGTTTTAACAGAAGACCTGTATAAATTGAAGGGTGCCGAAATATTGCCATCCATGTTGCGATATAAAAGATTTCTATTGATTGCTGTATCGATACCAAACCCTAACCTCTTTTTGGTGATAGGCCCTTCGGGATCGGCATCCTGAAATCTCTCGACTTCGTTTCCGAAGGCCAACATTACATTAGCTGGAAGGTTTGTGTCTGTTACCAAGGGTCCGACGGGCGAACAGGCTTGATATACGATGTCGCGACGAGTTTTGCGCGAGTAGTTAATCCCACTTCGGATAGTGCGCTGGTCGGCGACCTTTTCTACTGTAAAGCGATATGGAAGACCGCTTCTGCGGCGCCGCGCCGAACCAACGCTACTAGAAACCATGCTACGCGCAGTATTTGCTCCGGCGGTGGGCAGGCGTAAAGGCGCTTTGTTCCTGTCGGCGTAATATTTCCACCACGTTGCGTTTTCGTTTTGTATGTTGGTGACCGGATGATGAGCAAACTTCCAACCATGAGGCTGTCCGTTTTTTAAGCCGTGAGGCTGATCATCGCCC
>Ga0208030_1000901_pt1 | contig 19067 bp, 15 predicted proteins | sample MalvirDeepMed_M9_FD_184246 | JGI IMG/M metagenome (GOLD analysis project Ga0208030, IMG submission 184246) | Marine viral communities from the Global Malaspina Expedition - Malaspina viral metaG DeepMed_M9 (SPAdes) (version 2) | ecosystem: Environmental > Aquatic > Marine > Oceanic | place...
TGCTCTTGCTTTATCAAAAGAAGTGCTAGGCCAGGTTAGAGGGAAATTTGCTACAATTCCGATTCCAGGAGAATCAGTTACGTTAAATGCTGATGCATTGTTATCACAAGCAAAAGAAGAACAAGAAAAGCTTAGAGAGGAATTAAAAATCGTTCTTGATGAATTAACTTATGAGAAGCTTGTGGAGAAAGATGCAGCCGTTGTTGAATCTACAAATAAAATTCAAGAACGTGTTCCTCTGAAGATTTTTGTTGGGTAATGGAGGGATTATGAACAATGGCAAACAAGTGGTCACAGCCGGCTAATCCTCCCCCTCCTCTTTTTATAGGAAAGAAAGAGAGGGATCTTGTAAAACAAGTTAATGATGAGCTTGTTGAAAGAGTAATTGGCCAACAGGTTCTATATTACCCTATTAGTGTAGAGCATACTAATTTTCATTCACTTTATGGAGAAGCAATTGAAAAAACATTCTTGCCTCCTATAAGGGTTTATGCTTTGGTAGAATACGAAGGATTAGAAACTTCTTGGATGAGCAATGTTGGAATAGACAAAAATGCTTCAATTGTTATTCACTTTCACAAGCGAAGATTAACAGAAGATCAAGATTTGTTTGTGAGAGTTGGAGATTTTGTTTTATATGGCAAGATTTATTATGAAATTGTAAGTTTAAATGAGCCTAAGCAGATATTTGGTCAAATAGACCACAAAATGGAAATTTCTGCTAAGTGTATTAGAGCGCGCGAGGGGTTGTTCGATGCCACTTGATAATAACGTTATTAGTGAAACAATTATACAGCCATCAACTTTAGAAAATATTGATAGTGCGATTTATGAACATGTTGATAACAAGTTTAATATTTTTGCTAGCACAAATAAAGGATGGAAAAAAGTTCCTGTAATTTGGATATCATCCGAAAGATCCCATCAAATTAAGAATAGAAAAGAATTAAGAGATTCTAATGGAATTTTGGTATTACCATTGATAACAGTGGAAAGAGTTTCTGTAACAAAAGATCCAGCGAGAAAAGGAATTTTTTATGGCAACGTGCCACCGGTAGGAGACTATAGAGGCGGGTCAATAACAGTAAGTAAAAGAATTAATCAAGATAAAACAGCGAATTTTGCGAATGTTGACGCTTTAAAATCTCAAAATGTTGCTGATGGAGGTGCTCGACATAATCGTAGAGGTCAAATTAACTGGCCAAGACCAAATAAAAAAATTGTTTATCAAAGCATGTCTATTCCAATGCCGGTATATATAGAGGTTAGTTATGCTGTGACACTAAGAACTGAATATCAACAACAAATGAATGAAATACTTACTCCGTTTGTCACGAAGACTGGAGGTATTAATACTCTTGTTATGGAACGTAACGATCATCAATATGAGGCATTTATTCAACAAGATTTTGCTCAAAATAATAATATATCAACATTAGAGACCGATGAAAGGACATACCAAACCAAAGTTGATATAAATGTACTTGGGTATATAATTGGGGAAGACAAAAATCAGGCACAGCCAAAAGTTGTAATCAGAGAAAACGCAGTTCAAGTTAGAATGCCAAGAGAAAGAAAAATTACAGAAGACGAACTTGCGCATATTGATAAGAGGGGTTTTTATAAAGAATAAGAATTGGATTTTGGAGCTATAAAAGACTATTTATTAAGGCAATAGTAAATTCATATACAGGAGATATCGCAGATGTCAGATGTTCGAAAGTTTAAATTTGTTTCACCAGGAATTTTTCTTAATGAAATTGATCAATCTCAGCCCGCCGGCGTAGCACCCCCGACAGGACCCGTAATTATTGGTAGAACTGAACGTGGACCGGGAATGCGCCCTGTTATTGTTAATTCATTTGCGGAATATGTTGAAACTTTTGGTAATCCAATTGCTGGTGGGGAGGCTGGAGATGTGTGGAGAGATGGCAACTATGCTGGTCCTACATATGCTAGTTTTGCAGCTCAAGCTTATTTGAGAAATAACGCTCCAGTTACAATCGTAAGACTCGTAGGACATCAGCATAGTAAAGCTACTACAAATGCTGGTAAAGCTGGCTGGGGCGGCGCCCTCGATGTTGCCACCACTGATGCGAAAGGCGCTTATGGTCTTTGGGTCATGAATAGTGGTTCTAGCGAGGGTTCACCTAATCCTCAAACAGCTTCCCTTGCCGCTGTTTGGTATATGACCTCCGACGCCGCGATTGCTTTATCTGGCAACTGCATGCGCCGCATCAGCCACGCCACCTCTTCCCACTCAGTGGTTGTTGGAACATCAAGCGCCAATTCTAGTGGCGAATTTGTAGCTGAGATTGGGACAGCAGCTACGATTAAAGCCGGCACAGCTAAGCGATATGTGTTTAATTTCAATCGAGATTCGGCAAACTATATTAGAAACGTTTTTAACACCAATCCTCATAAAACAAATAGTAGTATTACTGCAACAACAGAGAAGTATTGGCTTGGTGAGACATATGAAAGATCAATTTTAGATCAGGCTCGAACAGGACTTGCTACACACAATAGTATTACTCACGGTGTTATCCTTGGATATGCTAGCGACAACACCCAAGGGGCAGATAACCAGCGAAATGCTGAACCGGCTAGAACTGGCTGGTTTGTTGCACAAGACACTGGCGATGCTTCGAATTTTAACCCCTACAAACTACAAAAGCTTTTTAGACTAGTCGGCCTTGATGTTTCTGGCGACTGGCTTGGAAAAAATCTAAAGGTATCTATTCAAGATATTATGCCGCCTACTAGTTTAGATCCTGCTGTTCCCTCCTATGGGACATTTACAGTTGCTTTGAGAAAAATCGACGATCAGGATACTGCACCAAATTATGTTGAAATGTATACAGGTTGTGATTTAAATCCAAATTCAGCTAACTATATTGCAAGAAAGATTGGCGACAGATATGCAGAATGGGATGATGATAAGAAATATCATCGCGAATATAACAAATATGACAATATGTCAAGATTTATCAGAGTTGAAATGCACCCAGATGTTGAAAATGGAGAAGCAGTTGGCTTATTGCCATTTGGTTTTCATGGACCTCCAAAGATTCAAGATGATAATGATAACATACTAGAAACTTCTTTTAATGCTGACACACTTATTAGAACCAATTTGGAGAACTTTCTTGAGAACTGGCGAACGACCAGCACCGAGCTTTCGACCACTTACCCAGTTATAACGAAGCGCGAAATCGGCGCCGCCCCCTTCGCGCTAACAGCTTCTTATAAGTTCCCAAGAGCAGTGCTTCGTTATGCTACAAACCAGTCTGGCTCGAATTTTGTAAAACCACAACAAGCATATTGGGGTATTGACGTTGCTCAAAGCGGAACTGTAAAATATGATCCTGGAACACCCGATTTGCTTCGTCCAATGCCCGCAACTCTTGTTACATATACAGTGGGTTCCGATGATACCGGCACGCGCGTGGTGCCATCTCATATTTTCACACTGGACAACATCGTTGTTCGGCTTTCGTCATCGAAGAACTTCACAGAAGCCAAGTATGCTTCAGGCAGCCGTGCAGTTAGTAATCAGAAATCAGTTACAGCAATGTCTGGCGCATATTTCTTGCTTACTGGTAGTGATTATGGATATAATAAATTTACTACTGTTTTCCACGGCGGGTTCGATGGTCTTGATATTACCGAAGCCGACCCCTTTAGAAATACAAGATTAGATGATAATGGTGGGCTAGAAACTACGAACTATGCGTTCTATTCAGTTAAAAGAGGTATTGATGCAGTAAGAGATCCAGACCGTGTATCAGCTAATCTAATGGTATTGCCTGGTATCACTAATTCAACTCTTACTGAACACATGATTAGCCTATGTGAGGATAGAAGTGATGCTCTAGCAGTTATCGATATACCAAATGATTATATCCCTGCGCATGACTCAAGTGCTGCTGAAAATGCTGCAGCCCGCCGGCCAAACATTGATCTAGCCATTAACGACTTTAAGAATAGAAAAGTTAATTCAAGCTATGGCGCATGTTATTATCCATCTGTACAGATTAGAGATACTCTTTCTAATAAAATTTTGACAGTTCCACCTTCAGTCGTAGCGCTCGGCGCCATGTCTTATAGTGAAGCCACCCGCGCGCTCTGGTTTGCTCCTGCGGGCTTTACAAGAGGCGGTTTAAGTACAGGTACCGCAGGCCTTACAGTTCTAGGAGTTAAGCATCATCTTACTTCTGAGGAAAGAGACAGGCTTTATGACGTTAATATTAACCCAATTGCTTCCTTCCCAGCAGAAGGAGTTGTGATTTTTGGTCAGAAGACGCTTCAGGCTACTCCATCTGCTTTGGATAGAATTAATGTACGTCGCCTTCTTCTTCATGTGAAGAGAGAGGTTTCTAGAATTGCAGCATTAACGTTATTTGAACAAAATGTAAGAGCAACTTGGAATAATTTCTCTTCTGAAGTTACGGTTCTCTTGAACGATATTAAGGCCGGCTTTGGTCTTACAGATTTCAAGGTTGTGCTTGATGAAACTACGACAACACCAGACTTGATTGATCGTAATATCATGTATGCTAAGATTTTCTTGAAGCCTGCTCTGGCTATTGAATTTATTGCACTAGACTTTATTATTACGGATTCAGGAGCTTCATTTGCTGATTAATGCATTGAAATTCATTTTATTATACTAATTAATTATTGAGGAGAAAATAAGATAATGGCATTTTGGAATTTAAGCACTTTAGAGCCTAAGAGAAAACATCGATGGTTATTGTATTTGAATAATTCAAAAATTCCATCATATGCAGTTAAAGTAACTGATAAGCCTAGTTTTACAATTAATGAAACTGAACACAATTTTTTTGGGCATAAGTTCTATTACCCAGGTCAAGTTGCTTGGAACGAAATTAGTGTCACTCTTGTAGATCCAATTCACGATGATACGTCTAAGGCTCTTTTAACTGTTCTTGAGAACTCTGGGTATCAACCGCCAACCGAGCATGAAAATGATATGCTTAACACAGTTTCAAAAGCAGATTCAGTAAAGGCTCTTGGGCCAACTATTAAATTAGAACAAGTTACTGGTGTAGACCAAAAAAATAAAGTGGTCGAAGAATGGGAGCTTCATAATCCATGGATCAAAGAGGTAAAATTTGGCGATTTAGATTACGCATCAGACGATATGGTAGAAATTACATTGAGCATTCGTTATGATTGGGCTACATATCTCTCCAAAAGACCTTAATGAATTTAACAAATAATATTTTTTTTGTTATAATTAAATAATAAGTCAATAATGAGGTAGATTATGACAAGAGACAATGAGGGGCGCTTCGGTGCACCGAACACTGATGCATCCCCGCCCCCGCCCGTTATGCAGCCCGAATCTTCTGTAAGTGAACAACCATTTTCCTTTGTTACTCCAACAGAATTTGTTGAACTACCTTCTAGAGGCCGGTTTTATCCAGAAGATCATCCTTTGCACAATCAAGATTCGATAGAAATTCGCTATATGACAGCAAAAGATGAAGATATTTTGGCTTCTCAGGCGCTTTTGAAGAAGGGCATTGCTTTAGATAGATTAATGCAAAGTGTGATTGTGAATAAGCAAATTAAACCAGACAATCTGCTTGTTGGTGACAAAAATGCAGTTCTGGTGGCAATAAGAAGCTCTGGTTATGGAGAATTATACGAAGTTAAAGTAACATGTCCAGCCTGTTTATCTGTTTCAGATCATCAATTTAATTTGGCTGAATTACATGTAAACTATGGAGATAATGTAGAAGAATATGGCGCAGAACTTTCCCCAGACAACACTTTTACAATAACTTTGCCGAAGGCAAAAGTAAAAGTGGGTGTAAGGTTGCTGAATGGCACAGATGAAAAGACTTTAGCCACTTTGGCTCAAAGACGAAAAAAGAATAATTTGCCTGAAAGCGCATTAACAGATCAATTTAGAATGATTATTGCATCTGTGAACGGCAGTACAGAACAAGCCCATATTAATGAGTTAATTGACTGCATGCTAGCTTCAGATTCAAGATATTTAAGGAATGTTTATGCAAAAATTATTCCAAATGTCGATTTGAAACAAGACTTTGAATGTCCTACATGCTCAATGGAGGAGGAGGTGGTGATTCCGTTTACAGCGGAGTTTTTTTGGCCTAGATGACGCATACCATGAATATGTGTATGAACAATTCTTTTTCCTAAAATATTATGGCGGTTGGAGTTTTACAGAAGCTTATAACTTACCTGTAAAAGTGAGACAATGGTTTGTTGAGCGCCTCTCAGAGCAACTTAAAAAAGAACACGAAGCAGCAGAGGGAGCAAAAGGTAAAAAATGAAAACCCCACACTAATTATATTGATTGATTGTGGGGTTTTTTTTATTATGCACAATATTAACGAAGATCAGATTTTAATTCCAGAGATTGATCTTGGAGCAGCTCGTAAAAATCAAGTTGATGAAAGTTATTTATATGCTCTAGGTGGGGTTATTAAATATATTATGAAAAGGATGTTTGTTCCTGGTGGAGGGGGGCCACCCTCTTTTAAAGCAAGAGGGACACGCTCAGAAATTGATTCGTTTTTAAAAGCTTTAGGGGCAGAGAAAAAATATCTTGATTCCTTTATGAAACTTGGATTGGATAATCCCAAAACATACAGCAATAGCAGAAAACTTGCTGGCGCAGCCAGAAACTTTGAAAAGGTCACAAAGCTGAAGTGGCCCTTTAAATAAGGATCATTTAAATGGCTAGACCCACCAAAGAAGAACTATTAGCGCAAGCAAAACTATATAAAATTATTGACAAGCATGTTGAATCCATTGCGAACAATGCGGATAAAACAGTTGATAAACAAGCAAAGCTGACTGAAAAGCTCAAACAGAGAGCAATAATGAATGAGCAATTGCTTGAGTTTGCGAACCAAGATAAGGACGCCAGAAAAGACAGCTATAAGGACGAGGAGAAGCTCATCGAACTCCGGGAAAAATCCGGTCAGCTTTCTGGAGAAGCGCTAAAGTATGAAAAAGCTATCTTAGAGGAAAAAAAGAAGTTGCTCGGCGCCGTCGGCCCTGCATTAGATTTGCAGAAAGAGCAGCTTCAGTCCGGAATAGATTATTATAAACTACAGAAAAAATCGAATGAGGAGTACGAGAAAAGTTTATCTTCACTAAAATCAATAGGCAGTGAATTTGGTAGTATACTCGGCATCGGTAGAACTTTTAATAGTACCGTTATCGGCGGCCTTGTTACTGGGATGGAAGATCTTCTTAAAATTACGATACAAAATAGAATTGAATGGGGAAAAATTCTTGAATCGGGAGCTAATTTAGCAGCAGGATTTATACTCGCGAGAAGCGAAGAAGTAATATTTGCACAAGACACCATGCTAGCTGGCTTTAAAGCGAACACCGGCGCGTCAGAAGAATTTGCAAATTCCGTTTATGGTGCATCTGAAGGCCTCAGAGGACTAGGTTTAAACATGGCCGTCGCCGGCGAAGCTGGTGCTGCATTATTTGACAATGTAACAGCATATAAAGATGCTAGCGGAGCGGCAAGAATAGAGGCTGCCGAATTTACTGGCATACTTGTTGAGCTAGGCGTTGGGGCCGGCGAAGTCGCAGAATTAACGCAAACTTTAACACAAGGTTTGGGGATGACGATGACTCAAGCTATGGCTACAGAAAAAGAAATGCTTTCTCTTGCCAGAGGCTTAGATATGAATATGGCACAAGCAATTACTGATTTAAATGCTTTGGCGCCAGAACTCATCGCTCATGGCGACAATATGATAGAAGTTTTTAAAGGCATGGAGAAGCAAGCAAGAAAAACAGGCCTCGCAACGGACAAGTTAATGGGCATCGCCGCTCAATATGATACATTCGAAGGCGCAGCAACAGCTGTTGGTCGTTTAAATGGAATTCTTGGTGGTCCATATCTTAATAGCATTGAAATGCTTTATGCAACGGAAGATGAGCGTCTTCAATTATTAAGAGAAAGCTTAGCTATGTCTGGAAGACAATTTAGTGATTTAAGTCGTTTTGAGCAAAAAGCACTCGCCGCGGCAGGAGGTTTTCAGAGTGCTGGAGAAGCAGCTGCATTTTTCAATGGCAGTCTTGATGATCCCAAGGTGCAAGAGTCTGTTAAAACACAAGAAGATTTGGTAAAAATTGCTAGAGAGATGAAGCCGATGTTTGAAAGGCTTCAATTGGCTTTAAATAAGTTTGCGATGTCGTTCATGCCTGTTATTGAGGCCATCAGCGCGATGATTGAGTGGATTAATAAATTGAATGTCTGGGTAGTTCGCATCATCGGAGGGCTTGGCCTCGTCGTGACCGTGGCCTGGAAAGTTGTGGGGGTTATAAGAGCCTGGCAGGTGCAAACCGTGCTGCTCACCCTAGCGACGCGCGCCCAAATCACGGCCGATGCGGCGTCGAATGTGGTTAAGAAACAATCGATTGGACTTAGCATAAAAGGTTTAGCTATTGGGACAAAAACTTTCGCGCTTAACCGCGTTCGAAATGCGATGGCTTTAGTGGGGCTTAATACTGGTTATCAATTGAACTTGATGAAAAAAAGAAGTATAATGTACGGGCTCCAATCAATTGCTTGGAAGCTAAAAGATTTGGTAGTTATGGGTCTATCGACTGCCGCCCGGTGGGCCTCGGTTGCCGCAACGTGGGCGTGGACCGCTGCGCAAGGGGCCTGGAATGTTATAACTATAATTGGGACAGGCCTTATGACGGCGTTTGGGATCGTTGCTAGTGTTGCTCTCGGAGGTATACCACTGCTTATTGCTGGTATTGTCGTAGGGCTGACAGCAGTAGTATATTATTGGGATGAAGTAACATCAGCTTTTCAAGCCGGCTTTGAAACTATAAAATCAGCGTTCACATCACTTTGGGATTTAATGAAAGGTTTTATGAATTTTGCTCTCGTAAAACCAATCAACTTTGTCATTTCTGGTATAAATCTTATTCCTGGCATTGACATTCCCAAAATCCCAGAACTGCAAGGAGGCACAGCAAACTTTACCGGCGGCCCTGCCATACTGGGAGAAAAAGGTCCAGAATTGGCTTATTTGCAAAAAGGTACGACAGTTGTTCCTCACAAGAAGACAGTTGGGGCTGCTAAGGAAGCATTAGGAGTTACTAGACCAAAAGAAACAGCCGGCGCCGGATTTTCTCTTGAAGATTTAAAAACAGCATTTAAAAGTTCTTTGCAAGAAGTACTAGGAGACAGAAAAGCTGGGGCACAAAAGGCTCTTAGAATCGAAATACCAGTTATGCTAGATAAAAGAGAAATTGGGAGAGTTGTTAAAAATGTTATGAATAAAGAATTGGGCCCAGGTTCTTGGGCGGGTGTCTAATTAATATGAACCTTAAGAAGAAAAAACAATGAGTCCTCCACAAGAAATACAAGATCCTTTTTTCAAGTCAGGGAAAAAGAATATTGGCCATCTAGATGGATCGGATTTATTAGCAAACAAGTTTGGATTGTACATAGACCTATATAGCATTATTGCTGGGAAAAGAGTTGCTTTTAAAGGCTTTTTGGAATCGTACCAAGATTCATTTGATGCGCAAACAGAGTCTCATACATTTGTTGGACACCCCCAGCCGTATAGAAAACAAAAATCAATTGAAAGATCAGTGAAGATTACTTTAACAGTTCCCGCAGTGAATATTTTTCAAGCCAAACTTAATCTTAGTAACGTTTCCTTATTGGCAAAAATGATGCATCCATTAGCCGCCAAGGATCAATCAGGAGGCGTAACCCGATATACCGTTGTAGCGGGTGGAGATCCTGTTTTTAAAGTAAGGTTCTTAAATTTATTGTCCGACATGGGAGCAGCAAGTGAAAATTTAGCTGCAGCAAGTATAGCTAAAACGTCTGGTGTTCGTGGGTTTATTGATGATTTGAATTATGAGTTCGTTTTAGATGGGGACGGTGGAGGGTTTCTAACAAATCCAGAAGAAAAAGGATTTATTTATCCAAAATTAATTCGATTATCATTTACTTTTTTTCCATTTGAATCTATATCGCCGTTGTGGGTTATAGGTGACAACGGGGAGGTTGAATTTTCAAGAAAATCTTTTCCATATGCTTTTAAAGGAATTTCGGGTGAACTAGAAGGCTCAGATATTGGGGCTAAAAGCAACACTGTTGACGGAGTAAACAGAGCCAGAATAAATAAAGCATTGGATAACATTCCTGGTATAAGCTGGGGCCCCGGGTTGCCGCAGACCGAAGATCCGGGATGGGGGTAAATTTAAATGCCATCTAGATATACTAACAGAAATCTTTTTAGGAATATGCATTCACGTTATAAAGAATATTTTGACAAACGTGCAGACAATACCTCCACAAGATCACTGCGTGGAGCAGTTCAATGGGCCACTCCAGAAATTTCGTATCCCACTGATGGAGAATTAGCAGAATTTGGTACAATTGATCATGTCTGGAAACAAGGTGATAATCTTTATAAACTGGCACATCAACACTATGGTGATCCGAAATTATGGTGGATCATAGCGTGGTTTAACAAAAAACCTTTACCATCAGATTATGCATTAGGAGATCTTGTTTATGTTCCCTTCCCGCTTTCTGAAGTTTATTTACATTTCCTTTGAGGTAACAAAAAATGCCAGAACATCAAAAAGAAAACGGTGCAGAGGAAAAAGGAGCAAGTAGATTAGCAGATTATCATGATCAATGCTTCTTGATGGATTTTATGAAAAAATTCATAGATTTAAAAGGCACTACTTTACCATGGGCTCCTCAACATGTAATTGAAGTGAACAAACCAAGTGACCCGGGTTCAGTCACATTTATGAATAAATTGACTAGTCCCTCTGGTCAAGCTTTATTGGAAAATGTGCCTGAATTATTGATGGAATCAATACAGCCGACAATTAAATTATACAAGGTACGCTACGAGAAGGGCCGGGAAGAAGGTATCCTTTTGCCATTGCCTTTTAACAATGTAAGTACTCGTAACCCAAATACAGGTGATGTTACAACTGGAACCTACAGCACTACAGCACATCAGAAGTTTCTTGAGAATATACCTGGGTATTTGGGAGTAAATTTAGTAGAATTTAGCTTTGACTACGAAGGAGTTAATCCAGCAGAAGTTGACTATTACATTAGAGCAAAATTAGTTTTGTATTGCGCAAGTGTGGATGCATTTTTTCATGAATATAAAGTGAAAGGTAAGTCAGTTTCTTTTGCAGATTTAATTAAACGACCTACGATGGGCGGACTCGGCGGTAGAGGTGACACACATCTAAAGTATGATGAAAATTATTTTAGAATATTTGCTGAAATTTCTTACGAAATGCCTCCTGGGCATATAATAGATGAATACGAAAAAGCCCACCCAAATGCAAAAGTGCAAAAATTTTTTAAAGCATTGCAAGACTCAAAAATGTCGTTCTTCTTGAATATATTAAAGCATGAAGTGAAGATTGATTCAAATATACCAACCGGCCCGTTTACGGTAGAAATAGACTATGTAGGCGCTGTAGAAACAGCATTGTATAATCCTTCTGCCAATGTTCTTGAAGTGTTTCCTGAGACAAAAGCGGCATTAAGAAACGCAGACACATGGGCAGCAAAAAAAGTAGTAGAAGAATATGAAGAGATACTTAGAAAGAAAGGTATAGGACACATAATAGAAAAGGAACTCGCGGACGTTCTTCCTGGCACAGACTTTAGCGATCCAGAAGCTGACAAAGGCTGGGTTAACGCCGGCGCAGGCGCTGGAGCCGGCCGAGCGCCCGACGTGAACCTCACAACCCTTCTCCGCGATGCCGTAGCCGTAGAAGGTGGAATCGGCGGCACAGGTCTCAGCCTGGCTGAACAGGCAGAACGTTATACCATGACCAAATCATATTTTGAGGCAAAAGAACATCTCAATGCAGCTTTGCAAGGTCGTGAATTAGATGAATCACGTATAAAAACAGAACGTTATACGCGACTTTTGCATACATTATATGGTAAAGATAAAGAAGGTAAGGCGATACCTGGAAAAGCTAGTCGTATTTACAATTTAACGGTTAAAGGGACCAGAATGATAGACTGGGTAAATAGTAGAGCACATACGAGAAAAATACCAGAGGAAAGATTAAAAACACTTAAAGAGAGGGCCAATCAAGGTATTCCGGGTGCTCATGAGGAATTACAAAAAGCACGCGATTCCGCCTCATCAGCCGCGAAAAATTTTAATGCAAAGCTTTGGGGCGAGTTGAACCTGGAAGGGGCATTGGGTTCTGCTGAATTGAATTTAAAAGAACATGGAGAAAAAGTTCAAGCACAGATTGAATCGGATAGTGCAAAAGAAGGCGATAAAACAGAGGATCAGAAAAATGCAGAAGAAGAACTAAAGTATAATAATAAACCGCAGTCTTCTCAGAATTATTCGTTAGAGTGGTTTTATTTCGGGGATCTTATTGATGCAGCAATAGAAATTGTAAAAGAAAATGAAAATCTTGTCAGGTTAAAGTTTCCGAGGTATAATTCTACTTCTTTGCCGAACGAACCTGGGAATACACATCTTATATTTGGCCCATGTGTCTATAATGATTTTACAGAAGGTAAACAAATTATTGCTAGTTTAGCTAAAATACCAATATCTTTAAAACTATTTCATGAATTTTGGATGAAAAAAGTTATAAAGCCACAAAGACCGACATATCCTTTTCATCAATTTTTGAAAGATGCTTTACTTGGCCTAGTAGGAAATTCATTTACAAATCGATGTGCGGTACCGGGAGAAAAATTAAACAGGGTTAGAGCAACATATGATCACACATCCATCGCCCTCGGCTCCGCACAGCGTCTTTTTATTCAGACGAGTGGCTACGGAGAAAAGGATTCTTGCCCAAAAGCAACATTGGTGCCCCCTGGCCTCGACCCTGCCGCCTACGGATTCGGTCCGAACATCCCCGGACTGGACGTGCCCCAGCTCAATTTTCAGACAGCTAAAAAAAATGATCAAATTCTTTTTGTATATGCAAATACTAATAGTTTAGATCACTTAAAAGGTAAAAAATATGGACCTAACGGAGATGTTTCGAGAGGAATTTTTCATATTGAGCTAGGAAGATTAGGAGTTCCAATAAAAGAAATGTCTTTTTCTAAAGCTGATATACCTTTTTATCTAGAAGCCAAAGGAGAGCGGTCAGGTCTTGCTGGGAATCCTTTAGAATTAAGTGAGCCGTATAATGTAACATTTAAAACACTAGGTTCAACAGTATTTAAACCTGGAAGACATTTTTATCTTGTTTTACCTCATTTTGGATTACCAACGATGCAGAATGAACAACGTGGAGGTATGACAGCTGCTAGAATGCTTGGTCTTGGTGGATACTTTATGGCTAATAAAATAAGTAATGTAATTCGTATCGCTGAAGCAAGAGTTGATTGGTACAGTGATGTTGAGGCTATATGGGTAAGTTTTGCAGACAACAAGTCTTATAGCCAGGAACAGCCTCTTAGTGAAGAAACTTCTGATACTTTGAGCACGCGGGCAAAGGAGACCCAGAAAGAAGCCGCAGCCCTGACCGAGAAACTGGCGGCAGAAATAGCAGCAGATCGCGCTACCCGCACAGGCACATCCTGGAGCGATGCCCAGAAGAAGGCCGGTACCGGCTGGGGGCCGGGGAGCTTGTGATGGTCAAAGGTAATTTATAATGGCAATTTTAGATAGCATATATACAACATTTTATGATGGCAAATTTGATAAAGAGCATGGATATCCAAAATTCGGAGTTCAGCCACTAGATTATCATTATGAAAAAATATATTATGGAAAAGTTGATAGACGGCAAAATGCAGCTTATCTTTCAGATGCTAATTTCACCAGCCAATTAGAACCGGGTGAACCACATGTAGCTCTTGATTTTGTTGCAGAAGCCTTTAGAGAATTTAGTGATCATTTTCAAAAAGCACTAGCCACGAATAGAATAGCTCGTGAAGGTGTTTTTAAAAATGGACTTATAGTTAAAAAAGCGCTAATTGACTTAAATCAGCTTCATGAAATTTATAGGCAGAATTTATATAAAATTTTTGAAACATTTTTATTCTCTTCGAAAAGAAATAAAAAACTTAAAGATTTTAATGATTTTGTTCATTTTTTTCGCGAATTTATAGATACGTATGCTAGCACGACTCCTATTACGAAAACAGCATTTATAAAATCCAAATTAGCACCCAGAAATATTTCTGGATTAGTTATTGAATTAGAGGGTGGACAATTTGGTGATAACAAAGTCAAAAGAAGATGGGTTGAAGATGTTAATTTTGACTTTTATAGAAATGCAGCTATAAAATTTGGGCTTTATGTGGATAAAAGCGCTCCATGGTGCCTTATTGCTGATGTTGCATCATATGAAATACAAAATCGTTGGTTTGAGAGCCAATCTGCCGAGGGCGATACTACTAAAGTTTCTAAGCGAGGGTTAATTTTTGATCCTGGAGATGCTTCAAACTTGTTTGAAGTCTATTATAATAAATCGCATAGGCAAGATTTGGATGAATTAGCCATGACCATAATTACATTTTACAACACATTTGTTTCTATTCACCCAGTTGTTAAAATCTATAAACCTGTTATTCTCGAAAAAATGAATAAATGTGGATCAACAATGATAAAAATACATGAAAGATCCGGAATTGATTTTGAAACAGCAAGTGGTACTTTTGGGGCAAAGTATACGGCCGCCGACTACACCCTGGCCAGGGCGGGGAAGACGTTGACCCGCGGCACCACCGCGAAGATTTTAGGATCATTTCGGCAATTCAACTCATTTAGTTATTCAATGTATCTTCTTTGTCGCATTAGAGAAGAAGAACTTGAAGTTTCAGAAGTAAAACAGAAACAAATAATTAAAAAGGCAAGCTTTTTGGAAAAACACCTTGACAAAACTAAAGCTTTGGGGTATATTAATGGTGAGATAAAAAAACAGATTTCGTTGAAAGTGAATCCTTCATATTGCCAAAACTTTGAAGTTTGCGATGAAAGTGTTAAAACTAAAGAAGAACTTAAACATAGAAAATATGTGAAGAGCCCTCTCTTTTAAAAAATAGTATTTTATGTTATTCCAAACATTAGATGATAAAGAACAGTGTATAGCTGTATATACAAATGGAGAATTACAATATGGAACAATTCCTGAAAATCTTACTAAAACTTGGGGCTATGCCTCTTATTTGGACGATAGAGATATTCAATTTGCTAATATCTATTTTGGTGGGAATAATCCTGGCCCCGCTTGCCCAGACTGTTTAAAAGAGCAGTGGGAACAAATATCCAACAAATTAGAAGCTTTTTTTCGTTCTTTTGAAGAGGCAAAAGTTGATCTCAATGAAAATTGCTTTTTTGATCTTGTTCCCGAGAAATATTTGCTGAAATATTGTGAGATTAAAAACAAAATCACAAAGCATGTTTTGGAGAATCATGAAAAACCAAAAAATTATGATTTTTTGGCAAATCTAATAAAAGTTGTTAAAAAGATTCAAAACCAAAAATTAAATATAGACACTTCCGTTTTGAATAATAGAATATTTGATTTCAAAACGAGACAAATATGCAAGAAAATTAAGAATTCAGAACCTTATGTTAAATATGATATTTTTGGAACGAGGACCGGTCGTTTAACAACGATCAAAAACAGCTTTCCAATTTTAACTCTCGCAAAAGAATATAGAAAAGTAATTTCACCTTATAATGACTGGTTTGTTGAGCTTGATTTTAATGCCGCAGAGCTTAGAACCTTATTGGCATTATCTGGCAAGGAACAACCAAAAGAAGATTTGCACGAATGGAATCTTAAAAATGTTTATAGGAATATAGGAACAAGAGAAGAAGCAAAGCAAAGAATTTTTGCATGGCTGTATAATCCAGAATCAAAAGACTATCTTTCCAATCGTGCTTATGAGCGTGATAAGGTTTTAACAAAATATTGGGATGGCAATTGTGTGAAAACGTGCTTTCATAGAGAAATTGAAGCCGATAAACATCATGCATTAAATTACATCATTCAGAGCACTACAAGTGATTTATTTTTGGACAGAGTAATAGAAGTTTTTAATTTCCTAAAAAATAGAAAATCCTTTATTAGTTTTTGTATTCATGATAGTCTAGTAATTGATTTTTCTAACGAGGATAAAGAAATTTTAACGGATCTTAAGAGACTATTTTCTGATACAAAGCTAGGTATTTTTAGGACAAATATGTCGGCAGGAAAAAACTTTGGAAAAATGAAAAAGTTGGAATTATAATGGATACAATTATAGGGTTAGGACAAGCTGGTTGTAATATTGCAGATTCGTTTGCGATTTACAAACAATATGAAATTTATAAAATTGATGCTGGATTAGAAGGGCTTAAAGAAACTAGTTTTGGGAATTTTCCACAAGATGGAATTTACAATATGCCTAAACAAAATAGTCCTGAAGTTTATGAAGAACATTGTCCTGATATGACATATTTTTTCAAAGATATAAAAGGAGAAGTTCTTTTTGTTTTTGGCGCCTCTGGAGATATTTCTGGAGCAGCACTTAGGATTTTGGAGTATCTCAAACATTGTGATATTAATATACTCTATGTCCAACCAGATCTTGAACTATTACCAGAAAGAAAGAAGCTTCAAGAAAAAGCCACATATTATATTTTGCAAGAATATACTCGTTCTGCTATTTTTAAAAGGTTGTTTTTGGCAAGCACCCCTGCAGTAGAAGAGCATTTGGGCAGTCTTCCTCTGGTTGGTTATTTTGACAAAATTAATGAAATTATTGCGTCTACTCTTCACATGATGAATGTTTATAACCACATAGACTCTGTAACAGATACATTTCACGAGCCTTATGAAACGGCAAGAATTTCCACTTTTGGTCTTGTCGATATTGACGACGGAACAATTAAAACGTTTTTTCCACTTGACAAGGTTCGTGAAATGCGGTATTATTATGCTATTAATAATAAACATTTGGAAACAGATGGAGACTTGTTTAAAAAAATAAAACAACAGGTTAAGGATAAGTCAAAAGAAGGAATAAAAACTAGTTATGGTGTTTATTCCACAGATTATAAAGAAAATTATGGCTATGCAATGTGTCATAGCTCGGCTATACAAACAAGAGAAGAAGATGATGTCAAACCAGGTTAAAGCGTATAAAACAACTTTCGTTAAAAATAATAAAGAGCTTTTTTTGCTTGACAAAAAGCGCCAAATGTGTTAATGTATAGTTAGCAAGATGAGAGATTTGTCATCTTGACTTTAACAAATTCATAGGAGAAAAAATATGAGTATTGATTTTAAAAAAATTCGTGAAAGAATGGATAAGTATCAAAGTAAGGGAGGCGATACAAGGTTTTGGCGTCCAGAAGACGGCGAATCGGTAATTCGGATTGTCCCTACGCCAGACGGCGATCCTTTTAAGGATTATTGGTTTCACTATAACGTAGGCAAGAATTCTGGGTTTCTAAGTCCAAAGAAGAATTTTGGAGAACAGGATCCTCTTGATTCGTTTGTTCGCGAACTTTTTAATGAAGGTACTGACGATAGTATTAAGATGGCCAAGAATTTAATGGCCCGTCAACGTTTCTTCTCGCCTGTAATCGTTCGAGGCGAAGAGGAAAAGGGTGTTCGTATCTGGGGATACGGCAAGATGGTTTACGAGAGGCTTTTGAACCTTGTTCTAAATCCTGAATATGGGGATATCACAGATCCTAGTGAAGGGACAGATCTTCTTATTCATTATGGTAAGCCCCAAGGCGCTTCTTTCCCTCAAACGAAGATCACTCCACGTCGCCAGAATTCAGTTCTTGATGAAGATTCTGATAAGGTTGCGGAGTATCTTGAGACTGTACCCGACTTTGGGGCTCTTTTTGAGCGTAAGACCCCAGAAGAGGTTGGTCATCTTCTTGACGAATTTCTTTCAGGAGAAGCTAGCGCAGAAGAGCGTTCGACAGAGACCAAAAAGTATGGTCAAGGCGATGAGGCATCAAGTGTTGATGCAGCATTTAATAGTCTGTTGAATAGCTAATTTTAAAATCCCGCAGGGAGGCACGGGGTTACAGGTGTCTCACATTCATATTAACCAAAAGGAACATATAACATGAATAAAGCAGAAAATGGACATAATGTAAAAGTTCATTACAAAGGAATGCTAGATGACGGAACTGTTTTTGATAATTCGCATGACCGTGGCCAAACATTAGATTTTGAGCTAGGATCGGGAAATTTGGTGCCTGGGTTTGAAGAAGGTGTCGTTGGCATGCGTGCCGGCGAAACCAAGACACTTAAAATTGCCAGCGCTGATGCATATGGGGAATACAACCCAGAGGCAGTTATTAAGGTGCCAAAGTCTTCTTTCCCCGAAGGGTTTGATTTTACCGTCGGAAATTTAGTTCAGGGAGAAAATCAACTTGGTCAGCCTGTTCGGGCGACTATTTCTTCGGTTGTTGATGAAGAAGTTTTGCTAGATCACAACCACCCACTTGTAGGAAAGAATCTCAATTTTGAGGTTGAGTTGGTGGAGATTGGCGAATAAGAATCGTATACACCTAAACTTATAAAAAAGAGATTATGATGCCAAAAAAGGTTAAAGTAGGCAAGCTTTCAATCACACAGATGAGGGAACTTGTCAACAAAAAGGCTGGTATTGCGCTTGCGCACAACTTGAATGAAGAAAACCCGACAGAGGTGAAGGATTGGATTCCAACCGGTTCACGCTGGCTTGATTCAATTGTTTGTCGTGGCCATTTAGCAGGAATTCCTGTTGGCAAAGTTATTGAAATTGCTGGGCTAGAATCTTCTGGCAAAAGCTATATGGCAGCACAAGTTGCTGCTAATGCACAGAAGAAAGGCATTGATGTAATTTATTTTGATTCGGAATCTGCTATCGATCCAGATTTTTTGGAGCGAACAGGTTGCGACTTAGATAGCCTCTTGTATATTCAAGCTCAAAATGTAGAATTTGTTCTTGAAACAATTGAAGATCTTTTAGCTAATAATGAAAATAGAATGCTTTTCATCTGGGATAGTCTTGCGCTAACGCCATCTGTTAG
>Ga0208030_1000903_pt1 | contig 19062 bp, 20 predicted proteins | sample MalvirDeepMed_M9_FD_184246 | JGI IMG/M metagenome (GOLD analysis project Ga0208030, IMG submission 184246) | Marine viral communities from the Global Malaspina Expedition - Malaspina viral metaG DeepMed_M9 (SPAdes) (version 2) | ecosystem: Environmental > Aquatic > Marine > Oceanic | place...
GTATAAATGATGCAACATATCAGACTTAAACCGCAACCTGAGTCTTTCGACTACGGGTTCCTGCTCCGCTAGTTGGAGCAAGACAGTTGGTTAGTGCTTACCTGATAATAAAGGGTTGTTTTGGTTTAGTGCCCTTTCGGGTCACGTTAATGCCTATCCTGCTCATTACTGAGTTCCATTACAATGTTAGTTGCATTTAGAATCAAGACCACGCTCGATTACTCAAGCTTAAGCCTAATGACTTCCAGATATTGTGCTTTAGGGGACAACATTCCCCTACACTTGACATCCCGGCATAGAAGACTTTTATCTTCTAATTTGCCCTTACGTACATCCATTTCATTACGACTATCAGTAGTGATTTCGACCACCGATACCTAGCACCTGCTATACTTCCCAGCATAACAACCCCTAAGATGAATGCCCTTGGTAACCGCCTTCTAAGCATTTAGTTATCGTTCCAAGGATATGCTTTCGTATGATAACACGGCGTGTACACCGCCAATGCTACCTTACTACATCATTTAATAATTAAATAAAACTTTAATAGAAGTGGGGCAAGCAGACATTACTATCCACTCACCCCAACTTGGGTTTGGGCTTTTGAGCCACCTTGTCAGTAAACTGACTATCTTTATGTTCTCGGTATACGGGAACGCTACCCGTCATCGACTACTGGTTGTTCGTAGAGGTAATAGTTGAACAACATATTGCACCAGACCGAATATTTGGAAGAGCTAATACCAACAGGCATTCACGTAAATGGTAGTCAACCCTGTGATTTCAGCCACAGTTTTAGATACGTGGGCAACGACCCAAGCTCTTCGCTTTCGTACAAATCTTTATAACCCCTTGACTCACGATTCCTTTAACGTAGGTTTGATAAAATAAGGTACCTATGCCTGTGTGTGGCTGGGCAGAGGAGAAGTGAGCTATCACCTTCATTCTCGTGCCCAACGCACAGGTTTGAGTACCTTACCAAGTCCTACTTGGGAGAGGAGGCATTAGCGACTTCCATCGTACAGTCAGGCTTGACTGGGCGGTAGAAGTATGCCTTGCTCGCAGGAAGGTCGAGTTCGGTGTTGGGTTCTAAGTCTATGACTTTGAACTTCTGATACTCTGTATCAGGTACAAACACCAAGTCGGGCTTCTGAGAAGCAAGGTCGCTAATGGCGTCGACTTCGAGGACGGCTGGTAACGTAATGTCAGTATCACTGCAAGTGATTCTGATATTGTCACTGGGTATCCAGCGACCATTACGGTCAGTCTCGTGTTCGAAGACGCCTTTCACAAGGGAACCACGGTAAGTATTCGATACACGTATCGATATAGTTTTCGTGTTTGCCATAACGTATGAACCTTAGTTTATGGGTTATTGGAAATCCGTTCACCGCAGTGAATCGGCTACAAGTAGCCAGCAGGGGTTAGCACCAGTAGCTGTGCGTTAGCACGCTGTGCGTGTGGTTTAGGCACGATGGGACGGACAGATTGTGTAGCCTGAAGGCTTTCTCAATCTGGCATCGACCCATAGGGCGTAAAAACGCACGGGTACGGTGCAGTGTATATCACGTACTCCCAATCTACAGCAAGTTTGAAACCTTTTTTGTTTGGAAGGGTTACTGGGATGAAGAACAGGAATGTGCGAAATATGCTACATATCCTGTAACTCCTTATTTTTTAGTTAGGTAGCCTACTGACCTAAAGTAAATGATAGCTGTTGATTTTTAAAAATATTGGTTTTATTTTTTTTATACTTTTTTTAGTACTTAACTAATTATTAAGGGGTAGTTTTCGTGCTGGACAGTTACTTATTAGAATCTGGTAAGTTAGATTATCAGAAGTTATGGGCAGAAATGGGGCTAATAACAGGCTTCAGGAAGCTAGAGAGACAACAAGCATTGTATAAGGAGGTCCTAGATGCGTTCAATTCTAAGGAGGAGTTGGATAATACTCCAACTCGCTACAGACCTAATCCACCTAAAGGGGAAACTGATGTTTCACCACCTAAAATGGTGGATAGAGGACGTCTTCCTACTGAAGAAGAAGTAGTAGAAAGTGTAAATATGCGGAGCAAACGGAAGTTTGCAATGACTGAGGATGAGTATTGTACCTATGATGCTGAAGATTCTGATTATGTTGTAGAAGTCAAGGTCCGTAAGAAGTGGTATCCCGATTGTTTGATACAATATGACAAATATGACGCTAATAACCGGGAAGCAGAGCGTAGTGGTAGGGAATTTCTCTATATTGTAGCCACAAGTACTGATATATATGTATTTAACATTAACACATTACGCAATAAGAGGTATAAATTCCGTTGGGATTGGAAAGAATTGCCTAAAAACACTGATTTTGGGGAATCTGATAATAAAATCGTTAAATTTGTTGGCTTTATAGACATTACAGAGGCAAGTGTACACTATAACGATTAACCACAAGGATAAGGGATTAACAGAATATCCAATATATCTTCTAGACGACGCCAAAAAAGAAGGAATCTCCTTCAAAAACTGGCAAAAGTGCGAAGAAGGAGAATGGGCATCAACAGACGACGGATATGTTGCTAAAGTTATTAAAAAGAAGTCATACACTGATGATGCTGGTCGTAAGTCTTATTACTATCGTATGCCTTTTGGCTATATTATGTGGAATCCTAAGTATCCTAACAAAAAGTTCTGTGCCGGGGGAAGAAGTGCCAACAACACATTTACTGGTAAAAAGTGGCTTGATGTAGTAACTAATACTGAGCCATATAAGGCTTTAGCTATGTGGGCGGCTTTGACAGAAGACAGAGATGTAGCTATAGACCAAGTCTTTGGACCAGTTTCTGCCAGTAAACGCCGTAAATTAAGACGGCATATGAGAACGGAGAGTTTTAAAAGTATGAAAAGAGATGAAGCACAAAGACTTTTAACCGATAAACGTATGGATGCCAATTTTTTCATCGATTTGATGAATGAAGGTATCGGTATGGCTAAGGAAAAGAAGGATGTTAATGCTATTAGGGGTTTTGTTAATGACGGCTTTGAGATACACGGAATGAAGGATAAGGAGACTGTTACTACTACAGAACGCCTTGAAGCAGTACAAACCCGTAAATTGATTGATAATATCAATGAAGAAGAGGAAAAACTGATAGCAACCCGTAAAGTAGAGGAACCTATCAAGGAGGATAGAGATGATACATTGGATACAGACACTTCTGGAGCCTGAACATTTCCCAGCTTGGGAAGCATATTTACTGTTTATGCTCTTATTTTTTGTTAGTATAACATTCAGATTGGCTAGAATAGAAAAAAGACTGGAGGACAGATGATTGAGTTAGCATTGCTTATTGTTGCTATACTTGTACTTATTAACAGTGAACTGTGGGTGAAGGGCTATTGGGATAAGAGTGAAGAGTAAAAACGTCCAGAAGCCTTGGCGTACAACTAAAGGTTGGGAATTTCCTTATACAGACCCTGTTTGGGAAGATAAACAGTATCTTCGAGATAGGTCAAAATTATTCCGAGATAACGGAAATGGATGGTGGATAGAGCTTTGGAATCGTATCTGGTAACAGATAGAGAGGTAAAATTTGAGAATTGGTACATTGTTAAGAACTTATTCTCAGATGATGAAATAGAGCAGTTATTCCAAGATATAGAGGTATTGCCTAAAAAGAAGGCTAATATACTGTCTGGTGAGGATAATGATTACCGTGAGAGTATGATTAAGTGGATTCCTAAGTTTAATAGTGATACCTATGGATGGATATACGAAAAAGTATGGAAATGGGTAGATATCGCTAATAAGGAACTCTGGGACTTCGATTTAGTAGGTATGAGGAATGATGCCCAATATACAGAGTATAACCAAGAAGGACACTATGATTGGCATATGGATATACTAGGAAAGGGTATAAATCATAGAAAAATCTCTATCACGGTTCAATTAAATAAAAACTTTAAAGGTGGCGAGTTAGAGTTTAAATTCGGAAAGGGTTCGGAGAAAATAGCTTTAGAGAAGGGAGATGGTGTTATATTCCCTTCTTTCTATTTACATAAGGTAAATCCCGTAACGTATGGTAAAAGGAAAAGTCTAGTACAATGGATTTCGGGGAAACCGTACAAGTAACAGATGACTTTGAAGCTAAATATGCCCAAGAACAGGCATTAAAGAAGCTAAGGGATAATATTGGTCTTTTTGGAAGAACAATGTTCCCTACAGCCCTGAATAAGGCTGTTCCCCAGTTCCATCACGAAATATACAGAAATTTATCCGACGGTCTCAAAAAGCGGTTACTGATTGCCGCCCCTCGTGGCACAGCAAAAAGCACAGTGACCTCCTTGATTCTGCCCCTTCATCGAGCCGCTTTTAAGCCGTCGGATAAAGATTTATTTATAGTTATCATATCTGAGAGCCAAGCTCAGAGTATAAACTTCTTATCAAGGATAAAACACCATCTCCAACATTCTAGGAACTTTATTGATATGTTTGGTGATTTTGGACCAAATACTGCAAAGAGATGGACTAATAACGATATTGTTCTAGCCAATGGTACAAGAATGATAGCCGTTGGTACCGGTCAAAGAGTTCGTGGGTTTATTGAGGGAGATACTCGACCAAATCTTATAATAGTTGATGATTACGAATCGGAGCTAAATGCCGCTACACCTGAAGCTAGAGCTAAAAATAGGAAATGGATTACAGAGGCAGTTATACCATCATTAAGTGATGACGGTAGAATTGTTATGATAGGAACAGTAATTTCAGAGGATTGCTTCTTATATTGGGCAAAAGACTCTCCAGCTTGGAAAGTTCTGTGGTTTTCTATCACAGATGACGAAGGAGAGAGTATTTGGGATGAAAGGTTCCCTATGTCTAGAATCCACGATATAAAAGCAGAGTTTGAAAGTGTTGGGAACTTAAATGGATTCTATCAGGAGTATATGAATGAAGCTCAATCGCCAGACAATGCACCGTTTAAGCCAGAATATATCAAACTACACCACTACCACTATAAACGTATTAACGGGCAAAATTGTCTCGTTAGGATTATCGATGGTCAGGAAGAGCAAAAACCTGTGGAGGTCTATTGTGGGATTGACCCTGCTAGTAGTCTCTCTGCTAGGTCAGACTTTTTTGTTATTGCTACTATTGCTCTTGACAATGCTGGCAATAAGTATGTTGTGGATATATTCAGAGACAAAGTCGACCCTGCAATCCAGCCTGACAAAATTATCGAAATTTGGAAAAGATATCGTCCGAAGAGGATGAAAATAGAAACAACTGGGTATCAGGAAGCATTAAGAGCTAATGTACGTAAATTAATGCTTGACCAAGGATTATACATACCCGGACTGGAAAAAGGGATAAAACCTAGGACCAAGAAGTCTGAAAGACTATTATCTCTTGTAGCACCACTTGCTAGGGGTGAGTTTTTCTTCAGGACACAGGATTTAATACCACAACAAGAGTTCTTATCTTATCCAAGGGGTAAACACGATGATGTGTTAGATGCAGTCTATTATGCACTAGATGGAGCTAAACAATGTCGTATAAAAGAATTTGACCCAAATGCCATAAAAAAGACGAATAAAGTTCTTGATTGGCTTACAATGTAGTTCTTAACTTCGTACCGATGGCGTACGTTGAAAAAGAGGGTGATATATCTCCTGATATTGTTGATGATACCCACAAGTTGTGGAAGTCATACTCTCAAAAGAGGGATATATGGGCTCAAGCGGCTCAAGAAGATACGGAATTTAGATTAGGAAGGCAATGGTCGGCTGAGCAACAAAGAATTTTACTTGAGAGGGGTCAAGCACCACTCGTAGTTAACCGTATCCATCCAGCAGTTGAAGCCGCTAAGGCTTTACTTACTTCAGGTAGACCACAGTTCAGAGTATCTCCTAGAGAGGACAGCGACAATCAGGTAGCACAGGTATTCAATGGATTACTCGAATATATGTGGTATATCTCCGATGGGACTCAGGCACTCCGCAACGTCATAGATGACTACTATACGATGGGTATGGGATGTATGATGGTTTATATTGACCCCTTGAAAGATTATGGAAGAGGTGAAGTCTGCATAAGAGACGTAGACCCACTTGATGTATATATCGACCCGAATTCTCGGGAACGATTAGGTGATGATGCTGAAAACGTTATCATATCTCGTTTATTCACTAAAGACCAAGCAATGGCTATGTATCCTATGTATGAGGAGTCTATTAGAACTGCTCAGAGTGATTTAGATACAGATAGACCTGTAACAGACAGAGTAGATGATAAGGGGATTGTATTCCCCGAAGATACTGCTACAAAGACCGATATAAGCTGGGGAACACATAACGAATATATTAGGGGATACGAGAGATACTATAAGATTTGGGTAAAGAGATTTCATATTAAAAATAAGCTTGATGGCAAAGAAGAGGTTCTTTTAGAAGAAGATATGCCTGAATTCCTAGCCAGACCTGCTGTTTCTATTAATGGTCAGATTATAACAGACCCTAAGAAAGCAGAAGGTATGATTCAGCAGTTGAGCCAAGAATATGACCAACAAGCTGAACAAGCAAAGATGTCTGACCAAGATGTCCCTCCCCCACCAGTTGTTGAGCAGTTAACTTTCCAAGATTTAGTAGAACAAGATATCATTGAGACCGTGTCGGTACCCGTGCAAAGGATAAAAATGTGTGTGATAATGGGAGACCAATATCTTTATTCACGTATCCTACCTATTGACCATTACCCCATCGTGTTCTTTATGAACATTCATAACAGAACGCCCTACCCAGTAAGTGACGTACGAATGGTCAAAGATATGCAGGAGTACATTAATAAGACACGGTCTCTAATTATTGCTCACGCTACTACAAGTACAAATACAAAGATTTTAATACCATCAGGCAGTGTAGATATGCAAGACTTTGAACAGCGATGGGCACAACCCGGAGTTGCAATAGAAGTTGATATGGACCAAGGAGCACCTCAACCAGTTCAACCTACTCCATTACCCAATACATTGTATCAGAATGAATTAGCGGCTAAACAAGATATTGACCATCAGTTAGGATTGTATGAGATGATGATGGGTAATACTGAAGCGGCACCACAAACCTATAAAGCTACTGTGTCTCTTGATGAATTTGGACAGCGTAAGATAAAGTCTAAGCTACAGGATATAGAGACTGGCTTGGTTCGTATTGGTAAGATTGCCATACCATTAATGCAACAACTATTTCAAGCAGAGAAGGTTGTTAGACTAGTACAACCTAATAATTCGTTGACTGAATACGCTATAAACAAAAAGATTTACGACGATAAATCCGGCGTCACTGACGTTATAAATGATATATCAAGGGGTTCCTTTGATGTAGTAGTAGTTACCGGAAGTACCTTACCAACTAATAGGTATGCCCAGCTTGAGATGTATATGGATGCTTATGAGAAGGGTATCATCGATAAGACTGAAGTTCTTAAGAAGACTGAAGTATTCGATATGGAAGGTGTATTAACCAGAACTGACCTTGTTCAACAGTTACAGCAACAAGTTACAGGTATGGAAGACCAGATAAAAGATTTAGAAGGCGATTTGCAGACGAGAGAACGTGAGAACTATCATCTGAAGCAGAGAGCTGAATTAGAAAAATTCAAAGCAGACCTCGATAAAGTTTCAACCCAGTCGAAAGGGGCTGGCAAATTATTCGAGAAACGCCTAGATGATGCACTTGGTCAAGTTAAGACGGAAGTCAAAGAGGCTAACCGTGCGACCAGTTAAACAATCCTTACCCCTAGTGCGAAGGGCAGGATAAACAAAAGGAACTCGAAAATGGATGCACCATTTGAAACTACGGAAGTAACCCAACATCCGGCTGAAAATCCGATTGTAGGCACTCCGCAACAAGAACAAGCACCCCTAGAGCCCTCTCCTGATGAAGTTTTTTCACAGGAGAACCAAGTCGGTGATTTCTTTAGAGCTCAGTTAGCTGATGAGCCGGAAAACAAAGAAACCGCACCTCAAGTTCAAACAACCGAACAAGCAGAGGAAGAACCGAACGATACCGTAAGGTATCAATACTGGCAATCAGAGGCAGATAAGGCTCGTAATGAGAATGAGGCACTGAAAAAACAGTTGGCTCAAAATCAACAAGCACCACAACCTCAGATTGCAGAACCACAGAATCAAAACGAGATGGAAGGATTTCCACCTCCACCTGAAAAACCTCGCAAACCTGCTGGGTTTAACAGAGAAGAGGCTTGGACAGACCCTCAATCACAATCAGCCGCATATCTTAATACTGTAGACGATTGGCGTGATAGTATGGACGAATACAACAGACTGCACAATGATTATAACGCCGCAGTTGTACAGGAAGAGAGAGCCAAGATGGTGGAAGAGAGGAATGACATCCTAAGAAAACAAGCTGAGAAAGAAGCGTACGATAAGAATATGGTCAACTTACGTGACCAATTAACAGAGAAATATCAGGCATCTCCAGAGGAGATAACTGACTTTGTTAAGGTTATGGAAAGTCCTGACAGTGTTAACCTCGATAACCTTTTTCAGTTATATCGTTTGAAAAATGGTGCTCAAGTACCACCCCAACAAGGACAAGCTCCTATAGAGCGTGCAGATAGTCAAACTCCGGCATCGGACAACTTTGACCAAATGAAGCGTGCTCAACAGGTACCTTCTCCAATGGGCGTACTTCCGAGTGCGAATAAGAACGTAGCAGGTTCGCCTGAAGATACTGTTATGGATTCTATGGTTCAGGAATACGATAATCGAAACCCTTGGACATAGAGGAGTAAATAGCTATGGCAACAGCTTATAGTTTAAGCACAGGTAATGCTAAAGGTTCTTTGGAACAAGTTAGCATTAACGACTCACGCCGAATTTTTAATTTCGGTGAGAGAGTGTCAGAGTTAGCTCCACAGCAGAGTCCGTTTTTCGTATATTTGTCTAAAGTTGCGAAAGCGTCAACTGATGACCCCGTATTCAAGTTCCTTGAACAACGTCATCAATGGCAACGTCGTAATTTTATCCTCAAAACTGCTATTGCAAGTAGCATTGCTAAGGGAAGCGATACTGCTTCACTTAAGGTAGTTTGTGGATATGATAAGTACGGAGTTGAATCCGCATCTGGTAAGAGTGCGGCTCCACAGTATTTTGTAGTAGGACAAGTAATTCGTTTAGCTGGTAAAGCTATGCGTATTAAGTCTGTTGATTCAGTCGGTGACGGCGAATCAGCTACATATGCCGCAGGAACCGCCGCAACCTTTTCCGAGATTACTTGTACCTGTCTAGAAGCTTCTGGGGCAATAGCCGCAGATAAGCTGGGACAGATTGTAGGTAGTGCTTGGGCTGAAGGTAGCCTTGACCCAGACGGATGGAAAGACGAGCTCTATTCAAGAGAAGGATACTGTCAGATTTTTAAGACAGCAATTCAGCTCTTTAGTGGAACTGCTTTGGCAACACGTTATAGAGGTCGACCCGACGAATATCGTCGAGTTTGGTCTGAAAAGTTAATGGAACATAAAATGGACATCGAGCACGCAATGCTCTATGGTGTTGGAGCTTCTGATGAAGCCGCTTCCGCCGGACCTGTCCGTTATAGCTGGGGTATTGTACCCTACACTGAACAGTATGGAAATGTATTTAGTTACACCTATGCGAACAGTGACTATGACGCCTTCATAGATACTATGGAGTCATTTTTTGCACCAGAATCTGGTAATAGTGGCGACAAGCTTGTACTGGCTTCACGCAAAGTACTTGCTTGGTTAAACAAATTGGGTTCCAATTCATTCTTATCTAACACTGTCGGTGCTGACCAGTACCGTATGGATGTTCAGAACATTAAGGGTGCATTTGGACATATGGTTACTAGAGTTAATACTCTATTTGGTAACCTGCACTTTGTTGCTGAACCACTGTTCCGGAATCAGGATGAGGATATGGCAGTCGCTATTGATTTAGCGAATGTTAAATATCGTCCATTATCTGGAAACGGCGTATCAAGAGATACGCACGTTATTACGAACGTACAGAACAACAATGTTGATGGACGGAAAGATATGATTCTAACCGAAGCCGGTTTGGAGATTAGTCTACCAGAAACTCACGCTGTTATGAAGTGGTCGTAAGAGACGTGGAACGATTTATGGGGGGCATTTAGCCCCCCATAATGGGAGAACGCAATGGCATTTGATGCAAAAGTAAAGAAATATGCAGGTGATAGTGCTGGTTTAACTAGTGCCAGTATGTTAGAAGCATTGACTCAAGGAGTAGACTATACTCTAGGTGTGGTAAAGTCTATGTCTCCACAAAATTTACCATTATTTGGTAGGAATGTTTCAATAGAGTCAGGTATGATAAATGGATATGTATCTGGCATTACTATGACATCAGCAGGAAGTGGTTATGCATCTAATGCAACATTGTCTATAACAGGCGGTGGAGGTACTGGTGCAGAAGCTTGGTTAACATTATCACAGGCTAATGGCAGTGTTATTACTGGGGTTGGTCTTGGACCTAGTAATATATACCCAGTATCAAAAACTGGTTCTGGTTATACAAGCGTACCGACTGCAAGTGTTGTTAGTGCTACTGGTTCTGGAGCTACTTTTACATTAACTGTAGTTATAAAGGATGGTATGGATTTAGGTGCATTAAATATTTTTGATGTATTAAAAGTTGAAAGAGATGGTTATGTAGCTCAACCAGCTAAACCAGATAATAGACTTAAGATGACAGATACAAAGAGTATCTATTATGCTCAAGAATCTAGTCCTACTTATATAACAGATTTTGAAGGAATTTTAAGAATTTATCCAGATACAAAGACTACTGAAAAAGGTAACATATACTGTATATCATCAGGGGCTGGTAAAACTATTGATTTAGCAAAGGAAGAAATAAAGGATGATGATTTAATATTTGGAACAACTACATCTATTGGTGAAGAGAACTTCCCATCCATATGGAAAGAGCTTGTTATTTTACACGCATCTGAGTTATTACTTGTTGAAAGGTTAGGTTTATTCAGGCAACAGCTCCCAACAGATTTAGATGATGTCACTGTATTTGATAAAATTGCCGATATTGAAATAAGTATTTCTGGTCTTACAAAATCTTTGCCTAGCAACTTTACTATTGCTACAGCTCTTCCAAGCCCAACAGTAGTTGGACACCCAACTGCTGAAGTAAACGATGCATTAGCTAAAGCTCAGAGACTTATGGATAGTTCAGCTACTATTACTGGTGATGGAACTGTTCTAAGTGTGCAGAGTTGGTTAGAGGACGAAGATGAAGATATGGTTCAGTCTACTATTCAGGCAATTACATCTGAATTAAGTAGGGCACAGATGATATTATCCAACCATCAAGCAAAAGTTCAAGTGTATGCCCAAGATTTTACTTCTGCTGTTACAAAATATACTACTGAGATACAGAAAGAAGCTCAAAGAGTTCAGATAGATATATCAGAGTATCAGGCAGAATTGCAACACGCATTACAACAAAAGCAGAATGAGTTGCAAGAATATTCAACCAATCTTGGTAAAAAGATGAGTTCTTATACTACTCTTATATCAAAGATAAATACCGATTATCAGTGGGTTACACAGCAATTACAGGTAGTTGGTGCAAAAAAACAAGAATTTATACAAGCACTTCAACCCACAGGTTTAGGTGAGAATCCTATGGAGAAAGCTATATGAAACTAAAGGAAATGGCAGAGAGGATTCAGCAACATCATCCAGATATGGGTATAACTGAAATAGTTAGGTCCTTAAATGATGCTATGAATGATATGGGATTTAAAACAGAAATTATAGAATCTGCTGACCAGTTTGATACAGTAAAAGACCAGAGGGTCTATAAGCTAAAGAAACACATTATTAAGGTTAAGGCTGTTGATTATGATGGTAAGTCAATTAAGAAACTACTTGGTAGACCTATAGAGAGAGATTTAAGCTAATGGAAAGACAAAATCTAAATATTAGTCAAAATGTTTGGTGGGTAGAAAGAGACTCCGTACTCTTGGCTTATTATAGTTCAGCTACTGATAAGTTCACTTCTCCAAGTACTGCTGGAATTAAAGTAACACTATTTTATATTCAAAGACCTGATAAGTTTTTATTAAAGGGTGAATCTCCAGAAAGAGATGGTTTTGTAGACGGAGATACTTATTTAGGAGTTGAATTAGATTCAAATGTATCTGTTACTAATACTACATTTTGGGACCAAGAACCAGAGATACCTGAACAATTTCACGAAGCTTTAATAGCTAGAGTAGTAGCAAATGGGTATGAACGTAAGCCAGAGACAATCCAGTTAGCAACTTATTTTTTAAGTAAGTATGATAATGGTGTAAGAGAATGTAGGAAATATTCTTACAGAGGAAGAGATGGTTCACAAATAGTACCAATGGGACAGGACTTCTAATGGCGTTAGGCGATGGCATAGGTAATATGAGCTTTGATGCTTTGACTTGGTATTTTGACCAACTCGGAGTTGCTTTTGACAATACCTTAGTGATGTTATTCACTAAGATTAAACCACCTGCTGGACCTAATCTTATAAGAGTACAGTTTCCTTCTTCTCCAACAATGACAAGAGTAGAAGCACCAGTAACACCAACATATACGAGGATACCATAAATGGGTGGAACTTTAACTAGTCCTAATAAGATAAAGGACGTATACACAAAATTAGTCTGGTATAACACATCAGACAGCAAGTTTTACAGAGACAATGGAACGGCAGATGTAGAAGTACCTGTTGGTTCTGACCTTGTCACTGGAAACATTTTGAAACATCAAACTTCTGGGACTGTAAGTTCTGGCGATTTGTTTCAAATATTAAACAACAGCACAGAAGTGTTCTCTGTAGATTATCAGGGAGCAGTGCATTTAAAACCAATGACCTCAGCACCAACAGATAATTCTGAAGGAACTCTCTATTATGATAGTTCTAATGACACACTGGTGGTCTCTGTGGAAGAATAGGAGAATAAGACTATGGCAAAAGTCTGGAAAAAACTCCAGAGAGCAGACAGTGCTTTCGAGGGTAACGTCACTGGTACAGTAGACGGGACTGCGGCTGGTACTGTTAAGTCTGGAGCAACAGCTGGAACGGCGGCAAAGGTAATTACGGACGCCGCCTTTGATAGTAGCACTAAGCTGAAAGCGGCAAATGCTGTTGATGCTTTGGTGAATGCAAATACAACGAAAAGTGATGTTGGACTGGGGAATGTCGATAATGATTCGACATCTACAATTCGGTCTGGTACCACAAAAGCTGATGTCGGATTAGGGAATGTAGACAATGACTCTACATCTACCATTAGGTCTGGCACAACTGCCGCTAATGTAGGCTTAGGCAATGTAGCAAACGAATCAAGAGCTACCATTTTAGGTGGTAACTTGACAGGAACAGTTGATAGTGTTGCAGTTGGCACCATTAAAACCGGGGCTTCTAAAGGAGCCGCCGCACCTATCACATTTAGACAGGATGGAATACCAACAGCACTAAATGCTGGTGACGTTTGGTTTGACACAAACGATAGTAATAAGCAATACAGGGCTACTGCTACTGGAGATGATGCAATCACCTCTGGAGAATGGGAAAGCGTTGTACAGGGTAAGATTCACTCTTACTCAAAAAGCGATGTTGGTCTCGGTTCTGTCGACAATGACAGTACTGCAACCATTCGGTCTGGTACCACTGCCGCTAATGTAGGCTTGGGGAATGTAACTAACGAATCAAAAGCAACTATGTTTGCAGGACCCACATTCACGGGTACTGTAGCAGGTGTTTCTAAAGCACACGTTGGCTTGGCTAATGTTGATAATGATTCCACATCCACAATTCGGTCTGGCACAACTGCCGCCAATGTTGGTTTGGGGAATGTTACTAATGAGTCTAAGGCTACTATGTTTACTAGTCCAGCGATTACAGGAACTCCAACAGGTGTTACTGCAACTCACGTTGGATTAGGAAATGTAAGTAACATTACTACTGCGACTATGAGAGATGGAGTAACTAAGGCTAATGTTGGTCTTACTAATGTTATCGACCAAGCAATTACCGTTGCAAGTGGTAAACTCAAGTTTGGGTCTACTACTCAAACACTAGATGCTGATACAGTTGATGGAGATTCTAAGGCTACTATAAAAGCCGCCGCAGTAACAACTGCTGAAACAAACATTATCGGTAGTGCACCGGGGGCTTTGAATACTCTTGATGAGTTAGCCGCCGCACTTAATGATGATGCGAGTTTCAATAGTACGATTACTACATCAATCGCAACGAAAGGCAAGGCACCAATGACTCTAACAGCAGAAGACGTTGATGGAGATTCAACTTATGATAATGACCCGGCAAGTGAAGCGATTGGACAAATTGGCGTTTACTCCGGTCAATCATACGCAGTGATGGATATTTAATGGCTAAAACGATTAAATCATTCAAACTTAGCGACTTATCTTGCTCTATCCCCGATAGTGGACAATACGAAGAGAAAAGTGTTGGCTCTTCGGGGAAAGAGTATATAGGTCTACCACCTTATGCTTATCAAGGATTAAAAGCGTCTTTAGTAGCAAAAGGTTATAAACCAGAACAATATGATTACATAGTGTGTACTGATGCTGGTAAAGTATTGTATGGTGGTCGCAGAGTTTGGCTGATGCAGAAGGATATGGGACTTGACCAGAGTACAATGGTTGAGTGTGAAATCTGGACAGAAAAAGAGTTCGTTTTGGACTTGAGAGCAAAGATGGGCTTAACAGCAGATATGGTTGCTAAAAAAGATAAAGAAGGAAACTGGGTAGAACCAGTACAAAAGACTGTTAACTCATTGAAGTCGGCTGATGTTAAAGGATATCCTAACCTTGTAGCACGTCATAAAAAGAAAGCAAATATTGATGGATATGATTATGCTTTTAAAGGTTCTGATGGTAAAGTAATAGATGCCGGAAAGTCTTAATGGGCTTTTGGGATAAAGCAGAACAAAAATCTGCGAAAGGAAAGAACGAAGAGGTTGTCATTGACCTTCAGAAGAAACTCTCTAAACTAGAGTTCTCTGATGTTGACTATATCTACAACTTAATATTAAATAATCAATATAGGGGAAGAGAGATAGAAAAGGCAACTACGGTTCTATTGAAAATAAGGTTCATAAGGAGCCAATTAAAGGAGGAAACGATAAGTGAATCAACCAAAACTGAAGACAGTTAAGTTAACAACACAAGAGCTACACGCTATGGTTACGTTACTTGAAGGTGTCAAAGTAGAAATAAAAGAAGGACTGTGGCTATATAGAATGTATGAAAAGATATTGAATGCATTTAAATCTGCGGCAGAAGCCGACCCTGATTGGGTTGAAGTTGAAGCAGAGGAAAAAGAAGCTCCAGTAGTACAGAATGGCTAAACAGTGGAAAAAACTGCAACGGGCTGATTCAGCTTTCACTGGAGATGTCACAGGTTCTATTAATGGTGCCTCTGCCGCTTCAATTAAGAGTGGTTCTGCACTAGGAGCTAGTTCCAATCAGGACTCTACTTCTACAATAAGAAGTGGAGTTACTAAAAGTGATGTTGGTCTTAGCAATGTAGATAACGATTCTACTTCTACTATTAGAAGTGGTGTTACTAAGGCTAATGTAGGTCTCGGAAATGTTGAAGATAAGAGTGCGGCTACAATTATGGCTGGTACCTTTACTGGTAACATTGGTGGTACAAGTGCGGCTGATATTAAGACAAAAGCTGTTGCTGGTGAAGCGGCAAAGAGTGCTGTAGATGGTAATGCCGCCGTTACTATGGTTGGCGGTAGTATCAATATAGGTTCTGGTGAATGGACTGTAGATTCTGATGGTAACCAAGTAACCAAGGGTACTATCACTATTAATAAGGATAGTGGTGGTGATGCTGGATTAAAACTTGATAGTGGTAACAGTGGTACTATGCAGTTATTGATGGAAGGTGCTAATCCTACAATCGATATGGGTGGTACTGCTCCATTAGGAACTACTACTCATTATATAAGAAGAGGTGGTACTGGAAATCAATGTAGAATATTCTTTGCAACTGGCTCTACTGTTATTGGCGGTATAGGATTTGCTAATCAACCAACTGCTAATAATACACAATTAGTTTTTCACTATGGTTCTTTCTACGATAATTCATCTCCATATACAGTAAGAGATTTCACTATTGATGATGACCATAAAATAGGTTTCTGGCAGAATGATAAAACATTTGCTGGTCTTACTATAGGTTCTGATGGTACTAATAAAGGTTTATATGTAAAGAATGGTGGTGTTGGAATTGGGACTACTAATACTACTGATGGTACTCTAGAAACTTCAGGCAACGCCACATTTGGTGGGGAAATCCGTACAAATACAAATACAAACTATGCAAAATTAACTGGTGTTACAGGTGGTTTAAAATTAACGACAGACAGAAGTGGTGCAGTTGGGATACGTGGAGACACTGCAAGCGGTTTTAGTTGGCAATTATACGGAGAAACTGGCGGTGATTATGGATTCTTGGCTTCCGCTTGGGGTGCTTGGGATATAAGGAAGCAAAAAGGTTCGCGTCTATATACAAATAATCAAACAACTTACTATTTACAACCAGAAACAAATTCACATTTTAATACTATTTCAACTGCAGGCAACGCCACATTTGCAGGGACAGTTGTTTGGTCAGGTGGTGGTAGTGCAAATGCTAATACCGCTTATGGTTGGGGAAATCACGCAAGTGCTGGATATGGTACTTCAAATTTAGCAATAGGAACATCCAGTTCAACAGCCGGAAGAGGTGATAAGGCTGAAATTGCTTATAACCATAGTCAGGCAACTCACGCACCCACCAATGCAGATGTAACTAGTTCTAATACTTGCAATAGACCACTATCAACTTCTACTCAACAAATAGATGGTGTTAAAACATTTTCAAGTGATGTAAAAACGCTTGCTAGGAAAAACTTTAGTCCAGCATACTCTTCTGGAAGTGATAGTTATCAATCTAATTTTGGATGGAGAGGTGTACAACTTGGTAATAATGGTTTAAATACCATTGTCTTTGGAAATACTGCCGCTGGAGGATATGGAGAAATCTGGGTAAATAATGCTGTTGATTTAGATACTGATAATATGCATCAACCGGGTGGTACTAAAGCGGCAAAATTTGCATCTGATGGTAAGGTCACTTTTCCTAATGACCCACACGAACGTGGACATCACGGTTCAAGTACTAGAATTAAAATTTGTCCTGCTGATTTTATGCCTAATGATGATAGCACAACTTATAATGTTGCTATGGTTGACAATGGTGGAAAAATTAAAGTCACCTCATCATCGTTAGAGGCATATGTTCAGAAAGAAATCCCAATGGGATTCAAAGCTACATATGTTTACTTGTATGGTAATGACGGTTTAAATAGTGTAATTATTTATGAATCTTATATAAATAACACTACTGCTACCCAAAGAGGAAGTGGTAAGATTAATCAGAATATAAATATCACAGATATAACAGCATCAACTACTAATATGGTAAGTATAAAATGGTTACCTACAGCAACATCTGATTATTGTTATGGTGGTTATATAACTATAGCGAGATTATAATGGCAAAGACAACATTAAGAAGTTCAGCATCATCTACAGCTTTATCAGACGCTGACCAATTAGCAAAAGGCGTAGGTAAGCTCGGTGTAGATTTTTCAGTTGACCCGGCAGAACAGACATTAAATACAATGTGGGAGATTATAAAACCACTTAATGAACAGGTCAGGCAATTTCACGCACAAATAGACGAGCTACAGAAATATTTATTACACGCTTTTGGTTCAGATTCTGGGTCTGCGGCAAGTGCAGGACCTACTGGACCAACTGGTCCCGGAGGCTCTACAGGACCGGGAGGACCAACTGGTCCAACTGGACCAGCCGGAGCTGATGGACCTACTGGTGCTACTGGAGCAAAAGGTGCAACAGGTTCTGGAGGTGCAAAGGGAGATAAAGGAGATACAGGAGCAAGTGGACCAACAGGTCCAGCAGGAGGAACTGGTCCTACAGGAGCAGGTGGTGCTACAGGTCCTACAGGTCCAACTGGCTCAACAGGACCAGAAGGTTTAGTTTGGAAAGGTACTTATAGTGGCTCTACTTCATATTCTGTAGATGATTCAGTCTATTATAGTGGTTCTTCTTATATCTGTATTCAAGCAGGGAAAGGTAATGTTCCTACAAATGATTCATATTTTACTGAACTAAGTGTCAAAGGCGATACTGGTTCAACAGGAGCTGGCGGACCTACTGGACCATCTGGTCCAAGTGGTCCTACAGGACCAACAGGTGCTAAAGGTACTACTGGAGATACTGGAGCAACTGGTTCAACAGGAGCCGCTGGTGGTAAAGGTGATACAGGTGCTAAAGGTCCTACAGGACCAACGGGTCCAACTGGTGGAATCGGACCTACAGGAGGAGCCGGACCAACCGGTGCTACAGGTGCCAAGGGTGATAAAGGTAATGTTGGAAGCACAGGTGCTGTAGGTGCTACAGGAGGTGTAGGTGCTACAGGTGCTAAAGGTGCTAAAGGTGATGCCGGTGCTAGTGGTGGAACTGGACCTACGGGAGCCGCAGGTGCTAAAGGAAACACAGGAGCCGCAGGTGGCACAGGACCTACAGGACCTACAGGACCTACAGGTTCAGGTGGTGCAAAAGGTGATGCAGGACCACCCGGTCCTACAGGACCAACTGGTGGAGTCGGACCTACTGGGGCTAAAGGCGATAAGGGAAATACTGGTTCAGGTGGAGCTACAGGAGCCGCAGGACCTACTGGAGCTGGCGGTGCTAAAGGTGATAAAGGACCTCCGGGTCCTTCAGGACCGTCTGGTGGTACAGGACCAACTGGTGCTAAAGGAGATACCGGAAGTACAGGAGCTGTTGGACCAGCAGGACCTACAGGTAGTGCCGGAGCAAAGGGACCGCCGGGACCAGCAGGACCAACCGGAGCGACAGGTAGTGCTGGACCAACTGGTGCCAAAGGTGACACAGGTAGTGCAG